>Ga0100390_10000530_pt1 | contig 35420 bp, 30 predicted proteins | sample CryGeymeta201514_FD_81540 | JGI IMG/M metagenome (GOLD analysis project Ga0100390, IMG submission 81540) | Groundwater microbial communities from Crystal Geyser aquifers in Utah, USA - Crystal Geyser metaG 2015-14 | ecosystem: Environmental > Aquatic > Deep subsurface > Groundwater | place... | reverse complement strand
TTCATTTCCTCTATCATTCTGCTGGAAATCCTCGAGTAGAGCCTTTTTTCCAGTTTTATAATCTCTTTTGGGTGTTTATCTGATGTTAAAACAATTTGTTTTCCCGCCATAAAAAGGGTGTTAAAGGCATGAAAAAATTCTTCCTGCGTGGCCTCTCTTCCTGCTATAAACTGCACATCATCCACAAGTAGCATATCCGCCCTTCTAAACTTATTTTTAAAATTGGTTAAAGCGTCTTTTTGCACTTTGGCAAGCCGAATAGATTCCACAAGCTCGTTGGTAAAAGATTCCCCCGGACAATAAACTACGCGGTATTTTGGGAACTTTTCTAAAACGCGGTTTCCTATTGCTTGCATTAAATGCGTTTTTCCTAAACCCACTTCGGAATATATAAAAAATGGGTTGTAGGCTTTGCCCGGATTTTCGGCAACATTTAGCGCTACCGTATGCGCCAAACGGTTGTTAGCGCCCACTATAAAATTTTCAAAGGTGTATTTTTCAAATAGATTGGCGGATGATTTTTTTTGAAGCAGGTCTTTTTCGGGAGATGGCTTTTCTTGGTTAAACAAGGGTCCAATTTTTTCTTTGGAGGATAATTTTTTTAGCTCAAAAGGTTTTACGGTTATGGAAAGCTCCACTTTCTCTTTTACTATTTTCTCCGCAATTCTTCTGATTTGGGAATAATATCTATTTTCTATTCGTTCCTTAACGATGGGACTGTTGCAGGATAGGGTTAAAATGTTTTCTTCAAAGGATGCCGCGGATATTTGGGGGAAAAAAGTTTTGATATCGGCGCTTGATGCGGATAATTTTAATTCTCCTATGATAGTTTTCCAAAGTTGGATTTTTTCCATTGTGGGTAACGGTAACGGGGCAGTACTATTAATTTAAAAGTTATCCACAGACAAGTCAAGAGGATGTATGCGTCCAATACATAATTCTTTTTTGGTGACCCCACGGGGATGGTTCGACAGGCTCACCATTACCCCGTTACCCTTCGGTATGCTCATAGGTTTTACTAAGTTCTATTAGCAATTCTGTGTTACCTTCTATTAACGCTTTCTTCTTTGCGCGGGACCAACCTTTTATTTGATTCTCACGCTTTTCAGCAAGCTTCCTTGTTGGATATTCTTCTTTGTATATAAGTTGAATATCAGAAAACTATTTGGTTCCTATATTTTCCCTTCTTTTATGTGAGGATAGTCTATTAGTAATATTATTTGTTAATTCTATGTAATAAGTTTTCTGATCGCAAAGAAGAATGTATGTATACCAACTCATGTTTTTAGTATAGCGGTAAAACCCTGAGCTTGTCGAAGGGTGACCCCACGGGGATTCGAACCCCGGTTACTGCCCTGAGAAGGCAATGTCCTGGTCCACTAGACGATGGGGCCATAGTTGATTTGCTAAATATTGGCGATAAGAGTCTGCCCTTGTTGGAAAACATTCTGGCAGGTGTTATTATTATACTAGAATGAAGCCTGTTATTCAAAGAGCGTTAATTATAAGCTTTCCATTTCTTGCTCTGTTTTTGGGAGCTTTTGCTTTTTACGAGTTTCAAATGTATGCTCCCGCGTTAACTTCAAAAGGCGAAGGCACTGTTGCTGGGGAGCAAACAGTTGCTGGGGAGCAAACACAAAAATTTGATTTGCAGTACCCCAACTCCCAATTAATAAGCCAAAGCATTTTACAAAATAATATCGCTGTAACCCGTCAAACTGCGGATTCTCCGAGCGCCGTTATTTCCCACTACAGAAAAATGTTAACGCAAAGTGGATGGAAAGAGGTAAGTCCCGCCATTTATAAAAAAGGAGAAGAAACAATAACTCTAACTTTAACAAAAGATTTAAATGCCACAATAATAAATGTGGACTATTACTCCGCCGCTCCTACCAAATAAATTGCTCTCCAAGGCTGATAATTGCTTATAAAAGTATCCTCGTATAACGGTTTTCCGTTTTTTTCAACAAGTCTTGTAAGTTTTGTTACCGCTCCCCAAGCCGACCATTCCACCTGTTTAGTTGTACCCTTTGGCAGGGAGGGGTCGTCCTGATATAAAGGCGCCGGGGGCGGGGTTTGGGAAAGAATTTTTGATTCTAATGTTTTAACCTCCCTTCCATCCTTAGTGCCGTAAATTTTAAAATAAAGCTCGCTCTTTTCGGGGATAGCTTCGCTTTGAATCAGAATATAGTTTCCCGTGTCATTCTTAAATTTAAAATCTACTGTAGGCTGATAAACGGTGGCGTCAAACCCAACAGGTTTATCCTGCTCGTAGTAACCTACCCTATACGCATGCGCGGTCCGGGAAATTATGGGGAGACCTGAATTTAGAACCGCTCTAAAAAGGGTGGTTGAAACTTGGCACACGCCTCCCCCTTCGCCTAAAACGGTTCTGCCTTTGCTTATGATATATGCCGAAGTAAATCCGTGAGCGGCGTCAATCGGCCCCACATTGGCATTAAAAGAAAAGGTTTCATCCGGCGCTACCAAAATGCCGTTTAAATTTTTGGCGGAGAGGGTTATATTAAAAACTCTGCCCTGTACGGAGCCTAGAAAAGTGGATTTCCCTTCTCCGATAAGCTCTCTAATGCCGTAAGAATTATTTGCGGCGGAAGGAAAAAATTCTTCCACCGGAAGGTCAATTTGCCGTTCCATAGAAGAATCTAAAAGGACCAGCGAAAAAATCTCCCCTGCGGAGTGTTCTTTAACTACATAGCCGGGCGCAGGCAGGCGAAAACCCACCACTTTTTCGCCTTCCATTTTAAAAATCTCTCCTCTTGGCGGGCGGTTTACCTGCTCGGCAATGGAGATTACGAATTTTTTCGCCCTCTCCTTATCCCCCGTTATAATCACAGCATTATCCTTTTTTGAAAAAACAACCATTTGCAAAAAATCGTTTTTAGTTATTTTCCAAGAATTTTGGTTGAAAACGAAAATCGGCAGGTTGTTGATAAGAATGTCCACTTTTGCGAACTCTTTTTCCAAATCTTTCCGCGTTAATTTCGGTTCGTAAGTGGAGGTGTTAATAGGAATATCAGAAAAAGTAGCGTTTGAAAAATTTTCTAAAATTTGAGTCTTTAGCGTTTCCTTATCCAAAATTTCCCCTTTTTCTTCCGGGATAACAACTAAACTCTCTATGGAATTTAGGGCAAAAGAAGCGTCTTTATGAGGGGTTTCTACAAGGTTTGCTATATTGGCAAGTTGGTTGTTAAGAGCATTTTCATTGTAGGAAAAAGAAAACTTAATGGGCAGTGTCCCAAAAATTCCCCGCATTTTTGCTTTTGAATTTTCAAGAATTTTTTTATCCCGCCCCACTTTAAAAGCTGTTTTTGCGGTGTCTTCCAAACTATATTTAAGGGCTATATCCTGCGCTTTAATATCAAAGACCCTTTCGTTGTAAGTTAATTGTATATTGCGGTTTTCGGGAATTTGGCTGTTTATTGCCAAGATAGCTTGAGCAAACGAGAGTTTTCCAAGCCTTGCGTTTTTAACAGTTATTCCTGGAATTACCGTTTTGGCAAACAATAAATGGTAGATAGAGAAAGACGCAATGCCAGCCACACAAAGGGCATAAAAAAACCACAAAACCTTTTTTAGAATGGGGCTTTTATTTTTTTCCCGTTTCATTTGCTTTTAATCAAAAACTTGTCCGGGGCATCTTCTAAATTACTAAAAGCGTCCGCGGAGCTTGTGAGCATTGAAGAAGTGGTTCTTTCAAAACCGACCACTTCCACTCTGCAGCCTTTGTTATTTTTAAGGTAATCTACCAAAGCCGCAAAATCGCCATCGCCGGTAACAAGAACAATAACATCCACTTTATCGGCAAGACGGATAGCATCCATAGCAATGCCTACATCCCAGTCGCCTTTTTTGGCGCCTCCCAAAAAAACCTGCAGGTCCTTAGTTCTTACCTCAAACCCTCTTTTTTCCAAAGCGTCAAAAAACTCTTTTTCCGTCCCCACATCGGCTTTTATTACATAGGCAAAAGCTCTAATTAGCTTCCTGCCGGAAACGGCGGCATGCAAAACTTTTCCAAAGTCAACTTTTGCGCCGTATAAATTTTTAGCGCTGTAATACATATTTGAAACATCCACAAAAACTCCTACTCGTTGATCGCTGTGTATAGACACTAACATCACCTCCTTATTGTAAAGTGTAACAAATTATCAAAGCGGTGTCATTTGACAAAGGGATAATGGTTTATTGGAGGGGAGTTTGTTGGGGGCTATATCGTCTCCTTAATTTCCCGCCTTAACCTTTGACATTTAGGGCGCAACTTTCTATTATGGACTTATGCCCATAGCAAAAATTACTTCCGGCACTGTGGTTGGGTTGGACCCTTTTCCTATTGAAATTGAAGTGTCCATTGATTACCAGGGATTCCCGGGGTTTAGTATTGTGGGTCTTGCCTCAAAGGAGGTGGATGAAGCAAAAGAACGCGTTCGCAGCGCTATTAAAAACTGCGGCTTTAAATTTCCCGATAAAAGAATTACGGTAAACCTTGCTCCCGCAGATCTGCCCAAAAAGGGCTCCGCTTTTGATTTTCCCATTGCGGTAGGAATACTTTTGGCAGATGAGCAGCTATTTTTTAATCCCGAAAAAAATGTTTTTATTGGAGAACTTTCGCTTGACGGAGGTTTGCGGCACACCTCTTCCGTTTTGCCTGTTGCCCTTATGACTAAAGAAAAAGGTTTTGGCAATATTTTTTTGCCAAGCTTAAATTCCAGGGAAGCAAGTATTGTATCAAATATTTTTGTAAGACCCATAAACACCTTAAAGGATATTTACTATCATTTTGCAGGTAATAAAATTGTTTATCCTTCCAAAACCATAGATTTAGCGGAGCTTTTAACGGAGGATACAGACTGCGAATTTGATTTTTCCGAAGTGCGGGGGCAGCAGTATGTTAAAAGGGCTTTGCAGGTTGCGTGCGCGGGGAGCCATAATATTGCAATGAAAGGTCCGCCCGGCGCGGGAAAAACCATGTTGGCAAGATGCCTCCCTTCTATTCTTCCGACCCTCACACCTACTGAGGCACTGGAAGTTACCAAAATATATTCCATCTCCGGAAACTTAAATCCTAATTTACCTATTATAAAAACAAGACCCTTTAGAAGTCCGCATCACACCACTTCTCGCGCGGGGCTGGTTGGGGGTTCTTCAAATCTTATGCCTGGCGAGATATCGCTTGCCCATAGAGGCGTTCTTTTTTTGGACGAATTTGCCGAATTGCCGCGCCATGTTCTGGAAGCTTTGCGTCAGCCCATTGAGGATGGTTTTATTACCATAAGCCGCGCTGCGGGTTCCATAAAATTTCCCAGCAAAGTTATGCTGGTGGTTGCTTATAACCCCTGCCCCTGCGGATTTTTGGGGGATAGTAAAAAAGCTTGCACCTGCTCCCAAAACCAAATAAATAATTATCAAAAAAGAATATCGGGACCCATTTTGGATAGAATTGATATTCATATAGAAGTTCCCGCCGTTGAAACAGATAGATTAGTAGAGGATAAAGAGGTTTATGGAAAAACTTCTAAACAAATGAGAACAGAGGTCCAAAAAGCAAGAAACCGGCAGCTTAAAAGATTTGAGAATGTCTCTATCACAGCAAATTCTGAGATGAAGCCAAAAGAAGTTAAAGAGTTTTGCAAACTAACGGGGGAGTGTTTGGATATTTTAAGGCACGCAGTAATCCAAATGGGATTATCGGCAAGAGCGTATTTTAGAGTTATAAAAGTGGCAAGAACAATTGCCGATTTAGAAAATTCACCGGAAATAACCCGCAGTCATTTAGCCGAAGCGCTTACCTACAGACCCCGGCAATAAGTTACTGGTCATTAGTCACTAGTTATCTTGTTTGTATTATGTAGGCGCCGAGGATAATAGAGAGGCAAATAAGGCTTAATAAAAGCGACTTAACAACCTCTTTTTTAACAATGGCAATAGAAGTGTAATAGTTTTCAAAATCGGAAGCCTTTATCAGCGGCGGTTGTGTTTCATTTGCGGCAGCCGTGGTTGGCGTTGGAAACTCTTTATAGGCTTTCTGTGTGGTTAATTGAGCTTTTAGTGCTTCTATTTTTCGGCGGTAATTTTTATCCTTTTTTTTGCTCATAGTGAAATTTTAACATATTTGAAAAATCTAATTAAGGAGTATCCTTTGAAAAGGATGCCCCCTTTTTACTTTTTTAAGATATTTTACGATACCTTTTGTGTTATGGTATGATGTAAATAATGGATACGATAATTACTCTTTATATCCTTCTAGCGGTTGTTTTTTTAACAAATATTATTGTCTTTGGGGTACTTCTAATGAAATTAAAAAACCTTTCAAGAATTGCCAAGTCTTTAGATATAGGCAAACTGAAACAAATATCTCAAGATATTGAAAGCCTTAAAAAAAGCTCCTTAAAATCCTTCCAAAAGGTGGGGATTGTTAAATTTAATCCTTTCAAATCTATGGGGGGAAATTTGTCTTTCGCGGCGGCTCTGCTTAACGCTCTAAACGAAGGTATAGTTATATCCGGGTTGCATAATAGGGAGTCAACAAGAACTTACATAAAAGAAATTTCTTGTGGAAAAGAAAAACCCGAGTTATCCTCAGAGGAGAAGGAAGCGGTGGAGAATGCTGTTAAAAGTTAAATTGTTATGGAAATACTAGAAAAAAAGGACTTTTTAGAAAATTCACAAAAAGAAGATTTCTCGCTTGCTCCGGAGAGCTCTCTCAATGCAGGTTCCGAAGCAAAGCCGCTTAAAAAAATAATTTTAACGGTGGTTGCGGTGTTTTTTACCCTTGCTGTTTTATCCGCAGGGGGATTTTTCGTCTATCAAAAGTTTTTTTCAAATAAACTAAGTTCTATAGAAAGTCCGTTGGGAGAAACATCTTCCGCAAAAACAAACAACGGTTCAAACGCTGTGCGGGAATTTGCCAGCCCCATAAACGGCGCTTTTCATACCAAAGAGGAGTATGAGAATTACAAAGATAGAAGACCATTAGCGGTAATGGTGAATAACCACATAGACGCGAGGCCTCAATTTGGCATCTCATATGCGGACATTGTTTATGAGGCGGTTGCTGAGGGAGGTATAACAAGGCTTATGCCTATTTTTCATTCCACCGATGCCGGCAAAGTTGGGCCAGTTAGGTCGGCTCGCGTCCATTTTATAGATTTGGCGGCGGAATATTATTCTTGGTACGCGCATTGGGGAGGAGCTTACGCGCCTGTATTTCCTGATGGAACGAAAGATTATTCAGAAACCAATCCAAAAGCGGATGCGTATCAACATATCAATGATGTAAGTTTAGCAAGTTTAGACCAACAGTGGCTTGGGGACACCGCTTATTACCGAGACACCAGCAGAAATGTGGCTTTGGAGCATACCGGTTACACCAGCACCAACGCTTTGTGGAAAGAAGCTCCCAATAGATACCCTGAGGAAGGCTGGACAAAATTTATTAAATTTAGAATTTGGAAATTCAAGGATGACGCCGTTTTATCAGAGCGGGGCTTTGTTACTGATATTAAATTTAATTTTTGGGAGGACCCCAATTTTGAGGTTATTTGGAAATACAACAAAGACACTAATGACTATTCGCGTTATCAGGGAGGTGTGAAGTGGGTAGATGCTGAAAATAAGAAGGATATTGCGGCAAAAGGTGTTGTTGTGCAATTTACCGTAGAAACATCCGCAAATGATAAGAAAAACCATCTTTTGTACGATATAGTGGGGGCGGGGCCCGCAAAAATATTTATGGATGGAAAAGTTATAAACGCTACTTGGTCAAAGGCGGCTATTAGGGAAAGAGCCCTTTATTACGATGAGGAAGGAGAAGAAATAGCCTTTAATCGCGGGCAGATTTGGGTGGAAATTGTTCCCGCTAGAAGCGCCGACTCATTGAGTTTTATCGCGCAATGAAGCTCTGTAAAAATGCTTAAAGATATAATAACTTCCGAAGTGAGAATAAAAATAATTAAGGAGCTCTATAGAAACCTGCGCACACCTATTCATATAAGAGGGTTATCAAGGAGAGTGGGCACTGAAATAAACGCTGTAAGACGGGAGCTTACCCGTCTCCAAAAATGCGGAATGCTAAAAAAGGAAGCCAAAGCAAACAAAATTTTTTACTCCGTTAGAACTGATTATTCCTCTTTTGGCGAGCTTTTATCTTTTGTAAATAAAGAAACCGGTCTTGGGGGCCGTATTGTAAAAAATCTTGCGGAGCTTGGAAAAGTTAAATTCGCCCTTTTATCAACGGAATTTGCGCTTGGTAGAGTGGCCTCTCCCAAGGATGTTGACCTTCTTATGGTGGGTGTTATAGATATAAAGTATTTGCAGGAACTTGTTAAAAAATCCGAAAAGGAACTTGGGCAGGAGATAAATTATACAGTGTTGGGAGAGGATGAATTTAATTTTAAGAAAGCCCGAAGGGACCCCTTTATTTCAAGCATTTTACTGCAAGGAAGAATCATCCTTGTGGGAGATGAATCCAAATTTTGTTTGGTAAAATAATCCCGTTATGAATAAACACAGAGCGCTCGGAATTTTTATACTCGCAATTACCGTATTAACGGTGTTTATTGATATGCCCGCAATGCCTATAAAATTATCCAAAGGGCCCTTAAAAGTGGATACCACAGTTGGTGGGTATTCTATTAATTTTGCAAACGGAAAATTTTACCGCGATTTAAAAGTCCGCAAAGGGCTTGATTTAGCGGGAGGGGCGCATATTGTTTTGCAGGCTGATATGGGGGGCATTTCTTCGGAGGATAAAAATACTGCCATAGAGTCCGCCAAAAAAATTATTGAAAGAAGGGTTAATTTATACGGTGTTTCTGAACCCACCATTCAAACAGCAAAGGTAGGCGATTCTTATCGTATAATTGTGGAACTGCCCGGTGTTTATAATACGCAAGATGCTTTGGAACTTATCGGTACCACCGCAAAACTTAATTTTAGAGAGCTTGCGGAGGGAAAAGATTTGCAAACTGCCACAGTGGCGGACTTTTTGGATACTGGCCTTTCCGGGGCGGACCTTAAAAAAGCCTCCGTTTCTTTTAATTCGCAGAATAACGAACCTGAGGTAGCGCTGGAGTTTACGCAAAGTGGCGCGGAAAAATTTGGCGACATAACTAAAAGGAATCTACAGAAACCATTGGCGATTTTTTTGGATAATTACATTTTAACCGCCCCAACTGTTCAAGCGGTTATAACTGATGGGGGGGCGGTAATATCGGGAAAATTTACTCTAGACGAGGCAAAAAATTATGTTATTCAGCTAAATGCCGGGGCTTTGCCTGTTTCGGTGAGTGTTTTAGAGCAAAGAAGTATTGGCGCAACCTTGGGTGTGGAGTCGGTAAGGAGAAGTTTGCTGGCAGGATTTATAGGGATTTTTTTAGTTTTTTTGTTTATGGCGGGGATTTACGGAAAACTTGGCATTATAGCAAATCTAGCCCTAATTATTTACGGACTTATCACTTTAGCTTTGTACAAATTAATTCCGGTGGTTTTAACTCTGCCGGGCTTGGCGGGATTTATTCTTTCAATAGGCATGGCGGTTGATAGCAACATATTGATATTTGAAAGGATAAAGGAAGAACGCCGTTTAGGAAATCCGTTAGGGCTTTCAATGGAGCTTGGGTTTGGCAGAGCGTGGGATTCTATTAGGGATGCCAATGTTTCAACCCTGATTACCTGCTTTATTCTTTTTAATCCTTTTAACTGGACATTTTTGGTAAATTCAGGTCCCGTTAGGGGGTTTGCTTTAACCTTGTTTTTAGGGGTGGCAATATCTTTATTCACGGGAATAGTTGTTACCAGAAATTTGATTAGGATTTTTTATAAAGGATGAAAGAGGTAAAATAACTTTCACTTTTGATTTTTAACTTTGATGTCTATATCTATGCAAACTATTAACTTTATGAAACACAAATTACTTTATCTTGCAATATCCAGTCTTGTAATTGTTCCTGGAATTATAAGCCTTTTTGTTTGGGGGTTAAAGCCCGCTATAGATTTTACCGGGGGTTCTTTGTGGGAGATAAGGTTTAATGAGCAAGTTTCCCTTAGCGAGTTGGGGGATAATTTTCAAAACTCTGGGGATAACCAATTTCTAGTTAGGCTAAAGCCAACCTCTGAGGAGGAAAAAAACAAAATGGGAGAAGAATTGGAAAGAAAGTTTGGGAAGTTTGAAGAAATACGGTTTGAGACGGTAGGCCCAACTTTGGGGAAGGAACTTTTGGTAAAAACTTTAATAGCGGTTCTGCTTGCGGCGGGCGCAATTTTAAGTTATGTGGGCTGGCGGTTTAAAAATAAAATGTATGGTTTATGCGCAATTATAGCTATGTTTCACGATACCCTTGTTTTGATTGGCACCTTCTCGCTTTTGGGGCATTTTTTTGGAGTTGAAGTGGATACGCTTTTTGTAACGGCGGTTTTAACCACTTTATCCTTTAGTGTGCATGATACAGTGGTGGTGTATGACCGTATACGGGAAAGCGCTTTGCATAATAAGCGGGGGGGAATGGAATTTTTGGCAAATAAGGCTGTTACAGAAACAATGATTCGTTCATTGAACAACTCTTTAACTATTTTATTTATGTTAACAGCTTTAGTTGTTCTTGGAGGCGTTACCGTAAAATGGTTTGCGGCGGCGCTTTTAATTGGGACTATAGCCGGAACATATTCCTCGCCTTTTGTAGCTGTGCCGCTTTTGGTTGTGGCGGATAAATTAAAGGCGCGCTAGCTCAATAGATTTTTGAACATTTCCACCGCCGTTAGTAAACTCTCCTTTCTTAGGGGCTTATAATATCCCGGTTTGTGGATGGGTTTATCCACTTTCCTTTTAAATTATCTTTAACCATATTAGCAGATTTACCAAATTTGTTACTTGCATTTTCTAATATCTTTAATTTTCAAATCCAAACCCCTTCTCCCGTTCCAGAGGTTTTCGCTTAAAGTGTACACAATATCCACCCTATTCTTTGGGCTAATTTCAAAATTGCCAAAGCCAAAGGCAACAGCGTTTTTTAAGTCCCCTTCCCCATCTTTTAAGGAAATTCGCAAATGATCGCTGTTTTTTCCTATTTTTTTAACCTGCCAAACTTCCGCGCCTTTTGTTAAAAATACAGGCTCTGGGTTGCCTAGCCCAAACGGCGACAAACTTTCCACAAAGTCCAAAAGTTTGTAATTTGCCTCCGTTAAAGATATCTCGCCGTCTATCTCAAGTTCTGGGGTAATGTCTTTCTTTTTTATGAATTTCTCGGAGGAGTTGTACACCTCATCTATAAAAACTTCAAGATACTCGTTCTTAATGCTAAAACCCGCCGCCATAGGATGTCCGCCCAGCGATTCAAAATGTTTTTCAAAGTTTCTTAAAAATTTTATAATATTTACTTTGCCAACCGAGCGGGCGGAGCCTTTGCTAACATTTTCCTTTTGACTGATAACAATTGAAGGAACATAAAATTCCGAGACGAGTTTTCCAGCCACCAGCCCAATAACCCCTTCGTGAAAGGAGGCGCTTTTTGCAATTACAATGTTGCGCCTATCGCTGTAAAAATTCTTTGACTCTTCAAACATAGAAAAAGTTAATTTTTGCCGCTTCGAATTTAAGTTGTTAAGGCTTTCGGCAATAGGCAGGGCGGTTTCCAGTTTTTTGGCGCATAAAAGCCTTAAAGAATTTAAGGCGTTTTCAAGCCTGCCTGCGGAATTAAGGCGGGGGGCAATTATCCACCCAACTTCATACACATCTATTTTTTTATCGGTTATTCCGGAAACTTGGGTTAGAGCTTTAATGCCCGCTCTTTTTAATTTGTTTAATTCTTTAAGCCCGTATTTTACCAAAGAACGGTTATATCCGGTTAAAGGCTGTACATCGGCGATAGTTGCCAAACTTACTAAGTCCAGCCCGTTAGAAAAGGAATGCTCGGATTTATCCGCTAATTGCAGAGAGAGTATCCACGAGATGCCCGCTGCGCAGAGTCTATCCGTCCATAAAATGCTATCGGCATTAGGCAGGGTTTTGCCTTTTTGGTGATGGTCGCAGATTATCACCTTAAATTTCCTTTCTTTGGCATATAAAACCTCTTTGTTGGATACAATTCCACAGTCGACGGTTACAAGTAAAGGGGGTGGCGCATTGTCTGGCATAGTTTTAATAATGTTGTCCACACTTTCTTTGGATAAGCCATAGCCTTCGCTGAACCTGTTGGGGATATAGGGGAAACAGTTTTTATATTTTAAGCCGTAATATATTTTCTCCCACAAAATAGCGGTGGCGCAAAGCCCGTCCGCATCGTAATCGCCGTGAATGTAAATAGGGGAGCTTCCTTTTATGGCGGAAAGAATTAATTTTTTAGCTTTTGCTGTTTCGGCTTTTAGGATTTTCTCTTCCTTAAACATCCTGTTTAAGGTTTCTTCAGGAGAAGGGGGGTTTATAAATTCTTTAAGATTTGAAATGTTGCGGTTTAGGGCAAGTTGTTCAGAAATACCCCTGCCTTTTTTAGGCAGAACTTTCCAAATTTTCTCTCTATTTTGCATAAGACCATCATACTAAACGAGCGCTCCATTTTCAAAAAGAGGATTCTATTGGGGCCCGACCCCTGAAGCGAGGATTAGTTTGATATAATGGGTTTTATGGAAAAGGTTTCTAAATACTACCTCAAAACCTACGGGTGCGCGGCGAATGAAAAAGATTCGCGGGATATAAAAAATACTTTGGATAATTTGGGTCTTGCCGAAACTAAAAATTTCGGTTTTGCAGATGTTGTAATCCTAAACTCCTGTTCCGTGCGACAAGCCTCCGAGGATAAAGTTTATGGTGTTGGAAAAAATTACAAATCGGGATACTCCCGAACCGGGAGTATCCCGGTTCGGGAGTATCCCAAATTGACAATTCTTACTGGATGTATGGTGGGAAGCGCTGTCGGAAAAAGGAAAAGATACGAGCTAATTTATCTACAAAATAAAATGCCTTGGGTGGACTATTTCTTAACTTCCTCGCAAACCAAAGAAATCCCAAGTATTTTGCTTAAAGAAGGGTTTTTACCTAAGACTTTTACCTGTAACGCATCCTCCTTACCCGCAAGAGGGGGTATTCTCTCTGCATATATAAATATCTCCACAGGCTGTGACAACTTTTGTAGCTACTGTGTGGTGCCTTACGCGCGAGGAGAGGAAGTAAGCAGGTCCAAAAAAGAAATCTTGGCAGAGGCTGAAAATCTTGCTTCTATTGGCTACCGCGAAATTACTCTTTTAGGTCAGAATGTAAACTCTTGGGGTTTATCCCAAAAAGAAAAATTTAGTCTGCGCGCGGGGTCTTGCCATAAACTTCCGTTTGCTCAGCTTTTAAGAGACATTCATAATATAAAAGGCATAAAAAAGATGAGCTTTTTATCTTCAAACCCATTTGATTTTACGCAGGATTTAATCCAAACATTAAAACTCCCAAAAATATCCCGTTATATTCACATTGCCGCGCAGTCGGGGGATGACGAAATTCTCAAAAAAATGAATAGGAGGCATACCGCAAAAGAATTTATTAAGCTGATAAAAGATATTAGGAAATCCGTCCCCGGAATTGAAATTGGAACGGATATAATTGTGGGGTTTCCCGGCGAAACTGAAAAGCAATTTATGAATACTGTAAAAATATGCAAGAAACTCAAATTTAATGTGGCGTATATTTCAATGTATTCTGAACGGCTGGGGACAACAGCGCAAAAAATGTATAAAGATAATATTCCTCTTAAAGAAAAAAAGCGCAGGCATAAATTTTTAACGGATATTGTTAAAAAAGCTAAATTATGAATAAAGCGGTGGTAATTTGCGGACCAACAAGCACAGGAAAAACATCTTTGGCGTTAAGGTTGTGCAAAGCTTTTAATGGGGAAATAATATCCGCCGACTCAAGGCAGGCTTATAAATATATGGATATTGGAACGGGAAAACTGCCTGTGGACAAGAGTTTCTCCCAAATAGAAAAGTATGACGGGTTTTGGAAAGTAATCGGTATCCCAATTTATATGTATGATGTTGTTTCCCCCGCAAAATCCTATTCGGTTTATAACTATTCCAAAAAAGCGCAAAACGAGCTTTTAAGCATTCAAGAAAGACAAAAATTTCCTTTTATTGTGGGCGGAACGGGGTTTTATATTGATGTTTTAACCGGCAAAAAACCTATTTCCAACATCCCCCCCAACATAAAATTGAGGGAAGAGCTTAATAAAAAATCGCTTGAAGAATTGCAGAGTATTTTGCGGAAGACAAATGAAAATAAATACGCTTTAATTGATATAAATAACAAGGCGCGTTTAATTCGCGCTGTGGAAATAAGCCAAAGCAAAGGCGTCCAAAATACGGAGAAGGACAAAAACTGTTCTTTGGATATTTTGTCAATAGGCTTAACCGCGCCTAGAAAATTTTTATATGGTAAAGCTGATTGGTGGGTGGAAAAAATTGTGGAAAAAGGTATTATATTAGAAACAAAAAACTTGCTGGATTATGGTTTTAGAGAAACTGCTCCGATGAAAGGTATGGTGTACTCCTCTGCGGTAGATTATTTGGACGAGAAAATCCCCCTTTCTGATATGAAGCAAAAAGTTAAGTGGGATATCCACGGTTATATAAGAAGGCAGTTAACATGGTTTGGGCGCAATGCCAAAATTAGGTGGTTTAATATTGCTGAAAAAGGCTTTGACATTGAAGTTTTAAAAACGGTACAATCATTCTTAGATGGCGGTAAGAAAATCCTCTGAAAGTTTCATATTAATTTCAACAAAAACTATTTTTGTAGTAGCGGCGGTAGCCCTGATGCTATGGTTGCTGGTGCAAATTAAAGAGATAGCGCTTTTGATATTTGTGTCTTTAATGCTTTCTCTTGCTCTCTCGCCTTTTGTGGAGTTTCTGGAAAAGAGAAAAATTCCAAGAGGGCTTGCGGTTCTTATTATTTACATTATTATAGTTTCAATTGTAGCTTTAATTGGTGCGGTGGCATTGCCCCCGATTATAAGCCAGACCACGCGTTTTATAAAGTCGTTTCCTCAAATAATTTCTTCGCTTGGAAGCACGCCCATTCTTAACAAGGTAACTACGGATTTGAACAATTTCTTGGCGGAACAGCTTATGGGGGCTTCCGGGAATGTAATAAGGGTTACGGTTGGGGCGTTTTCCGGAATTTTGGCGGTGTTTTCGCTTATGGTCTTCACGGCGTATCTCCTTCTAGACTTGGATAATCTAAGGGAAGCGTTTTTATTTTTTCTTCCCGCTAAACCCCGTAAAGAAATAGCGGAAGTTTTAAAAGAGATAGAGTACAAATTGGGCGGGTGGCTTAGGGGGCAGTTTATTTTAATGTGCATTGTTGGCGGAGCAACTTATGTGGGTCTTTTGCTTTTAGGGATTAAGTATGCCGCCCCCCTTGCTTTGATTGCAGGGCTTTTGGAGGTGGCGCCTATGCTGGGGCCGATTATCTCCGCGGTGCCAGGGATAATTGTGGGGTTTTCCATATCCCCCGTTACCGGCTTGGGGGTTTTGGCATTGTATTTAGCTATACAGCAGCTTGAAAATAATATCATTGTTCCTAAAGTGATGCAGAAAACAGTTGGATTTAGCCCTTTGATAACGCTTTTGGCGCTTTTAATAGGCGGGAAGCTTTTTGGAGTAGTGGGGGCGCTTTTATCGGTTCCTCTAACACTAATAATAGTAATAATAACAAAACATGTTTTGGAGTACGAATAAAAATTTTTTAGCCTCTTTTGCGGTAGCTTTTGCCCTTTTGTTTTTTTTACCTTCCATATCTTATGCCTTCTTTACGAAAGATATTTTTGTAAATGGAAATATGGTCTCCGCCGGTTATTGGTATAGTTACGATTTTTCTACGCCCTTAAAAGCTTCTTATTCTGTGGGAGAGTTGTGGAGCGCCAAAAATTTTGGGGTGCTTTATGATAATTTAGCGCAGGACCTTTCTGGCATCTATACTAAGGATGAGTTTATAGAATCGTTAAAAGACGCCGCTATTGCGGGCTTTGAGGTTGTTGGCGATGCTGTTTATCTAAATAGCAAGCAGGCATATACGATTATTAACATAAGATACTTGGATAACTCTTCTAAGAATTATAAAACAGTTTTTAATTATGAGAGGGGCGGTTGGAGGCTTCTGGGAACGAAGGAGATTGAATAAAAAGGAGGTGATTTAAGTGTCGCAAATTAAATATTTTGGATTGGGGCTTTTTTTGGGAATAATTATTGTTGGAACGGTAACGGCGGTTAAAGCGTATCTGACAAAAGAGAAAGTTCTTGGGGAAAGCGCTGTAAGCACGGCAACCTTGGATATTTCCACAACCCCGCAAAGCGCTCTGCTTTCTTTTGAGGGGGTAACGCCTGGTTTTAGCTCGGGCGAGAAAATTGTAACTCTAAAAAACACCGGGACAGCGGATTTAAAGTATAGGGTGTCGGTGGAACCTACGAATGTTTCGGATAACAATGATTTATACAAAGCGCTGGAATATGTTTTGTATGAGTACGACGGCAATTCACAAAAGACAAAATCCTTAGGAGGAGAAGGTTTCCTGTTAAAAGATTTACAGGATGTAGAAATAGCTCAAACATTAGATTCCGGTCAGGAGAAAAATCTCGGTATTGAAATAAGTTTGCCGCAGGATGCAGGTAACGGAATACAGGGACTTACCACTAACTTTAAGATAATATTTAACGCTATTCAAAAGGACGGCGTGTTTTAAGAACAAAAAAAGCTCGTAAGCCAGATTCTGTTTTAGTGGCTAAAATTAATCTATGCCCCACTTTAACCCAATGCCAAGCGGGCTTTTTGCGGGTAGTTCGTGGGTTGCTACAGGTGGGATTGCCCGTTTCACTCCCGATTGAATATCGGGACTCGTCTCTGTTGCTCTCAAGCCTTGTTAATTCAAGACCTGCCCTTCGGGGGACCAGCGCTTGTTATAAATCCAAGGCGCTTTGCCTGGATTTATACCTCGCGTCGGAGCTTGCGCCCCGTCCCTTTGCTTTGCGTAGTCTGGACTTTCCTCTATATATCGCAAAGGATATACAGTATTAGCCCGGCTTCTTTTATTCTGAAACCATTATACCACAAACCACACTATAAGACTCGCCTGTGCCTGTGTGCCGAACCTGCCCCCGCAAGTTGTTGAAAAGAAAACGCAAGTGGGGTATTATTTCGCTATGCCGAAAAGAACATATCAGCCTAAAAAACGAAAGAGGGTTAGGAAGCACGGTTTTCTAAAGCGAGCAGCCACCAAAGCGGGGCGAAATATTATTAAAAGAAGAAGGTTAAAGGGCCGTAAAAAAATTACCGTTTCCAGCGAGAAAAAGCCTAAATCTTAAGTGCTTGCTAAAAGATATCTCTTAAATAAAAAGGAAGTTGCGGTTTTTAAACAGCGGGGAAAGAATGTTTTCCGAACCCCTTTTTTCAATGTTGCCGTTTTAAAAGTTTCTGATGAGGATATTGTAAAATTTTCCTTTGTTATATCTAAAAAAGTGAGCGGGAGAGCGGTAGAAAGGAATAAAGTTAAAAGGTTGCTTGCGGAAATAATAAGGAATAAGCTGGACAAGTTCAAAAGGGGGTTTTATATTGTGTTTTACATAAAGGATAAAATGTGTTCTGCTAACTATGAAGAAATTAATAATTTGGTTGATAAAAGCATATCAGAAATATCTCTCGCTTGATACCGGTATTCCTAAAAAATTGCTCCCTGCCCTTAAAATATGCCGTTTCACCCCAAGTTGCTCGCAGTATGTTCTTGAAGCGGTGGAAAAATATGGTACAGTTAAAGGGTTATATTTAGGTTTTTTTCGCATCCTTCGCTGCAATCCTTTTAATAAAGGAGGAAGCGACCCGGTAAAATAATGGGAATTAAAGACATCTTAAAAATTTCAATTTATGTACCGATACTAAATACATTAGTATTTTTTTACATTTTCTTAGGGCATAATTTGGGTTTTGCCATAGCCGCTTTAACAGTTTTAATGCGAGCTATCCTAATTCCCGTTACCCTGCCTGCTCTTAAGGGCGCCGCAAAGCAAAAGGAGTTGGCGCCTCAGCTTTCGGAACTCCAGAAAAAGTACAAGGACAACAAAACACTGCTTGCCCAAAAGCAAATGGAGCTTTACAAAAATCATGGTTTTAACCCGGCGGCGGGTTGTCTGCCTCAAATTTTACAGCTGGTTATTTTAATAGTTTTGTATCAGGTGCTTTTGGACATTTTTAGGCACCCCCCAGCTTACTTTAACGAGATGTTGTATTTTCCATCTCTAAAATTTGCTCAAACAGATGTGTTTAACACCGCATTTCTTTATATGGATTTGGCGAAAAAGGATCCTTATTACATCCTTCCAATTTTGGCGGGTTTGTCCCAGCTTGTGCTTTCTAAATTGTCTTTGCCTCAAACAAATAAACTGGAGAAAATAGCGGAAAAAACACCCGACAAACAGGACGATGTAATGTATAATATGCAAAAGCAGATGATTTATATGATGCCTGTAATGACTATTTTTATAGGCATTTCTCTGCCGTCTGGTTTGGTTTTATATTGGTTTTTGGCAACTCTTTTTGGACTTGCGCAGCAATGGATACTGAACAAAAAACTATTGAAAAATTAACCAAAGGTCTTTTGAAAAAGATGGAGCTTGAAGGTGCCGTTTCTGTTTCCGATTCCGAGGATCAGTTTTTTGTGGAAATAACGGGCAAAGATTTGGGCATTTTAATTGGCTATCATGGAGAAACTTTAAACGCGTTTCAACTAATTTTGAATATGAGTGTTTATAGAAAGTTGGGCAAGTGGATTAGAATTTTGGTGGATGTAGGAGATTATCGGAAAGAGAGGGGGGTCGCCTTGCGAAAAATAGCTGATAGCGCGGCGCAGAAAGCGCGCTTTTTGCAAAAGAATGTGGAATTAAACCCAATGACGCCTTATGAGAGAATGCTCATCCATACCGCTGTTTCTGAAATGGAAGGGGTTAAATCTGAAAGTGTGGGGGATAGCAGAAATCGCCGGGTGGTAATAAGCCCAGCTTAAAAAATTATGAAATTTACCGTACTTCAAGCCGAATTGTTAAAAGGAATAAATGTCGTTAGTAAAGCGGTATCCTTTAGGGGGTCCCTGCCTATTTTGGGAAACATCCTACTGCAAAGCGATTCCGGCAGGCTTAAACTTTGCGCAACGGATTTGGATAAAAGCATTACCACTTGGGTAAGTGGAAAAATGGATAAGGAGGGGGCAATTACTGTTCCGGCAAGGATTTTGGCGGAGTTTGTTTCTAATCTCCCCCCGGGGCAGGTGGCGGGTGTTGTTGAAAATACAGAATTAACATTAAGCTCCCAAAAAGCCAGCGCGGTTTTTAACGGGGCGGATGCGGAAGAATTTCCTCTCCCGCAGAATTTGTCAAAAGGGGATTTTAGTTTTACCCTTAAGTCAAAAGATTTCCTAGTAGCTTTGTCAGAGGTTTATTTTGCCGCCGCTATGGACGAATCCCGCCCTGTTTTAACGGGTGTGTATATGCATAAAAAGGCAAAAGAACTGACCCTTGCTGCGGTTGATGGTTTTAGATTATCTGAGAGAATTTTAAAAACGGAGAAAAGTGAAAAATCGGAGTTGCCAAAGGATATCGTCCTTCCCGCAAGAACTTTGCTTGAGCTTGCCCGTCTTGCCCAAAATGCGGGGGATACGGTTAACATAGCCGTTTTGGAAACGGAAAATTTGGCAATTCTTGAGAGTGGGGACATGCTTGCCACCACAAGAATTTTGGAGGGAGATTTTCCCGATTATAAGAAAATAATTCCATCTGGAAGCAAAACCGCCATAGAGGTTTCGTTTGAAGAATTTTTTAATGCCGTTAGAATAGCCAATGTGTTTGCCAAGGACGCTTCAAATGTTGTTAAAATTGTTATAAAACCGAAGGAAGGACTATTTGTTTTAGGCGAAGCGTTGGAAATAGGCCGTGATAAAACTTTTGTGCCAGCTAAAATAACCGGCGAGGAAATGGAAATACTTTTTGACGGGAAATTTTTAAACGACTTTTTAAGCAATGTTAAATGCGAAAACCTTTTAATTGAAACGGAAGGGGCAGTGAACCCGGCAGTGTTTAAACTCAAAGAGAGAAATGATTATTTGCATATTATAATGCCCCGCCGGCCCTAGTCTTGGGTAATCTCACCCAGTTGGTATTGGCTTAAGAGCCAACATCAAGTAACTCTGAAGCAGAAATTTATTGGATGCTTGAGATAACTGGCGGTACAGCCGTTTGAGGAGGATTTTTATCCGGCTCTTTTAGAGGTGAGCTGGATGTCTCTCTTGTCTGTGACGGTTTTAGGGATGCTTGTGGTTGCGAAGATTTTAATTCGCCCTCAAAAATTTTTTCCTCCTCTCTCATCTGCGCAACTTCTTTCGGGTTTGTAGTTATAACTTTATGCTCCTCCTCCGATGCTATAATCTGCATTGCCACATGGTTATTCCCTGCAAAAAACAACCCTTCGCCAATACCCGCCGAAAGAAGAAGTCTCTTTTCTCCCTCGCTTAAATAAAAAACCTGCGCCAAACGGTCAATTGAAGCAGGATGCTGTTTCAATAACACCTGCATAGAAGAGTTTGTTACAATAGTTTTGCCGTACTCGCTTGACAAAAAGTCGTCCACATCGTGTGTTATCGTAGTTAAACCTAAATAATATTTCCTTGCCCGTTTAGCTATGGAGTACAAAAAGTTTGCCGAGTCTTCATTTTGCATAAGGTACCACGCCTCATCCACCACCAAAATACGCTTCTTTAAGTTATATTTAATCCTTGTCCAAATGAAATCCAAAATAATGTATATGGCCACCGGTCTTAAAACATCTTCAAGCTCCCGCACCGAAAAAGCGGTGAAAGAATTTTCAATGCTTACTGTGGAGCGCTGGTCAAAAATGCCCATCAAGGAGCCTTTAATATATCTTTCTAACCGTTCGGATAGATTTTTTGCTTCCGGCTCTTCCATACCCAAAAGCACTTTATACAAATCTTCTAGAATAGGAGGCTCTCTCTTGTGCGTTTGAGGGTCCTGCGTAATACCCTTTATTTTGTAAGTCATCATCAGGGCTCTATCCAAAATTGCCTCTTCCGTATCACTAATACTGCCAAGCATTATTTTAAAGAGGGTGTGCAAGGTGAGTATTTTTAGGCCGAGCTGATTTTCCTTGTCCTCTCCGGAATACGGAGGCAGGTCAAAGGGGTTAATCTTTGCCTCGCTCCCTACGGAAAAGCTTATATAATCTCCGCCCAAAATTTTGGAAAGTCTTTCATATTCAGATTCAGGGTCTATTACAATTATATCCGTCCCAAATAAAATGGAACGCATGGCCTCTAACTTAACAAAATAACTCTTGCCGGCGCCGCTTTTGGCAAAAATAACCGAATTGGCGTTTTCTAAAGTAAATCTGTCAAATATAACTAGTGAACCATTATGCTTATTCACGCCATATAAAATACCCTCATTGGCGGTAAGTTCACTTGAAGTAAAAGGAAAAGTGGTGGCGACGCTGGTGGTGTCCATATTTCTGGTTATCAGGAGCTTATCAATACAAGAGGGGATAGTTGATTGAAAAGCGTCTTCCATTTGTAAAGTACATAATTTAGAGATAAGCATTAAAGAGCCTAATGTTGCTTCCACCTTTTTGGTTGTGCTGTTTAATTCCTCCAAAGAATCTGCCGGAACGGTTATGTAAAAAGAAAATTGGAAAAATCTTTCAATGCCTTTAACCAATTGTTCCTGCAAAGATTTGGCATCTTCTAAAGCCGCTTTAACGCCGGGATCCACAACCCTCCCTCTTTCGAAATCGGCATTTAGAGTCGCCTCCATCTCCGCAACTTTTCTTCTAAGGTCATCCAATACTCCCCTTGCTTCCACAGGGTAGTAAAACATAGACACCTCTAATGAATGGTCGTAGTTTATTATGGGGGCGAGCCAATTAGCGCCCACAAAACGGGGGTACCCCGAAACAAACAGTGTTCTAAAATACTTTTCACCAATCTTAACGAAATTAAAATCCACCTCAATAGCGCTTGGGGCTATAATATCCTTTACATTAAGCATGCCCGCGGATAGGCGGTTATAGGCGTTAGAGGTAGTATTCTCTTTGCTTTTTTTGTTCATTCCAGTTTTGGTTCAACTAAAGCTGTAGTGTAATCGGAAACAGTTTGTCTAATCTTCTGAAAACGGGCGCTCCCCGGATTGTATGTGTCATAAAATAGATCCACCAAATCTTCTGTAAGCATCTGTTTTGCTTTGATATTCATTCTAGTAAACTCTTTGATAAGGTGGTCCCTCTTTGGTTCAAGCTGTACCTTTGCCGCTTTTAAGATTCCGTTTACATCCACATGAGTTTTTTTCTTGGTATCTATTCCAATAAGCCCGTAAATCCAGGAGAATGGGGAACTTCCGGGGGTTGCAGTTTTAATATTATAGGGAATCGCCACATAAAAATTTTTGTCCAGCGCTTCGTTTTTGGTAACTAATTCTTCTACAAATTTTATGTATTTTTTGGTTTGCTCTTTTAATTTTTCATCCTGCTGAGCTTTTTCTGCTTTTCTTGTGTTTTCAATGTATTTTGAGATATCCATTTTCTTGCTTCTTACCACAATTTGCATCGGAAAAGATAGAGAGTTTAGCATAGAGCTAAACGCCGCTATAGCGGCATCCTGTTCTCTGACGGATAAAAGGTCAAAATTAACCGAGGTTGTCTGCAAAACCATAGCCGCCCCGCCGTTTTTAAGAATGAGCAAGTTGTCTTTTATATCTTCTATATCTAAGTGGTCTTGTGTTGTGGCAAGTATTTTTGTCATTTGCGAACTGCCGAAAAGTCAAGCGCCTTTAACGGCTTACCTGTTAAAACTACATTAATTATATCAAAATAATTCTCGCTGTTTAGCACTTCTATTTTATAAGTTCCGTTAGGCAGGGGTGTTGCGCTTATAAACTGTCCCAATTTATTGGTTTTTAGAGCTCTAATAGGTGAATCGTTATCATCTCTTATTATAAGGGTGGCATTTTCAAGTAAGAAACCCTCCTTATCTTTAACCATACCCCAAATAATATTGGGATGGGCGTCTTCCTTATTCTCCTTCTGCGCCTTCTCTGAGGGGATTTCCTTGCGCTCCTTAACAACCGAACGGCTTAGGTTTCTAACTATCTCCTCGTTTTCGTTAGGGGGGTTTTCCTCCGTTTTTGAAGGCTCCTTTATTTGGATGGTTTCTTCTACCAAAACCTTTTTCTTCTCCAGCTCCTTTATTCTCTCGGCATAGGAAGAGAGCTGGGTCTTATAAGTTTCTTTGGTTTTGTCCAAACCTTGCATCTGCGCTTTCAAACTCTCCATTTCTGTGGATAGTTTTTTGTTTTCCTTTCTTAAAGTATTTACTATCTCCGTTAATTCTTTTTCTTTTGCCCGAGATTCTTCTTTATCGTCTAGTATAAGTTCGCTGGCGGGAAGAACAGCGCCCTCCGGAGAAAACTTTTCCTCGGCTTTTTTAAGAACTTTTCTAAGCTCCTGCGCCTTTCTTAAAAGCTCCTGCCTATGTTGATTATCCGACACAGGAGATGAGGGTTCCACATAAGTTATTGTTCTCAAAGGCCTTGTTCGCTTTGGTAGGATGATTTCCCCTTCCAGGGGTATGTGTTTTAATGTTCTTCCAACCGAAACATTGGTAACGGTTGAGATGTTTTTTAAATCTTCCTTTTTCCTAACCACGAAAATATCCTCCTTGAATTGCTCTTTTTTTGCCGGTTTCTCCTCTTTGGGGGGCTCCTCCAAGGAGACCGCAGTTTTGGCGGGAGCTGTTACAGTAGAAACGGAGCTTTTTAGAGTAGGAGGTACGATCACATCAAAATTAATCTTTTTTAGAAAATCTTCCTCCCTTTTGTCCATAAAGGTTCCTGCTGGCGCGGGAAAACCCCCTAAATAATCCGTTATAGCTTTTCTGCTTTTGGCTGGAGCGAGCGCAACTACCTCTTTTCTCAAGGAGTCGGCGTAATCCGCCAAAAAATACTCCCGTGACTCCAAGGCCTTTTGCCATACTCTCTGCGTGGGGGTGGAAATGCTTTTTATAAAATTTTTAATCCACTGGTCTAATCCTCTGTCTCCAAGGGGCACAAAGGCAAGGGCTAAGCTTCCGAGCCCGCCGAAAACAATTAAAACGGCTTTCCACAGAAAAGAGATTTTTGAAATTAATGCTAGATATACCGTTATCCCCCCAATTATTAAATACATAAACTGGCGGACAGTGAGGTCCCCTACAAGTTTAAACTCAACACTCATAATGTTTTGGGGTACCGGGTGTTGACGATGCGCTGTTTGTTCCTCGTTCATTGGCATTATAACTATTTTATCAGATGGCGCTGTGAGATGGTAGGCGATTTCTCAACTCCGTTAGCAAATATACTACTACGATAAAAAGGCAGAAAACACTGGTATTTAATAGGCTATGTACAGAAAAAGTTTTCATCGCCTTAATGCCGATAAATAAAGCTATGAAAATAAAGATTCTTCTGAAAATTCTTCTGAAAATTCTATTTGGCATATTAAACTTTTTGTATTTTTTGTAGTTTGCCAAGAAAAGAGCTAGAGATGCGAAAAGAGATAAAAGTAAATGCAGACTGCCAAAAAACAATAAGATGGCAAGTGGCTTTTGAGGTGGTACAAAGAGCAGAATGTATAAAAAGAACAGGACATTTCCAAAAAAAAGTAAAAAGAGTGTGTACACAAACTTTGGCATATCCTTATTCTACACCCCTTTAGGCAGGGTTACATTTACATAGAAGTCCCGGATGTCAATGGTTTCAACTTTAGATTCCGGTGCTATCATAAAATGTTATACTTCACTTATGAACCAGGATGAAAAAATTGTCCTAAATCAAAAGCAAAAAGAGGCAGTAGAGCATAAGAATGGACCTATTCTGATTGTTGCCGGGGCGGGAACAGGCAAAACCCGCGTTATAACTGAGCGAATAAAATATTTAATATCCAATAATCTTGCTAAACCAAAAGAGATATTAGCCTTAACCTTTACAGAAAAAGGGGCAAATGAAATGCTTGGAAGGGTGGATAAAATAATGCCTTTAGGTTACGAAGAGCCGTGGATTACCACTTTTCACTCTTTTGCCGACAGACTTCTGCGGGAGGAGGCCTTAGAAATAGGGCTTGACCCCCAATATATTATTTTAACCAAACCCCAAAGCTTCGCGCTTGTTAAAAAAAATCTTTTTAACCTTAACCTTAAATATTTTCTGCCTTTGGGAAACCCTGTAAAATTTATAGACGCCATCCTCACATTTTTTTCCCGCCTTCAAGATGAGGAGGTTTACCCGAAAGATTTTGAAAAATGGCGCAAAAAATTAAACTTTTCTAAAGAGGAAGATGGGCGGTGGGGAGAGTTGTCTGCCGCTTACCAAATTTATCAGCAAATAAAAATAAAAGAAAGCTTTATGGATTTTGGAGATTTAATACTTTGGGTTATAAAGCTTTTTAAGGAGCGCCCTTCAATTCTAAGCCGGTATAAAAACCAATTTAAATATATTCTTTTGGACGAATTTCAAGACACCAACTTCGCGCAGTTTGAGATAATACAGCTTTTGGCGCCCCCAAAAGATAAGCCTAATTTGATGGTTGTGGGAGACGATTCCCAGTCCATTTACAAATTTAGAGGTGCCGCTATCTCAAACATTTTGGATTTTATGGGGAAATATAAAAACGCAGAAAGCGTGTACCTTCTTAAAAATTACAGAACAACCCAAAATATTCTTGGTGGGGCATATAAACTTATAAAACATAATAATCCCGACACATTAGAATCAAAACTTGGCATTAGCAAAAATTTAACAAGCGAAAGGAGAGAAAAGGGGCATCCCCCAAAAATCCTGCTTGCCCAAACGGGGGAGGAAGAGGCGGAAATGGTGGTTGAGGAAATAAGAAAACTTATAAAAAGCAAAAACTATTCCTACAAAGATTTTGCTATATTAGCAAGGGCAAACAACCACTTAGACAATTTTGTGTGGGCGCTTAAGAGATATGGCATTCCCTACCAAATAATTGGCAATCGCGGTCTTTTTAATCAGCCTGAGGTAAGCCAATTAATAAATTTTTTAAGAGTATGCCAGGATATCTCCGACAGCGCGTCCCTTTATGGGCTTCTTAACAGCGAGATACTGGATTATAACCCCCAAAATATTTTATCGGCGTTAAATTCGTCAAAATATAAAAATATTACTTTGTGGGAAAGTATAAAAGAAAGGGAATACTTCTCCTTTATAACAAAAGAAGTTGAGATGGCGATGAATTCCTCCAAAGAAAACTCTGTAAGCGCAGTTTTGTACAATTTTATTGTAAATACAAAATACCCCGAAAAACTATTGGAAAACGAGAATGTAGAAAACACCTTAAAAACAAACAATTTAAATTTGTTTTTCAGGTATATTAAAAATTATGAAAGCAGTGAAAAAGCTTCGTCCATAAACTCTTTTGTGGAGTTTTTGGATGTAATGATACCTGCTGGGGAAAATCCTGCCCAGGCGGTTTTGGAAGATATAGACACCGTTAACCTTTTAACTGCGCACGGCTCTAAAGGGTTGGAGTTTTCCGTGGTTTTTATGGTTAATCTAACAAGCGACAGATTCCCAACACGAAATCGCCGCGATCCTATTGAAATTCCGGAAGGCTTAATTAAAGAAACCCTGCCTATCGGAGATTACCACATCCAAGAGGAACGCCGCCTTTTTTATGTGGGGATGACTAGAGCAAAAGATTTTCTATACTTAACCTATGCCAAAAATTATGGTGGGGTAAAGGATAAAAAACCTTCCGTTTTTATTAACGAGTTGGAAATTTCTTTGCCGGGAAAACCAACTGAAGGACTGCCTTTGTTCCAGAATACTAAATATAAGAAATATCCTTACCCCGAAAAAGAGAACGCTTTTGCCCCAACCTATATGAGCTATAGCCAAATAAATACTTATAATCAATGCCCTTTGCAGTATAAATATAGATATGTGCTAAAAATGCCCACCAAACCAAGCCACGCTCTTACCTTTGGGCAAAGCATTCATAACACTTTAAAAATTTTCCATACCCAGGAAAGGAAGGGCAGTTTAACAGGGGATTTGGACATACTAAAAATATTTGAGAAGGCTTTTATACCGCTTGGCTACGAAAACTCTGCGCATATAAAAAAAAGGCGGGAGCAGGGAAAAGAAATGCTTTTAAATTATGTCAAAACTAGAAAAGGTAACTTTGGCGTTCCAAAATTTATTGAGGAAAAGTTTAAACTAACAAAATTTGAGGTGCCTCTCCTAGGTTTTATAGACCGTATAGATTATAAGAACGGAGAATACGAAATAATTGATTATAAAACGGGAAGCCTCAAAAACCAAAATTTTGTGGATAAAAATGAGCAGTTAACCATATACGCTATGGCGGCGAAAGATTGTTTTGGTATAACAGCCAAAACGCTTGCCCTGTATTTTATTGAGGACAATGTAAAAATTAATACCGCAAGAACAGAAAAGGATTTGGAGAAAGAAAAAGGCGCAATAGATGAAGTTATAACATCCATTAGAACCTCCTCTTTTGAGCCGAAAGCGGGACAGCATTGCCGTTACTGCGATTTTAGTAAAATCTGTCCCGCGTATAGAAACTACTTAAACTATTAGAAAACCCCGTCCGTGAATCCGTGATAAAATAAAGGTATATGGAAGATACAATTAAGGAGATAAAATCCCGTGTTGATATTGTTAATTTAATTAACGAATATGTGCCTTTAACGAAAGGCGGAAAAAATTATAAAGGGCTGTGTCCATTTCATAAGGAGAATACCCCTTCTTTTATGGTGTCTCCAGAGCTTCAAATTTTTAAATGCTTTGGCTGTGATAAAGGAGGGGATTCCATAAGATTTGTTCAGGAAATAGAAGGACTTGAGTTTAGGCAGGCTCTTGAATTTCTTGCGGGGAAGGCGGGGGTCGCGTTAAAAACAAGCGCCTTTACCCGCTCCCCCGATGAAATGAAAGCAAAAAAAATTTTGGAATTAAATAGTTTAGCTGCTGAGTATTTTCAGTATATTCTAAAAAACCACAAATTCGGAAAAAAAGCTCTTGCCTACTTAAAGGATAGAGATATAAAAGATGCCGCTATAGATATTTACAAAATAGGCTACGCCCCCAATTCTTGGGACGGGTTGATCAGATTTTTGTTGAAAAGAGGTTATGACATATCCTTGATTGCCGCATCCGGTCTTGTTGTTCCAAAAGATAATAACAAAGGTTTTTACGACCGTTTTAGAGGAAGGCTTATAATCCCTTTAAGAAACGAACGCGGTGAAGTGGTGGGCTTTTCCGGCAGAAGTTTGGGCGCTTCTGAACCGAAATATTTGAATAGCCCGGAAACCTTGGTTTTTAAGAAAGAGCGCTTTTTATATAATTTGGATTTGGCAAGAAGTGAAATTAAAAAAAAGAAAGAGGCGATTTTGGTGGAAGGTTATTTTGATGCCATAACGCCTTTTCAGGAAGGTTTTAAGAATGTGGTGGCTTCGCTTGGAACCAGTTTAACATCGGGGCAGTTAAGTTTGCTCAAGCGGTTTACCGATACTTTAATTATTTTTTATGATACCGATACCGCCGGTATTGAGGCATCCAAACGGGCGCTGAATTTGGCGCAAAGTGCGGGGATGGATGTAAAAGTGGGAATTCTTTCTGATGCATTCAAAGATCCGGATGAGGCGGTACGAAAAGATAAGATGTACTTTGGAAAAGCTTTAGAGTCTGCCGCTTCGGTATATGATTTTTATTTTGAATATGCCAAAAAAAGGCACAATGTGAAGGATGCTCTTGAAAAGAAAAAAGCGGCAGATTTCCTGCTTCCTATTATTTCAGAGATAACCCATACGGTGCATAAAGCCCACTATATTAAGGAACTTGCAGATTTGCTGGATGTTTCGGAGGAAACCATCGTCCAATCCTTAAAAAAGTATGGAACAAATTTCGGCGCGGGGAGGAGCTATTCCCTAGAAAAAAAAGTTAGTTCTCCTAAAATTTCTTCTCAGGAATATATCTTAGCCCTGATTTTAAGCTCTCCTAAAGAGCTTGCTCAGAAAACGCTTTATAAGCTTTCTTCCGATGATTTTACACAGGAGATAGCCAATGCGGTTTTTGTTAAATTGAAGGATTATCTGTTGAGCAAGGAGCGTTTTTTATTAAGAAATTTTTGTCTAAAACTTTCTCCTCACGAAAATGAGCTGGTGGAGAAACTCCATTTAATGGAGCTCCCAGTTTTGGAATTCTTAGAGGAGGACGAAGCTTATTTGGAGAAGGAAATAAAAAAGATATTTGATATAATAAACAAGGAAACTTTGCGCCGAAAGATGCGGGAAGTGAGCTATCTATTGAAACAGGCGGAGAAAAGGTCAGATAAAAGACTAGTTTCGGAATTGCAGGAGGAGTTTTTGAGGTTGTCAAAAAAGGTTACTAAATGAACAATCCAGAATTTGAGAAAAACATAAAAAAGCTGATTGCCGAGGGAAAGAAAACTGGTTTTATAACTCAAGAGGATATATTAAAAACTTTTCCCAATGCTGAAAACAATATAGCGCAAATAGACGAATTATATTCCCGTTTTATTGATGAGGGTATAGATGTTTTGGATACCTATGCTCCCGAAGAAGAATCGGCGGTGTCGGATGAAAAAGATATAGAAATAGTAGCCGCTTTGGATAAAGATATCACCACCGACCCGGTTAGAATGTATCTTAGAGAGATAGGAAAGATTAAACTCTTAACGCGGGAGGAGGAAGTGGACCTTGCCAAAAGGATAGAAAAAGATGAGATGGCGGCGCGCCAAAAACTTATTAAATCTAATTTGAGGCTGGTTGTTTCTATTGCTAAGAAATATATTGGTCGGGGACTCACCTTTTTGGATCTTATACAGGAAGGAAATGTTGGATTAATGCGCGCGGTTGAAAAATTTGAATGGCGGAGAGGCTTTAAATTTTCTACCTATGCCACATGGTGGATACGGCAGGGTATAACCAGAGCAATTGCCGACCAAGCGCGTACCATTAGGATTCCAGTTCATATGATTGAAACCATAAATAAATTCAGAAGAATTGAAAGAAAACTTGAGCAGGAGTTGGAAAGACCCCCTAAGCCGGAAGAGGTCGCTAAAGAAATGGGGATTGATAAAAAGAAAGCTTTGGAGATTGTTAAAATTTCTCAGGAGCCCACCTCCATAGAAGCCAAAGTTGGTAAAGATGAAGACAGTGCCCTTAAAGAATTTATTCCCGATGAGTTAACAAAATCTCCAGAGGATGTTGCTAGCTATGAGCTTCTAAAGGGGCAGATTGGCGAAGTTTTGCACACTCTAAATGAACGGGAACAGAAAGTTTTGGAGTTGAGATTTGGCCTTAAAGACAACAAGTCCAGAACGCTTGAGGAGGTGGGAAAGGAGTTTGGAGTAACGAGGGAGCGTATTAGGCAAATAGAGGCCAAAGCTTTAAGAAGATTAAGGCATCCCTCACGAAGCAAGAAGTTGAAAGACTACTTAGAATAGGAAAAAGGAGGTGATAAATTTGACAAAGCTTTCGTTCGCGGATAAGAAAAGTATTTCGGCGCTTTTTATGGCGTTGTCAATCATTTGCACAGTCTTTGCAGGAATAGGCTCTTTTTATACAGATGTAGTGTTAGCGTCTACTCAGTGGATACTTTTGGCAGTGCTGTTTGCGGTTTGGGGGTTATATTTAAAGCTGGAGCTTAAAACCTGATTAAAGGTTGTTAAACAATTTTTTGGCGGTTTCCCAATAGAACGCGTCTCCGTTTTGCTTTTTGTAGTACCACCATTCCGCTCCCCACAGGTAGGTTTTAGTTATCCCAGTTTTTTTGGCGTATTCTATTATTTCTATAAAATCCTGATGTGTCATAGTTTTCTGCAATTCGCTCTCGGGAGTTTTAAGTATAGATGTATTAGACCACGGTTCGGCTTGAAGCTCGGTATTTAATATCTTTTCAAGAGGGATATTAAGCAGGGCGGCTTTAACTTTATAACTTTCTGCTGGAAAAGGCCAGTTGAAATATCCCCAAAAAGAAAGCCATACTTTTCTATATATGGATATTGCCAAATAGTCGGAAATGGAATAAGAAAATATCCACGCGCCCCCTTCCCCGCTGTCAGATACGATTACAGGTCTTGCGTCCATAGATTTAACAATATCCACCTCTTTTTTAACAAAATCTTGGCTCATCATTGCTGGGCAGTTTCCAAAAGGGAAGAAAGGTTCGTTTTCCACCTGCCAATATTTTATGCTTTGGTATTTTTTGAAATGCTCTATTTCTTTTGGAATAAGAATTAAAAGCCGTGTTTTAATAAAATCTTCGCCTTCTTTCTTTGCCCAAGTGGGTTCCGAGCATTCGGGCCATCGCGGCAGTTTTCTTCCCAGCGCTAAAATTACATTAACTTGCCTTTTTTCCGCTTCCTTAAGCAGAAAATCCATATTGCTAAAATCGTAAACGCCTTTTTCTTTTTCTATATCATCCCAATACGCCACAAGCCGTATGTTTGTAACTTTAAGCTCATTCAGTATATTAAGATAAGCTTCTTTCCAGTCTAAATCCAGCTCCTTTGCATACTTGTGGGAGAAGGTAATTCCGTACTCCATATCGCCTTTTGGTTTTGATGAAAGAGCAAGCGTTACTAAGGAGATAAAGGATATTGCAAGGACGGGAACCGTCCAACGGATGGAGAGTATTAAAATTTTTTTCGCTTGGGCAATGGTCATGGTTTCATTAGATTTTCTTCGCATACTTTAGAATAACATTTAGCGCTTTTTCTAATTTTTCTTTTAAGGTTGTTTCTTCTATCTATCTCTACCAATCCAAACCTTGGTTTAAATCCCCAATGCCATTCAAAATTGTCTATTAAGGACCAATAAAAATATCCGCGAACATCCACTCCATTTTCAATAGCCATATGCGCCGCTTTTAGATGTTCCTTGATATAAAATTTTCGTATTTTATCCTGCGAATCGGCGCATCCGTTCTCGGTTATGTAAATAGGTTTTTTGTACTTTTTTAAGTTAAGCAGTATTTTATAAAGCCCTTCTGGAGCAATGGGCCATTCCATATCAGTTCTTCCCAGCAAGTAGTCAAAAGAAAATTTTCCATTTTTTATTTTAAATTGCGAGTAGTAGTTTACACCGATGAAATCCTGCTTTTTTAAGCATAGCAAAATGGGAATATCTAAAAAAATAAAGTTAAGAGATTTTGCGAGTAAGAGATCCAATGGGTTTTTAGAACCTGTAAATCTCGGTATGTTGTGGGCTATTCCGTGCGGTTTTTTTAAAGAAAGGGATGTTTTATTGTAAGCCTCTATCATATTAAGAAATACACGGCATGCCCGTAGAAAATTTTTCTTTTGAGGGGGCCATAATCCAAGAAGATACGATTGTCCCGCATAAACGGTGGGCTCGTTCACCGTAATCCAAAGATCCACTAAGTCTTCAAAATGGTGGGCGCAGTATTTTACATAACGGGAGAAATACTTTGAGGATTTACAATTTTCCCAGCCTCCTAGGTTGGCAAACCAAATAGGATTTGTAAAATGATGAATAGTAACGAAAGTAGTTATTCCTTTATCCTTTAAGGATTTTAGAATTTCTCTATAGTGCTCCATTTCCTTTTTGGAAAACTCCCCCATACCAGGTTCTATTCTTGCCCATTCCAAAGATAGACGGAAAGCATTTTGGTTTAAGTCTCTAACAATTTTTATATCCTCCTCGTATCTGTTGTAAAAGTTGCAGGCTGTTCCTGAGTGTTCCTTTCCCCCGCCTTTTTGCTCCCATTCCCACCAATCGGAATTAACATTATTACCCTCAACTTGATGCGCGCTTACTGCGCTTCCCCACAAAAAGCCTTTGGGAAATTTTAATTCTTTTTTAATCGCCATAGTTTTAAGATTAGGCCCTCGCCTTCCTCTCTGTAGAATGTAAAAAATAAAAAATAATTCAATGAACAGGTGGTGGCTCTTTTATAATTTCTGCGCGAGATTATTTGCAATTTCTAAAAGATTTTCTACCTCCCTTATGCCTATAAGCCAGAAATTTTTATCTGTTATGTCTATTCCCAGCTTCTCAAAAATCTCGTATGTAGATTTTGAACTGCCCGCGGACAAAAATTTTTTTACCTTATCTATGTTTTTTGGGTTTTCTTTTACCATACTTTGCAGGCTTTTGGAGATTAGCAGCCCGCTGGTGTAGGAATATACATAGAAAAAAGAGCGGATGTGGCTCCAATAAACCCACCAATTTTCACTGCCGGGGGACTGTTCCACAAAATTTCCCATATAAGCGCGCATATTTTTTTGAAATAGCTTTCCGATTTCGCTTTTGGAAAGGTATCCTCTTTCCCTAAAATTTTTATGCAGTTCCAGCTCAAATTTGTAACAGGCGGTTTGTCTAAAGATTGTGGATATATCGCTATTTAATTTATGCATTATTATTGCAAGTTTATTCTTTGGGTCGGTGGTTTTTAAAAGTTCCTCAACGATAAAATCTTCTACAAAAGTGCTTGCCGTTTCGGCAGTAGCAAGAGAAATCTCGTAATTTACAGGAGTTTGCGTTTTCTTGCTTAGGAAATTGTGTATAGCATGTCCCGTTTCGTGGGCGAGCGTCAAAACATCTGAGAACCGGTTTGTGTGATTAAGGAGTATAAAAGTTGGCTGGCTGATAAGCCCTCCCGCGCAAAAAGCCCCGGCGGTTTTTCCGAGTTTTGGATAAACATCAATATGTCTGTTATCTACCATATCCGAAAAAATCTCCGAGAATTGAGGATTTAGGGTGCGAAGAACTTTGCCGATTAATTCCACAGTTCCTTCGTATTTGAACATGACATTTATTTTTCCGTACTCCACATTTCTTTCGTGGTATTTAAGTTTTTTCACTTTCAGAAGTTTTGATTTGAGTTCGTAATATTTATGAGCCAGCCAGAAATTATCTGCCACACTTTTAATTAAGGTGTCCACTACCTCTGTTTCAATATCGTCTTCAAGGTGTCTTATAAGGTCAGGTCTTGGTACGGCTCTTAATTCGTCTATAATTTTTTTGCTTTGGAGTATTGAGTTCATTTCGTTTTCAGCAATATCCGCATTTTTGGCAAGCAGTTTATTAAAGGCTTTGGCGGAGGTATCCCGCACATTTTTATTGGGGCTGTTTAGAAAACTTGTTATTTCAGGAAGGGTTGCCTTTCGTTTTTTTCCTTTTTCGTCTTTTACCATAGCCTGTTCTTTTGAAAGGAGGCTTGAAGTCATTTGCACCCAATTTGAGTAGGATGATTTGTGTGTAAAGTTTAATATTTTTTCCTCTTTCTCGGATAAAAGGTATTTAGCGTTTTCAAAGAGTTTTTTTAAGAAATGATTGTATCTTTTTAGAGGGGGGTATTTCAGAAATATCTTTTGTTGCTTCGGAGGAACTTTTGAGAGGCGGTATTCAAAAAATTGGATATCGTTTTCTATTTTTACAGTTTGTTCTTCTATTTTGGCAAGTGCGGCTTTTATTTTGGAATTCCTTTGGTCTAATGAATGTTTTAACCCTATGTAATATCCCGGGTTTCCTCCCCCTGCATAAAACGCAAGCCAGCCCTCATAATCTGAAAGCGCTTCTTTCAAAGTATCCGGGCTTTTTAAATAATCTTCCCTGCCTTTCCATTTATTTATAAACTCATAGGATTTGGAAAACACTTTTTGTTTTTCTTTTTCAAGAGAAGCTTCTTTTGGAATAATTGTTGTTAAGTCCCAAGAAGTTTCAGGATGTTTTTGCATAATTTTAAGAGCGGAGGATCCTGTCCTCAAGGGGGGAGGGTCCGGTAGGTGACCCCCGGTTTGGGCGACACGCAGGTCCCCAGCTCTCTCTCCGAGATAGGGGTTACGCAAAAGTCCGTTTAAACTCCGCGATCGAAGACAGGATTCTCCGCTTAAATTCTTACCTTCTCATTTCACCAAATACCTGCCGTTAAATCAATACTTTTTTCCACCCTTCCTTTCCAATAAGAGGAACAAATCTAAAAGTTCCGCAGGTTACAAGTTTTGTACCTTGCTCGGTTTTCGTTATTTTTACCATTTTCTGTAAAAAATTATTCCCCACAGGAACAACGAGTCTTCCTCCAATTTTCAGTTGGCTGATTAAGGCGTTTGGGACTTTTGGCGCGGCGGCGGTTACTGCAATTGCGTCAAAAGGGGCTTTATCTTTAAGTCCTATACTGCCGTCTCCTATTATAACAGTAACATTTGAGATATTTAGCCGTTTCAATTTATCCCGCGCTTTTACAGCCAAAACTGTTATAACCTCAACGGTATAAACTTGTTTGCATAACTTTCCCAGAATAGCAGCGGCGTAACCGGAGCCCGC
>Ga0100390_10000514_pt1 | contig 36098 bp, 32 predicted proteins | sample CryGeymeta201514_FD_81540 | JGI IMG/M metagenome (GOLD analysis project Ga0100390, IMG submission 81540) | Groundwater microbial communities from Crystal Geyser aquifers in Utah, USA - Crystal Geyser metaG 2015-14 | ecosystem: Environmental > Aquatic > Deep subsurface > Groundwater | place... | reverse complement strand
GACGCTGAGCACTCGGGGAGCGCCAGCCGACATGAAAGGCAGCGGCAGCCCATCGGCGCCACTCATGACCGAGTAGTCAGGGCCGAGTGTGCGCACATATTGCGTGACCTTGTCGCAGGAACCCTCCGCAGCTTTCATACAGCAGACATGCGGGTATTTTTCGTAGAGCCGCGCAGTGACATCGACGGAAATTTCGATGCCACAGCGCGAGGGGATGGAATAAAGCACCATCGGCTTTTCGGTGACTTCGGCAATCGCGCTGAAATGCTGCAACAGTCCAGCCTGATTCGGTTTGTTGTAGTATGGTGCCACCACCAGAAAACCGTCCGCGCCGACTTCTTCCGCCGATCGGGTCAACGCAACCGCTTCCGACGTCGAGTTGGACCCGGTTCCGGCCAGCACGGGGACTTTGCCTGCCGCTGCCTCGACCGTGGCACGCACCACGGCAATGTGCTCCTGGCAGTCCAGGGTGGGCGACTCGCCGGTCGTGCCGATGGATACCAAACCGTTGATCCCTCCCCCGATTTGGTGCTCCACCAGCGAACCGAGGCTGGAAAAGTCAACGCTGCCCGCACGCATCGGTGTGGCCAGCGCCGTGAAAACGCCTGAAAATTGATTTGAGTTCATGTCCCTTTCAAAAAATGATCGTGTCCGCTTTTTGCCTAGCTCGTGCGCTTTAGAACGCGCATAAGATGCAGACTATTCAATAGAAAAATAATAACTTCAACCCCGACCTGCATGCCTGTTCTCGATACGATTCACGGATTACTCCAACTGGCCGTTGAAAATGGTGCCAGTGATATTCACCTCAAATCCAATAAACCGGCATTTTTGCGGCTAAGCGGGCGGCTGCGCGCGGTGGAGATGGATGCGATTACGCCGGATCAACTACGTGAATTTATCGAGCTAAGTGTGCCCGAGCAATTTCAGTCCGACTGGAAAAACAACCGTCAGGTGGACTACTCCTATAAAGTAGAGGACGTGGGCCGCTTTCGCGTGAATGGCTTCCTGCAGCGTGGCTTGCCCAGTCTGGTCTTGCGACATGTCAATGATCATCCGCCGAGCTTTGAGGATCTGGGCATTGATGGCAGCACACTGGCCAAACTCTGTGAGCATAAGGACGGTATTGTCATTCTATGCGGGGCGACCGGTTCGGGTAAAAGCTCCACGCTGGCAGCGATGATCAACCACATCAACCGCACTTACGACAAGCATATCGTCACGCTCGAAGACCCGATCGAATTTACTTACACGGATATCAAGTCGATTATCAACCAACGCGAGGTCGGCATCGATTGTCCCAGCTTTGCGCACGGGATGAAGGCCGTGCTGCGGCAGGATCCGGATGTCATTCTGGTGGGTGAGATGCGCGACCGCGATACCTTTGAGACCGCACTCCAGGCCGCCGAGACGGGGCACCTGGTCTTTGGGACGCTCCACGCCTCCAACGCCCAACAGGCGGTCCAGCGGCTGTTCGAGTTTTTCCCCGCAGAGCGCCGCATCGCGCTCCAGCGGCAGGTGGCCTACGCGCTGCGGGCCACCATTACCCAAAAACTATTGCCGGCTCTGGAGGGCGGCGGGCGGGTCCCGGTATCCGAAACCTTCGTCGTGGACTCACTGGGACGCAAAACCATCATGGAGGGTGATTTCCAGAAAATTGAGGCGGTGATCGAAGCCAACGAGGACAACGGCTCCAAAACCTTTAATCAGGATCTATACCGGCTGGTCAAAGAAGGTAAGGTTAACCGGGAAGATGCACTCAGCAACTCGCCCAACCCGCGCCAACTGGAAATGAACCTCAAGGGCATCTTCCTCAGCAGCGGGGGCATCGTGAATTAAAATTTTCCAAAAACTCAGTTGACGACCGAAGTCGGGCAACCCATAACCCTTTCTTTTTAGTCGGCCAGATAGCTCAGTCGGTAGAGCAGAGGACTGAAAATCCTTGTGTCCCCAGTTCGATTCTGGGTCTGGCCACCATTTACCTAAGGCCCTGAATTCTAGCGAGTTCGGGGCTTTTCATTTGTCAGTAAAAGGGCAAAGTCATAACAGAGTCATAACATTCTCATTTCGTCCATATAAATAAATAGGGTTTAAAAATACCTTTTAGGAAGTCACTGCCATAGCTGACAAAACTTTACCCGCATCCCAGAAAGTTACTGCCAAAACCGACAAAACTCCCCACCGGGCACAAAAAAAGCCCCGGATCGCTCCGAGGCTCGCTTGCTTGATTTGCCCGCCTTCAGTCGTCTTCGGGGTGTTCGGCGGCGAAGGCTTCGGCAGCTTGTTCCATCGCGGCCACCCGAGCGGCCCGCAGGTCACCAACAAGCTTGTAATGGAAGTCGCGATTAATCCTCAGTATCTCCCCGGCAGCCTTGCCAGCAATCAGGGCGGGCAGTTCTTCCAGCAGGGCAGTTTTTAAAACTTCCAGCATCGCTTCATCCCCGGCGTTAAAGAGTGTTTTCGCTAGTTCTGCATCCCAGGTCTTCGCCCTTGCGCGGGCAAGTTGTGATTCGGCGGTCAGAGCTCTTGCTTTTGCAAGTCGAATATCCCATTCGGCGGCGGCCCTTGCTTCGCGTTCGGCAGCCAGGGCGGCGGCTTCGAATTCATCCGTTGCCACGAAAGCCAGCAGCTCCGGCAGGTGAATTTTCCCGTTTGTCCGGAAGGCAGAGCAGCCTTGTTCTTTTGCCAGCTTCAGGCGGTTTCGAGGAAGCCCGGTCAAGGCTTCGGCAGCCTTCAGCGAGGCGGCGAAGTTGGGGGCGCGGTCAGGATGGTTCTTATGTTTTTGATTCATTCGATTTCAGGCTAGTGTTAAATGTGAAAATTTTAGGTTGCAGGGAGAGACGGCGGGCTAGTGCAGGAAACCTCCGATTCGCCGATCCGGCAAAAGATTCCTTACCCCAGGGGGGTGCAGGCGGCCACAGCTTCGCTTCAGAGCGCGGCAGGGTTTACGGTGAAGGCCATCAGTAGGGCGGCCCGGTCCAGAGGCTTCAGCGGGCTTCAGCCATCCGAGGGCGGCCAATCGTTCACAGGCTTGCTTCACGGTTTCCGGGTCATTCAGTCCGGCCCAGGCATTCCGGTAAACATCGCGGCAGGTGAATTCGGATCCGAGCTTGCCCGCTTTGATCTTTGCCCCAAACGAGAATTAAAAGGACACCCACATTAATTTGCTACTTTCTAAGATGGGTGCGCTGGCAATTCTACATGCCAGTGTGCGTCAAATATGTGGGTGTCCATTAATGTTGTCCATTAATGTTGTTTTGGCCACCATCTTGAGGTAATGCTTGCGGACGATGGACTCGGAGTTTCCTGCTTGAACCTTCATCCCGCAGTTAAAGTGAAAATTAACGTTCATTCACGTCCATTAACGGTTTAACTCATCTTTCTAGGATAATGGTGCTTGATTGAAACCGCAAAAATCATCTTTTTTGCCTTTACAATGATGCAATTTGCGGCTTATGTCAGGCTATGAGGATTACCGTAGAATTAGACGAAGGCACTCTGGCAGAATTGGCACGCATCACCGGCGAGTCAAAAAAGAGTCCTGCCGTGGCCCGGGCGGTGACCGAGTTTGTTAACCGCAAAAAAGCCAAAGAGTTTGGTATGTTACTGCGCGAGGGCGCGTTCGACTACACGGCCACCAACGACGAGATTGAGGCGGCGGATCGCTAGTCCGTGCTCAAGCTTCAGCAGCATGGTCATTGTCGATACATCCATCTGGATCGAAGCCAGCCGCCGCAACGGCGACCTTGCCTGCAAAATCGGGCTGGAGAATTTACTGGAGGAATACGAAGCGGCGTGGTGCAGCCCGGTTAAGCTGGAGTTTCTGGGCGGCGCCCGCCAGCAGGACCGCCAAAAGCTGGCCTACTGGTTGGCGTGCATCCCCTACCGGACCGTCGAAGAGCGCCATTGGGAACGGGCGAAACAGTATGCCTGGAAACTGCGTGAACGGGGCATCACCCTCCCCTGGAACGACATTCTGATCGCCACCCTGGCACTGGATCTGGACTGCCGCGCCTATGCCAGAGACCAGCATTTCGAGACGATGGCCACCCAACTCGGGCTGCGGTTGTATCAACCGGGCTACGGCGGACGCTTCAACCCGGAGGAGTAGAATGTGTTTGCTTTTCTACGGACATTTCAATCCGACGAAATCAGGGGTCGCTCCGTAATATTTGCAATTTAGAAAGTGAAGGAAGATTCGCGTTGAAGTCCTTCTACCTCACCGAAAATCTAATATTGCATGTCAGCGGCGATTTAAAAGTAGCGTAAAACCGGCGATCTGAAAGTGGTTTATTCTTCTGGATCTTCTTCAACCTTAAAGATGAGTTAAACCACGGTCAGATTGCACAGAGATGAGTTGAACCGTTAATGAACGTGAACGAACGTTGATTTTTGCCGAATCGATCCAATTCATTCTCGCAGTAGTCGCGGATCGAAGGCGAACGGTTCCGGTGGGCCGATTTCGATCCGGTTGTATTTGGGGTGGCGCGGGTTAAGTAAATAGTTGGACTCCTCCGGGATGACGGCACTCGGCACGCGCAAGACCAGCCCGCTGGCTGCGTCGAGCCAGCGGTCGCCGATGGTCTGAGTCTCTGCACCAACGTAGGGCGTAAGGTGATCCGGGGCTTGATCGATCCGGTCAATCAGGGCGGTTGGTATGGCAAGCTCAAAGCGAATAAATTCCTGTCGTGCCGCCACGCCCGGACTCAAATGGACCAGTGTTTCCAGTGCCGCCAGCGCCCGGCTGCCGGCCAGATAGACAGCAGGCCTGCCGGGCGAATTCCAGCGGCCGCCATAGCGCTGCGCGCCTTCGCCATCGAAAGCCTGGTCAGCCCAGCGGACCGCTACGATGCGCCAGGCCTGCACCATCAGCTAAAGACGCCGTGTTCGATCCGGCCCAGCAGGTTTTCCGCTTCGCGGGCACCGGCTTCGGTCTCGGAAAATTCCAGCGGGCTGACATAGCCGAGCGCCCGTGCGGGGGCGCACAGCCATTCGCGGGCCGATGCCGCTCCGCCGAGCACCTCCACTGCGCGGGCGTAGAGCCGGGCGTAGCGCAGCAGCCGGTCGGATTCCTGCATGTCCAGCCGTCCGGTCTTGCGCCGCCGGATCAAAGTGCTGCGGGAGATACAGAGGTGCTTGGCCAGTTCTTCCGCGCCCAGCCCGAGTAATTCCTGCAGTGCTTCGAACTCGACCATCGGTAAACCTGCGCGGATGGTCGCGACCGTCTCGGGCGCATTCATCGCCCGGCGGCGGTGCGACCCTGGCTGCTGGCCGTAAACGGCGGCGGGTTCTTCGACCAATGCGTGCTTCGTTTTTTGTTTCTGTTTCATCTGAATCTTAAAATATGACCACATGAAATAAGCTGGCAAGTCTTTTCCTCACCTAATTTCCATTTGCCATTTTCCCGCTGCGCCGCACATTCGCTGCTTTCGCTATGACAGACCAGACCACACAGCCGGATAATTCCCACAATCTTTACGCCGTGCGCCTGCAGAAGCTGCAGGAGCTTTGCGCCGAGGGGCGCAACCCTTTTGCGGCCAACTGCGAGCAGAGCCACACCTCCGCTGAGGCGATCGCGCTCTATCAGGATGAGGCGTCCGACGAGGCGCAGCAGCGCGTCAAGGTAGCCGGACGGGTTGTCGTCTTCCGGGTGATGGGCAAGGCCAGCTTCATCAAGTTGCAGGACCGTGACGGGCAGATCCAGTGCTATGTCACCCGCGACGAGTTGCCTGAGGGAGAATACAATAATTACTTCAAAAAGAAGCTCGATTTGGGTGACATCATCGGCCTCGAAGGCCGCCTGTTTAAAACCAAGACTGGCGAGATCACTGTGCGGGCGGAGCGTTACACGCTGGTCTCCAAGGCACTGCGTCCGCTGCCGGAAAAATGGGCGGGCCTCAAGAACGACGATAAAATTTATCGCCAGCGCTACCTCGATTTGATCATGAACGAAGACTCGCGCCGCCGCTTCAAGCAACGGGCGCAGGTCATCCGTGCCATGCGCGAATACCTGTGGGCGCGCGACTTCACCGAGGTGGAGACCCCGGTGCTACAGGGCGTGGCCGGGGGAGCCGCCGCGCGTCCCTTCATCACCCACTTCAACGCGCTGGACTGCGACTTCTACATGCGCATCGCGCTGGAGCTCTACCTCAAGCGGATGCTGGTGGGCGGTGAGGAGCGCGTCTTTGAAATCGGACGAGTCTTCCGCAATGAAGGCCTCTCCCGCCGCCACAATCCCGAGTTCACCATGCTGGAGCTCTACCAGGCCTACTCCGATTTTCGGGGCATGATGGAGCTCACTCAGGGCCTCATCCAGCACGTCGCGGAAAAAGTCATCGGCAGCCTGGAAATCGAGCGTCCGGACGGCACAATTATCCAGCTCGGCGGGGCCTGGCGTGAGGCCAGATACAAGGATCTTGTGCTCGCAGCCACTAAGGATGCCGACTGGTTTAGTCACGACCGCGCCACCAAGCTGGAAAAAGCCCGCGCCCTCGGCATCGAGGTGGACGGAGAGCTGGAGGATTACGAGATCACCAATAACGTCTTCGAGAAACTCATTGAGCCGACCCTGATTCAGCCCACCTTCGTCACCCACATTCCACGCGAACTCTGTCCGTTGGCCAAGATCACCCTCGACGACGCGAGCACCATCGACGTCTTCGAGCTCTGCATCAACGGCCAGGAAATCGCCCCGGCCTACTCTGAGCAGAATGACCCGATCATCCAGCGTCAGATGTTTGAGGCACAGGTGGGCGAGGACGTCCAGGACATGGACACCGACTTCCTGAATGCCCTCGAGCACGGCATGCCTCCGGCCGGCGGCATGGGTCTTGGTATTGACCGACTGATTATTTTGCTGACCGGTGCTGAGAGCATCCGCGACACGATCCTCTTCCCCAGCCTGAAACCACTCAAGCAGGAGGGTTGATTTTTTGCCGGATCGCCGCACCTTGCCCGTCATGGAGCTAGAAACATTTCCCAATCCGAATCCGGAGCGCAACTATACCATCCAGCACATCCAGGAGGAATTTACTTCCACCTGCCCGATGACCGGGCACCCGGATTATGCGACCGTGGTGTTCAGCTACGTGCCGGACGCGGTCTGCATTGAACTGAAGTCGATGAAGCTGTATCTGCACAGCTTCCGCAACAAGGGCATCTTTTTTGAAGCGGCGACCAACAAAATCTTCGCGGACCTGTATGCCGCGACGCAGCCCCGTTGGGCGCGCCTGGAGACCATCTGGCGCGGGCGCGGCGGCATCCGCTCCAATCTGGTGGTGGAGGATCAGCAGAAAGACTACGCAGGGCCGAAGACCGGGCTTGCTGCGACTAGTCTGAACCACCCCTGAAGAAATACGCCTGAACGGCGGTTCGTTCTGTCCTATCTTTATTTGAGGAGCGCAAGTAGAGGTGGTCTTCCCGGCAGTTGGGGTAGCCGCCTGCTCATACCAGGGGAAGGCCGGAATTGTTCCCGCTCAAGTATCCGCCTTGGAAGCACCGAGCAAGCGCCGGATCTGAGACATGAAAGAGATCACCAGCATCATGGAAGAGAAGACTGCATTCAAGGCCAGCCCGAGGTTGGACAGGACGACCGAGGTCAAGGTGCTGTCAGCCGTCTGACTGTCCACACCCATTCGCCAGATGGTCAGACTGATCAGAGTGACGGTGATGGGGATAAGCAATGCTTTTACCCAGCGGTCGCCATGCCGGTTGAAGTTGTGGTTCGGGTCTTCATTGGCGGCATTCACCACTTTATTGTAGATCACCAGCATGATCAGGGCACCCAGGCCGATGGCGGCAAAGATGGCCCACATGGAATACGGGTCGTAAGTGCTCCAAAGCAGGTCTCTGGCCCCGAACAGATCGGTGCCTGCCATTTCCGCCAGCTTTGGCATGACTTCTTCCTTGGCCAGTGAGGCTACCTGTGTGGGAGCCAACCCGAGTTGATCGATCAGATAGCGCTTGGCCAGCACCACTTTGTCGCCGCCGCTCTCGTAGAGATGCCCGGCCAGAATCGAGCCGATGGACCAGCCGATCCCCACCGTGAAATTACTGAAGCCGATGTAGAGGCCCTCCCGGCCCTGGGGAGCGATGTCAACGATGTAGCGGGAAAATCCCGGCCCGGACATCATTTCCCCCAATGAGAAGAGGCCGATGCAGCCGAGAATAAACCAGCCACCCATGCTGAGTCCGAGGCCGTAAGTGGCGAGGATGGCCATGCCGACCCCGATAATGATGGTCACCAGCGTGGGGATCTTACGGGTAAAGTAGCCCATCACAAAGGTGCAGATACTGATCATCAGGGCGTTGAAATTGATCATCCACTCCTGGGTGAGGTTGCCGCCGTTGACGGTGGGCACCGCGCCTTCACCGATCACCGAAGCCAGAGCTGCGGCCAGGTGCCGGGAGTCCACCCAGTCATCAATAAAGTTCGGTAAAATATCGAAGAGCTGGAAGGTCATTAACCAGAAGCCGGCGAAGCTGAGCGTCAGGAAGAAAATCCGCGGCTCCAGCAGTCCGCGCAGTGACTCGTAGAGCATCCGCATCGGGCCGGGCTTCTCTGCGTCCTCCGCAGTTGCCAGGCGGGCCGGTTCCTTGAAGAAGAACAGCGGGATAAAGTTGAGCGCCACCGCGGCGGAGCAGAGAACGAAGACCCAGTGCCAATCGATCACACGCAGATAGCCGGCAGCCAACGGCCCGAAGAAACCACCGACATTCACCAGCTGGTAAAAGATGCTCCAGCCGAGCGAGGAGTTCTTCTTATCCAGCTGGCTGGCGATCAGGCCCCCGATCCCCGGCTTGAAGATGGCGGTGCCGAAGGCGACAAACATCGCTCCGCCGAACAGGATCTCGTAAGCGTGATCGATGCCGAGGGCACGGGCTTCGGCCAGCGGCATGCCCGCCAACAACTCGGCCAGCGGAATGCAATAAGCCATGATCAGGTAGCCGATGATTTTGCCGGCCGTCGCCACCGCGATGTTGAGCTTGTAACCATAGCGGTCGGCAAAGCCGCCGGAAAGTATCGGCACAAAGGACTGCACGATCGCCCACACCGCGAACAGGCTGCCTTTCTGGATCTGGTCCAGCTCCGGGCCGCCCATACTGATCGCCGCTACCATAAAGACCGGCATCATCACCCGCACGCCGTAGTAGGAGAAGCGTTCGATCAGTTCCATCCAACTCGCCAGCCAAAAGACGGTGCGGAGTGATTTGAACTGACCGATTAACGTATCGCTCGGTTCCGGCGTGGATGATGCGGACGGGGTGTGTGCTGAGGTATCACTCATAACTTGATATGCCATTGAAGATGCGAAATTGTCCAGATAGTTTTTATCTGCTTGTTTTTTACTGCCTGTCCGGAAAGCTAAGTAGCTGTATGATTAAAAAGCGTATTTTCCAGCAATTTACCGGCGCGCTGGCTTGTTGTGCGTTGTTTGTCTCCTGTTCGCATTCCATTGTCGCCACGGACACTAGCATGCATCAGCCCGAGTTCGTCGAAATGTTCAACGGTGAGGATCTAAGCGGCTGGGGTGGTGCGGGTAAAACTACAGTCAACGGCTACGTTTGGGAGGATGGCCTGCTGCGCTCCACCCCCAAGAGTCGCAATCTGATGACGGACCGTGAGTATACGAGCTACGTGCTGGAGTTTGAGTTTCAACTCACGCCGGGAGCCAACAACGGCCTGGGCATTCACTATCCCGGCCTGGGGAATCCTGCTTACACCGGTATGGAAATCCAGATTTTGGACGGCGAGCACCGGAAGTATCAGGGCAAACTCAAGGACTACCAGCACCATGGCTCACTCTACGAGCTGGCACCCGCGCTGCGTGGGCACATGAAGCCGGCCGGGGAGTGGAACTTCCAGCGGGTGACGGTGCGCGGCCCCAAAGTGACGGTTGAACTGAACGGAGCCCGCATTCTCGATGCGGATTTGGACCAGCTGAATCAATCCCACCCGGATCACCAGGGGGCCAAGCGCCGCGCCGGGAAGATCGCTTTTTGCGGCCACGGCGACGTCATCCGGGTGCGCAACATGCGCATCGCGGAGCTGTATTGATGCAAACGCTCAGGTCCCGAGCGTGTTGACGATATAGCCGATCACCAGAATTTGCGGCACTGTGACGGCGGGCAACAGCAGGGCCTTGCTCCAGCGCCCGGTGGTTTCTTTCAGTGCCATGATCTCGGTGTAGTCGGTGGCCGCGCCTGCCATCAGGAAGACGAAGCCGTTGCCCGGCGCGCCCGCGCGGTTGACCAGATCGGCGCCGATCGGCGTTGAGCCCTCGGAGCAGACCTCGATAATGGTGGCTCCCGCCAGTGTCAGGAAGAGCCCGGCCACGCTCGGCCCGAACCACTCCTGGAAGCTGGCCGGATCGATAAAGGCACGGATGGCTGCGGCCAGCACCACACCGAAGAAAACCCAGCGCAGCACCATGCGCGACTCCTTGAAACCATCGCACAAAAGCACGGGCAGCATGCGCGATTTTTTCGGAAAGGACGCACGGATGCCCTGCCAAACTTCGCCCCAGCTCGGCGGGACCGCGCTGGCATCGATTGCCTCCTGCTTGGGGGGCGCGATGAACTTCTCCACCAGGATGCCGCTCACCAGTGCGATCAGCATCGAGAGCAGGATGAACAGCAGCGTCATCGGCAGCCCGACCAGCGCGACCAGGATCAGCGTCAGCGAAAAGGAGTTCCAAGGACTGGCGATCAGGAAGGCAAAGACCTGCCCCAGTGTGGCCCCACGCTCATATAGTTTCATCCCGACCATCAAAATCCCGTGGTTGCACAGATCCAGCGCGACCCCGGCCAGCACCGCCCGGCCAATGCCCGCAACTGAGCCGGAGCGGCCCATCGCCTTCATCACCGCTTCGCGCGGCACCTGGTGCATCACCCCTACCGCCACGATACCGGCGACAATGCCCCACCACATGGCAGTCATCAGTTCGTGCACGCCGTGTGCAAACTCACGCAGTGGCGCCCAGGCCAGCCAAGTTTCCAGACTCAACAGGTGGATGCCGTAGGCCAGCGCCACCACCGCGAGACTGCCCCACAGCAGCCAGTCGATCCGGCGTTTTGACCCGCAGCAGCTACCGGCTTTGTGTTCAGGTTGCTGCGGCGGCTTGGGTTGATGACAACAATTGGACATGTGACATAAAAAGCGCATCTGTCGTCCGGCTGCAAACTTTTGTGTCGGTCCATTCCGTGGCGTGTCCGCTTGCGGACGCCCCGATGCCGATTTGCATTTACCCGACAGCAGCAGACGCTAGCCTGTGTGCCATATGCATCAAGAATCCAGTAAACACCCGCACGAACTCTCCGACCTGCAACGGACGGAGCTATCGCTGAAAATGCAGGCACAGGCCTTGGCCGCGCGCCGCATCGGTTTTGCCTTGCGTGGCAGCGATGAAATTAGCGGTCAATGCCTCGTCGCGGAAATCCCCGGCACCCCGGCCGGCGAGGTGAGTTGCTGCGGGGCCAAAGATTTTCTGATCGATGAAATCCGCGAGTTTACGGGCCCGGATGGGCAACCGGTGCAGATCCGCTGCGCGTCGGCCGCCGTCCTGGAAATGACCGATGCACCGGTCCATCTGCATGCGGCCACACTGGAATACTACATCATTCTGGCGGGGAGCGGGAAAATGGTGCTGGGGCAAGGCGATTCGGAAAAGATCGTCGCCGTCAAAGAAGGGAGTGTGGTGGTATTGCCCCCCGGCCAGCCGCACGGCATCGCCTCGGATGATCCGGATGTGCCGATCCAGGCATTGCTCACTTTTACGCCGGGCCTCGCTCCCGTCAGCCAGCCCGTTTACCGCGATGAGGCGATCATCCATGCCCGCACCTCAGAGCGGATCAGGCAACTCGAGCGGTTTGGATAGCTCCACTATACCTGAGGAATCTGCTTGAGATGGTCGAAAAGCTTGTCGCGGCTGTAGAGTATCCAATCGTGCTGCAAAGCGAGTGCCGCGATCCAGAGATCGTTGGTGGGGATCGGGGTTCTTTGCACACGTAGCTTTTGAAAGAGATCGGCATAAACCTAAAAGGATGAGTTGAACCGTTAATGGACGTGAATGAACGTTAATTCTGAAGACAGAACTTGTTTATTTGTAGTTTCTTATGAACTACCTGTCGAGCTGTAACGCATCACACGCCCCTCGCCAAATTGGCGAAGCCTCTGATTCACGTTAATTAACGTCCATTAACGGTTTAAAAAATTTTGTTCCTTTTAACTGCCGAGTTTAGGTTAATGTATCTTAATGTATCTTTTGTGGGTGTCCATTAATGTATCCACACACCAGAGCCCCCGCAGGGCAGCGCTAGAAGAAGCCCCCATACCCAATGGGCTGAATAGCTACAAATTAATTTCGAGTTCGTAAAAGAACGAGCCTTGGAATGGCGTTGAGATAATAACCTCCTCAACGACATTGTCGATTGGCGTCACAGAAATAACCTCATAATTGACACCCTCAACGAGTTCAACCATCGGAACCGCCAAAGAGTCGGAACCCTTGATCACCATGGCACCTTCAGGCAAATCAATTCTTCTACGGAATTTCAGGAAAATATCGTTAGCAGGATTTGTTGGGTCCCGCACAATGCTCGGCAGTCCACCATTCGCGTTGTCATTCTTGATGGGATTGCCGCCCACGACATATTCAATCGAGGCTTCTATTCCGTCTCCATCAGTATCCGACTTGGCAGCATTGGCATCAGGATCTTGGAGATAAAACTGCTGATACCATTTAACAAAGCCTGGGTCTTGCGACAGCCCGCCCACAATTAGATTGACTCGAATGATTTGTTCTTCACCCAGCAGCGGCGCCCTTACCTGAATCGTAGCAATCCGGGTGTTCGTATCGACCAACTCGGCGGCATTCAATTTCAATGGGAGATCCGCCACTTTGCCCCTGGCAACACTACCGCTGGCATATCCAACCGAGAGCCAGTCCAGGCTGATACCGGTCGAAGAACTTGCCAGCCGGTCCAAACCCTCTGGCTTATCAAAGATTTGAATCGCCTCTTCTTCATCGAAGTTGAGCCGCAATACGTTTTGGTTGGGAGCATTGGTGAAGACATACAAACCCTGATTCGTATCAAAATATGTGATTGAACGTATCGTACTCAATGGGAAGTTGTAATTAAACCCGAAGTCGAAGTCAAAGAAATCAAACTCCCGGAATGACCCGAGCCATTTTTCACTCACGAGTGAAATTGAGTATCTGGCTTGATCTGTGCCTTCTTCACCACCTGCGCCACCTTCGCCTGAAAGTGAAAATTCATACAGGTAAGTACTTTCCGACGCAAAGAAAGTGCCGCGATTTCTCGCATTTGCTCCCTGCAGCCGGTATGTATCGAAACCGAAAAAGAATAAGGAACTACCTAAAATGGTGGGAAGTTGACCTATATAAGTAGAGATGTCCTGGACCCTTTCAGCGTAGGGATTAATTTGATAGATCCGCTCAAGAAAGTAACGATGCGACATCAATACAGCCAGCACTTCGTCAGTAGCCTCCGGGTCATTTTCCGTCGGACTGGGAAGCGACACCGACATGATTGCCTCAACAGACTTCAACTGATCCGTATTCCGTAAATCCAAGTCACGCGATGCAACTGGCGACCAATCCACAGCGTTATACCCGAAGACTGAGGCTGAACCATCAGAATTGTGAGTCAGAATCCACATTTCACCATCCACATAGGTAAAATCGTGGGCAAATTTGCCTGCGGGTAGATTAATATTAATGGATTCTGTTACTGTAAAGGTGAAGTCATCGAGGATTAAGATATTCGGGTTCGTTGTTCCTAGCCCCGTCAGCCCATATAATCTATTGCGAACAATCTGCTCACCTCCCTCGGAAAACTCTACGGTCACGAAAAGTGGACTGGGAGAAGTTCCTGTATTTTGGATTTTTGCATTCACCGTCGTTTCCCCGCCAGCCGGTAAGGTCACACTAACATCTGGAGTAAGCACCTTAAATGAACTAGCCCCCAGTTCATAATTTTTCACGACGTTGGGATTCGCGGGCGTGAGGTCAATAATTTCGGGGACAGAGTCGGTATAGCCGTCCGCTGAAACCCTGACAGCGACCAAGCCCGTAAACAGATTAAAAGTAAACGATCCGTCTGCCGCAGTATGTTCCGACCAGCGAAAAGTACCCGCAGCCGATTGAGCCGAAACTTCAACCAGAGCACCTGGAATTGGTGTCACTCCATCCGCTCCCTCGAAGACCTGCCCCGACAATGTCGCCGCCTGGAAAATCTCGTAAGTCGTAAATTTGAAATGCGCTTTGCTGTCAAAATTTAAGGTTACTTTAATTTCGACGTCCTGTTTAAAATCAAAGGCACCTAATGCTTCTGCAGTCAGTTCAAAGGCACTCTCTAGCAGGATGGTATCCCCGGCGGGAATATCAGCCAGAGCAAGAGTTGCCGGACCCACCAAAGTAGCAAAAGTGTCTCCCTGAACAATTTCCATTACGACACTGACATTGGTGGCGGCAGCACTGCCAAAATTCCCGATCGCAACATCAACGAGCATTGACTCACCGACAGTAAGGAATGCGTCACCGTTATTGCCCGGCCCTCCAGCCGGTCTGAGATTCAAAGCAGTAATCAAAGCATTCGAGCCGGTAAAACTCAAGAGCGCATTATTTGCATTCAGCCGACCTCCCGTGGCAACTTTGCCCTTCAGCGATGGCAGTTGGTCAACCGTATTGAGAATAAGATTACGAATCTCGAGATAGTTCAGACTGGGATCCTGTGCCTTGATCAAAGCTGCCACGCCAGTAACATGAGGTGCTGCCATTGATGTGCCGCTCAACTCCCCGGTTGCGTTATCGGGAAGCGTACTCAGAATGGCACTGCCGGGAGCGGCAAGGTCCACCCCGACAAATCCAAAATTCGAGAACCCTGAAATGTCATCATTATGATCTGTCGAGGCCACCGAGATGATATTTGCCAAGTTATAGCCTGCCGGAAACTGAAGCTCCTCATCCATATTCAAGCCGTCATTACCGGCCGAAGCAACGACCAACACACCCTCGTCACCCATATCCCTGGCTTCTCTGAGTTTTACGTAGAGCGCATCTTCCTCCGTATTCGCACCTCCGCCTGAGGCGCCGAGCGACATATTGATAATCGAGGCACCATACGCCGTCGCAAAACTCACACCCTCGATCACGTCCGAAATGGTGCCAACACCAAAATCATCCAGCACTTTAACCGGCATAATACTCACATCCCAGTTGAGACCCGCAATTGCTCTTGAGTTATTACTTTTCGCACCGATGACGCCTGCCACGTGTGTGCCATGCCCATCGATGTCGTCGGGACGGTTACCGCCTGCGACAATGTTGGCACCCTGAATAATCGTAAAACCCGTACTGACTGACCACAAATTGGCTTGTAAATCGACGTGCTCCAGATCCACCCCGGTGTCGATGACCGCCACGATAACATCTTTACTGCCTTGCTGGATATCCCAGGCTTCCTGCGCATCGATATCCGCATCGTCCGTGCCCCCGGTTTGGCCCGTATTGTTCAAAGCCCATTGCGAGCCGTAGTCAGGGTCCGCAGGCACAGCGGTATGGAAGGTCAGTCGATCTTTTTCAGCATACAGTCCACGGGATTTGAGACGCCCCTCCCAAAAGGAAAAGTAGTCGATTTCATTATCCGGCAGCGGAAATTGAATGAGGACGTGGTTGCCGCTTGGCAGCTCATGCCGGATGGAAAGCTCGGGGAAGCGTGCCAGAACGCCATCAATCAGGCCTCTCTGTTCTGGTTCATAGCGCACGAGGATATGGTCGGCAACATAAGCAACCTGGCTGAGCAATTCAGCATCAGGATTCGCATCAGGATCGCCGGAAAAGGTTTCATCAAAACGCACCAAAGGATATTTGAAATCCTCCGCAGCGTAAAATGTTGATCTCCGGTAATTGTCTGAACCTTTCAATTGTTCGCCAACAGTGAAAGCATGATTCCAACGCTGGCGGGCAAGCGCGAGTGCGTTTTGTGAACCTCCAGTATGCAGTGCAGCATTAAGATCCTTTGTCTGAACTGGGCTTGCAACTGTTACATCACTACCTTGGGCCACGACAGCATCATCCGAAGATGTAAGGCTAGTGCTGGATGCACTTACCTCAACGCCCGCTGGTGTAATCGCAGTTGAAGATGAACGATCCTCGTTTGCAGATTCAAAGACGAGCAAACCGACGTAGATGAAGCTTATTACGAGGAGGGTGAAACCCACAACATATTTAGTATATTTTACATTCATGTCAGGAAAAGCTTCTGGATTTTAAGGAAGAACTGCATGTGACTGATTTCAACGGTGGAGATGGAAATAAACCACTTCGCCCAATGCCAAGACCTTGGAGACAAGTTAAGCTTAGATACACACGGAATTATTCCCCTGCGGTGCTCTCGATCGAACGATTCGATGCACCACTGGGAGTCATAATCGTCGGATTTTGGAAGAGAGAATTCGCATTGACGTTGCGATAGTTCTGACGTGCAGGCGAGCCTCCGGGGCTGACGAGATTAGCGGTCACGAAGATCAGCAGATTACGCTTTTGGCGGGTCTCACCCTCGGAACGGAATAGCCTGCCGAGACCAGGTATATCCCCCAGCACCGGCACTTTATCACTCACAGTTTTCACCTCATCCCGGGTCAGTCCACCCATTACCAAAGTCGCCCCGTCAAAGACAGTCACTTCTGTCTCCAATTTTCGGGTTGAAAAGACCGGTTGGTAGAAGCCGGCAGGGACGGTTACTGTAGTATCACCAGAGAGTGCAATGCTCGGGCCACCATACTCCACAAATCCTTCAAATTCAGTCACACTGGGACGTAGTATCAGACTGATCGAGTCATCGTTTTGCACGGTAGGCTTAACGTAAAGTTCAACACCAATATTTCGGGTAGTGAAGTCCTGCGGTGTGCCAGCCGTAATCGAAATCGACGAACCTGCGTTGTTACTGTTGTTATTGTTGTTGTTACCATTACTGCTACCCACTTGTGAATCGATCTCATCGTAGTTTTCCGGATAACGTAACTCCTGTGCAATTGTAATCGTTGCCTCTGCTTGTGACATCACAGTAATTTTAGGTGCGCTCATGAGATCGCTTCCAGATTTTCTGGATAGAGCGCGAATCGCAAAATCAACATCATAACCATTAATACCCCAGCCGGTTGCACTAAAGAGATTAGTGACAACGTCTGCACCCAGATCAATCGTTTCCGGCAATGACGGAGGTGAGACAGGCACAGCAGTATCCAAAGCATCAATTGTGCTGACGACACTACCGAAGTCGTCAAAGATAACTGATTCAGGACGGCTAATCGTTATATTGCTGGTACTTGCATCAACACTAAAGCCATCCGCTATGCTTCGTCCCCCAGCAGTAAATACCCGCTTTCCCTGATCAGATACAGTCCAATCAAAGCCGACTTCATCCAGATCGTTTTGGGCGACTTCGAGGAACTTGGCCTCGATTTCGACCTGTTTGATGTCATTGTAATTGCGCAGGATAGCGCGCATGCGCTCCAGGTTGCGCCGGGTCTGGGTGACGATGAGCTGATCGCCGTCGAAGGCCAGACTGGTGCCAGGCAGATCAAAATTGACACCAGCACTCTGAAAGAAACTCTGCAGGGCCTCGGTATCGCCGTCGCCGGAGCCACCCCCGCTCGCAACCGGAGCTGAGAATGGATTGACCGGCTCCGAGGAACGGCCGCCGCCACTGCGGGCGCCGGTTAATTTAATCACGGTGCCACGGGTAATCGGCAGGAAATCGGTGGTGGTGGTACCGCCACCCACACCATCCAGGCTATCACTCGGTTGCACCGTGACCGCATCGGAACCTACATCGTAGGAGAAATTGACTTGCTGGGTGCAGAATTGCAGCACCCGGTCGAGGTTCAAATTACGCAGGGTGATGTTCACCCTCGGGTTGGTCTCGTTCGGATTGAAGATGGGGATAATATTCACCCCTTCGCCGGTCGGATCGTAAACCGTGGACAACTCGGAAAGTGTCTCGATCACCTGCGTCAGTTCCATGCCCGCAAAGTTGACTTGCGGAATAATGATGCTGTTGAGCTTCTCCTGCAGGCCCTCGTCAACCGTATTGCGGCCCGTGTCGCTGGTAATATCGAAAACTTTAGGACGCTCCCAGCCCTGATCGACCTCGGTCATCATCTGCCGGCGGGTTTTGTAATGATTCTGCGCATGGATGTCTCCCAGTATGGTGGCAATACGGGTTTGGAAAAGTTTGGCTTCCGCGTTATTGGCATCTCTGGCCTCCACTTCCTGGAAGGTTGCCTGGGCGGCATCGTAATCACCGTTCAGGTATTGGGCACGCCCGCGGGCCAGCAGGTCGCGGATACGCTTTGTTTGTTGAATATATTCACTACTCACCTCGTTGATATCCAAATTGTATGGATCCGAAATTTGCTGATCCAGCTCGCGGGCGAGGGCAGTGGCGCGCCGGGACTCGCCGACGGCAGCTTGATACTGCTCCACCATGCTTTCGGCACGTTTCGGGTCGCCGGATTTGGCCACGGACCTAGCCTGTGCCAGAATCATATCCATCTGTGCTTTTTCGATGGCTTCCATTGTGCTGGCAGTCGCGGTATTGAACGGCAGGCCATCTTTAGCGGAGCTAAGCAGCTTATTGGCCGCATCAAATTCCTCCAGTTTGGCGAGTTCGCGTGCTTTATCCAGATCCATTTGTGCGGCTTGAATGCGCGCGGTCTGCTCCGAGCCGGCATCGCCCAGCACACCTGCATCTTCAGTCTGAGTGCTCCGCGCGCTGACCGGCAAGTCCGCTTCCATCGCCGCTTCGATCGGGGTATCCGCAGACTGGCCGTACACAGCCGGTGCGGCAGCACCACCGACGCGGCTGTCGAGTTCGCGGTTGATGGAGGCCAGCAGACGCTGCACGTTTTCATCTGCGGGCGCGACCTTGATCAGCTCTTCCGCCTTGGTCTTGGCCAATTCCAAATTACCGGAGTCACGGGCACGCAGCGCATCCGCCATCAGGCGGACTTTCTCGTTAGTAGATTGCCCCTGCAGCGGCAAGGGCGCGGCCAGGGCAAAAGCTGCCATCAGGGCCGCTAGGACAAATGCTGGATAACGCATGTGTGCAGTGAGGTATTGTTTCATGTTTCTTTTTGGGATGGTTGTAAATGTTGTGCGTCTAAAATATGAAATTTGCCGCGCTGTCTTCATCGGACGATGCAGGCAAGGCGTCAGGCGTGAGCGGTGCAGGAGTTGGATTCAAATTGGATATCGTGAGTGTCTTGATTTCAGACTCACGCTCTTCCGTGGCTTGTTTCTCTACAGTAACCGTGGAAGCTTCAAGGTTAATTTCCTGCAAAACGAACTTCCCGGCGGGAGTCTCAAAAGCCGTCTGCGGCTTGGTGGGTTCTACCAAGAGCTCAACTTCGACGCTGCTATCCTGCTCCGAACGGAACACCAGCGTGACCCCGGGCTCATAGAGCCGCTCCGTATCACGCAGTTTGACTTCCTGCCCGGTGCGTTTGTCAAGAATCGTAGCGGTTGCAATCACTTCCACATTACTGCTGTTGTAGATTCGTCGATCAATTTTAAAATCAATCACTTCCATCCCGGCTGCCTCATTGGTTTGCCCAGGGCGGAGCGTGACCCTCAATTGACGTTCTTCATCGAAAAAGAAAATGGCCGCTTCCTCCGGCTTCTCACGCGAACCACTATACCCCTGCATCTGGATGCGGAACAGCTTGCGCTGCATCTCCGCCAAATAAATACCGAAGGGCTCCGGCGGCTCCGGCGGCTTGGGTGGAACCGGAGTAAAATTCCCATCGGCATCAAGATAGATTTTCGGCGGGGTGAAGACATCATAGACCCAATTGGGCCCGGAAGACTGGGGCCCCGGCTCAGGCCAGGCGGCATCCTTTGCCGCCGGGTTCGGCACGGGCACGGCCTGATAGGGCTTGTCCCCCGGCTGCACGATCAGCGCTGACTGCTGCTGCATGGCCGCCTGTGACTTTGCAAAATAAAAGAAGACTCCGCCGATCAATGCCAGAACAGCCAGCAGCAGGAGGAGCTTGTCGTAGATTTTTTTCATGCTGGATCAGAAAGTTCCCGGGTATTCGTGTCCGGTAGGATCACCTCAATAAACTCGAGGATAATGGTAAACTGCGAAACGTTTTCTTCGATCACCGGTTTTTGCTCGGGCGCCGCCGGGTCGGCAGCCGCGCCAGCGCCGGGAGTCGCTGCCGGAACCTCTTCCTGCCCGAAAAAGTCAAACAGATTGGCCACCTGATTCCGGCGTTTTTTGGCAGCCGGCTTCTCAGCGACGACCGGGCGGGAGACCTGAATACTGCGGACAACAATCGGCAATTCAAAGCGGGCGAGACTGTTTAAGAAACGGCGGAGCGAATCCGTGTAGCCACGGAACGTTAAGCTGAAGGCCATCGTATCGATAGCTCCCGACACCCGGGCGGAAACATCGGGTGTAATCCGAAAGCCTTTTTGCTCCGCCTCCGTGCCCGCTTCCAGCACTTCCCGACTGACGGCTTCGATCGACTGTGGGTCGGCCGCGATGAGTTGCGTGAGCAGGTAACTCAGAATCTGGCGCTGTTTATCCAGCTGTGAGGCCCTGGCCGCATCGGCGGGAACCTGGCCCTCGGTGATGTATTGATCAAAACCGAAGGCAAAATTATCGGGTGTCTGAATCGCAACGGCATCCCCGTCGGCATTTTGGTGGCGCGCCGTTAGCCGCTGGAATTTGGTGATATACTGCTGGATGCCCGCAATCACGCTGACCCCGTCTGCAGATGTGTCCAATGCCGTTTCCGGTTGCAGTTCATCACGTATCTGAGCCAGCGAGGCGGTGAGTTGCCTCAGATTCTCCTGTGCAGCCGCCACATTCGCCTCAGCGGGGGCGGGATCCTGTTGCAATAAGCCACGCAGTTGTGATTCAATATTTGCAAGATTACGTTCGGCCTTGCTAGCAGCATTGTATTGCGTGTAGGCCAAAAAGGCACCGACGCCAAATGCGGCCAGGCACAGGAAGATAACGATACAAAAGATCAGGTTTTTTTTCAGAAAGCCCATCAGGATTAAAGCGTTATGGAGGCATCGACCACCAGGTTGATGCTGAAGGGGAGCACATTCAGACCATTGCGGAGACTCTCCCAGTTGATATTGGGCGGTCTGGACGCCTCGACAAATTCCGAGCTTTCAAAGCTCGTCTGCAAGCTTTTGATGCGTCGCGTGAGGACGTCCCGGTTGATGCCCTCGGCATTCACGGTTTCCCGCACCAGCATTCGGCCCTCCACCACGATTTCAAATTGCGAACTTTCAGCGTCAGCCGCCCGTTTGCGCTCCACTGCAAGCTGATCCAGCCACACATCCTCCGCCTGCATCAGGCTGCGCTGCATCTCGGCGAAAAACTGGATCCAGTTGGCCTTGGAATTAACCAGCCCTTTAACCTGTTCGATCGACTCACCGATCCCACGGGCGCGGGTCTCCGCAGTATCGATAGCCGCCTGACGCGCTTTCAGCGGAGCAATTTCAGCCTGTAAGGCACGGGCCGCATTTTGCCGTGCGGCACCAAGTTGTTGATACCCCAGCCAGGCGGGCCAGGGCGCCAGTGCCAAACAAGCGGCCGCCACCATCAGCCATACTTTTTTACTGCGGAAGGCGATTTCGCTTTGAATCGTTTCCGGGAGCAGGTTGACGCCAACACTTTCAGCCAGCAGGCTGCGGGCTGCTTCACCAATAATCTCACCTGTCTCAAATCGCAGCACTTCGTGCTCCGCGGTGATCTTGCCGCCAACGGCGACCCCCTGCAAAGGATCAAAAAATTCAACCGCCAGCTTTTGACGTTCAGCCAGCTCAGCGGCCAGATTGCGCAACAGGGAGCCACGCCCGGTCAGCAGGATGCGCTGCGGCGCACCCGCATTCTTCTGGCGGCGGTAGTTGACGATCGAGCGGGTGATCTCCTGGCTGATCCGCCGGATAAAGGCTTCGGCAGGAACCTGCAGCAATTTCGCACCGGTATCCTCGTCGGCATGCTCCAGTTCACCAGTGAAGAATTTTTGCTTGATTTCCTCAGCGGCAGCAAACGGTTTACCCAAACTGTCGGCGATGCCCTGCGTCAGCGTATTGCCCCCCAGTTGAATGTTGCGGGCGAACAGGCCCTCCGCGCTCTTGAAAATCAGGTTGGTCGAGCGGGCACCGATATTGACCAGCAGGAGATCCTCATCCTGATCGGCATAGGCCAGTTGCAGCGCGTTGTATTCCAGTATTGTTGCGGCGCTGATCTGCAGCAGGGTAAAGCCAGCGGCACTGACACTGAAGCAGATTTCGTTGATGGTATTTGATTTGCAGGCGATGAACAAGACCTCTGTCTCCACGCCATCGTCGCCAACAATCTGGCTGTCCCACACAACTTCGTGCAGGGGGTAGGGAATATTCTGCTGGGCTTCGAACGCAAGAATTTGGGCCCGCTTGGCGACCTCGACATGCGGGATACGGATCGTCTTGGTCAACACCTGGTTGCCTGGAATAATAATCGACGCCTTGCCGGAGAAGTGGTGCTGGTGGGCGAGATCATAGAGCGCATTTTTAACCGCGCCCAACCAAGCCTCGTCATCGGTAAAGTCGTAGGCGAGCGGCAGCGTCACCAGGCGCTCCAGCAGGAGCTGTCCCGCGTTGACCTGTGTCACCGCAGCAGTGATACGGCTGGCGCCGCAGTTGATTATTAGTTGCTTGGAACTACTCATCGATACGGAAAAATTGTCGGAAAGGCAAACGCGTCATGCGGCAAAGCATCGTGAATGATGAACCGTCCGGCGCTACTTGCGGACGTCACGGCGCAGAAATATGGGAAGATCACTGACACGTCCGGGGTCAACACCGGAGAGCAGGTAAACCGGAATCAGGAAATGCTCGTTTTTGAGGCTCTCGGAATTGGCGTTGCTGGTGAACGCCTTGAGGACATCCAGATTTGGTATGTTCCGGCTCATCGCGACGCTTTGGCTGCTGGGCTCCTGCACCTGCCCGTCAATCGAGACTTCCACGTAGTAAAAGTCCGGATCCGTTCTCAGGCGGTCCCGCTCAACGATCAGCCCGGGCAGATAAAAATAGATATTATTCTTATCGTTGAGCTCCATGATAATAATCTCCACCTCCGAGGTGTAGTAATCAAAAAGCCGTGCCTTGGCGTCACGCTCCCATGCGAGATAGACCTTCACCTTGATATTCTCAAGGAAGCGCGGGTCGCGGGCCTCGGGAGAGGGGTTCCCTTTGCAGGTCAGTTCCACCTCCATTTGAATCCAGTTGTCACGCAGCGAGTTGAACTTCACCCGATCCACCTGAATCGCATCGTTTGCAAGTAATGACGTATTCCAAAAAATCAGCAGGCAGAGCGGGTACAAAAGTTTCTTCATCTGAAAATGGCGCTATTTTGGGTGGGGTGAATTCAAAATGGAATTAGCTATACGGACGACAACTGGCCAAAGCAATCAATTTTTATGTGAATTTTTAATAACCGTCTTCCTATCACCCGTGCAATTCAGTCGTATAAGTTTACTGCATCGGTTTCCGAAATCACTTGCACTTCCTTTCAGTCTGGGGAACCTGAAGACATGACACTCGTGCTTCCCTTCAAAATCAGCGCACTCATCTTTGTCAGAAATCCGGCAGGTGAGTTTTTGTTGATCGAGCGGCGCAAAGCCCCCAACCTCGGCAGCTGGAGTCCAATCGGGGGCAAACTGGATATGCATCTCGGCGAGTCTCCCTATGAATGTGCCCGTCGGGAGACGATGGAAGAAATCGGGCTGGGACTCGACGACTGCGATCTGCATTGCTTCGGCTATATTTCGGAAAAGAGTTACGAAGGCTCAGGGCATTGGCTGATGTTTTTATTCAACTGTCTGCAGACGATCGAGCAGGTGCCTGCCACCATAGACGAGGGCCGGTTCCGCTTTTTCAGTCGTGCGGCGATTGACGGGCTCACCATACCCGAGACCGACCGCACCCTACTCTGGCCTTATTATGATCGCTTTGCCGGAGGCTTTGTCGGCCTGCGGGCCAACTGTGACCCGGCGGGCAAGCTCAGCCTGACAGAGGAACTTAAGCTGAACGCAGCTGAGGCGGCAGCCAAACGCGTCCGGTGATCCAGGCAGCCACCCTCGCCAACTAAAAAACGACGCTGGCGCCTGACCCGGCACAAGCCTGCCGTGCGGAGCGCACCGGGTTACAGCGAAAGGACTGCTTCCCACACCGCCGGGCGGCCGGACCTCAGCCACACGCCACCCGACCGGCGGCGACCCGCCACACCGACCAATTGTCGGCATCCCCGGGCAGCTCGGTGCCGGTGGCGATGATCTGCAAGTCCCCGGGGCAGGCCCGCCAAAACCCGGCTTTGCGCTGCGGGTCCAATTCCCCCAGCACATCATCCACCAGCAGCACGGGGGCCACTTGCAGCTCCTGCTGAAACAAGGCCGCCTGGGCGATCCGCAATGCCACACACAGGCCGCGCTGCTGCCCATCCGAAGCATACTCTTTGGCCCCGCCCACCTGCAATGCGAGGTCCAGATCATCCCGGTGCGGGCCTTTTTGAGTCACTCCCATAATCACATCCCGCAGACGGCCAGCCCTCAGCATGTCCGCAAATCCGGCGGCTGTTCCGATCTCGACGTTGGGCTTAAAGACCATCTCCGGGCCTTCGTCGGCATCGGCGAGTCCGGTGTAAACACGGCGCAGAACTGCACGCAAACGTGCGACCCCCTGCTGCCGCTTCCGATAGAGCACGGCAGCGCAAGTGGCAATCTCGGCCTCAAAGGCGTCGAATTCCGCGCTGGAACCAGCTTGCTTGAGCAGGCGGTTGCGCTCGGCGATTCCCCGGTGGTAGTGGCGCAGGGCCTGATAATATGCGGGGTCCGTCGCAGAGAGCGTCAGGTCCAGGAAGCGCCGCCGGTCAGCCGGACTCCCGCGCAGCAATTGATAGTCAGAAGCACTTAGCGCGACTACCGGAAATCGGCCAATAAAATCGCCCAAACGGGTCACCGCCTCACCGTCCACCAGCAGCTTACGCCCCTGCCGGCCAGCCTGCAGCTCGATTTCGTTCGCGCCATAGACTTCGTGCTGAATCTGATGCACCAGGGCGTAGTGCCCCACCTCTTTGCGCGGCAGGACACCGATGTTTTGGGTGCGGAACGAGCGCAGCGCCGTGACCAGGCTCAACGCCTCCAGCAGGTTGGACTTCCCCTGCCCGTTCGCCCCCAGTAAAAAAGTGCGTGGCCCTGCCAGGCTCAATTCGGCAAATTCAATATTGCGGAAGTTTTGCAGGCGCAGTTTGAGAAATTGCATAAGTAAAGGTTTGAAAAACGGGTTTTGCGTGCCGGAGGCGACTCAAAACCAGCTTGTCAGATTTAAATCGTGAGGATTTGCGAGCCGGAATTCGCGGCTTCTGCCTTGAGCTCCCGATAGCTCGCGAGGATGGCGGCGAGCAGGGCGTCCCAATCTCCGACAGCCGTCTGCCAACCGGAACTGATGCGCAAGGCCCGGCTGGCGGCGTCCGGATCGATGCCCAGCGCGGCCAGCACATGCGAGGGGCCACCCTGGCCGGAGGAGCAAGCAGCACCGGCGGAGACCAGAAATCCTTTTTTTTCGAGTTGGCGAATCCAGCGCGCACTGGTGAATTGCGGCAGAATCAGCGAGGCCGTATTCCAGAGTGCGGGCTGTCCGGCACCGATACACTCTACGCCGGGCAAGGCTTGCTGCAGGGTTTTCAGGAAGTCCTCTTTATCGTGGGCGGTGCAAGACAGACGCATGGATTCAACCTGCTCCAGCGCAGCCAACATCGCAATAATCCCGGCCACATCTTCGGTGCCGGCGCGTCGCCCCTGCTCCTGCACCCCACCAGCCAGCCCCGCTCCCGCTACCCCGGCAGGCATGAGTAAAAACCCCACGCCCTTGGGCCCACCGAATTTGTGGGCACAGCCGGTCAAATAATCGCAGTCCCCCAGCCCATCCAGCGGCAGCTTGCCAATCCATTGGGAGGCATCGCAGTGCAGCGGGATGCCGCGCTCACGGCACGCTGCTGCCCACTGCTGCCAGGGGTTGAGGATACCCGTCTCGTTATTGGCCGCCATCATCGAAACCGCAGCCACACCGACCCAGTCAACCGCGTCCGGGCAGATCACTCCACCGGTCGCTGCGCCGGGCCTCAACCACTCCATCCGCCCGTCAAAATAGCGCTTGGCCGCTTCCAGCACGCTTGGGTGCTCAGTCGCCCCAACCCCGACCCGGGCAGTCGGCCCCAGCAAACGGGCCCAGGTGGCAAAGACTGCGTTGTTCCCCTCCGTCGCCCCGGAGTTGAAGACGACACGCCGGGGATCCACGCCCAGTAACTCTCCCAGACGCCCGCGGGCCGCTTCCAGTCGGGCCTGCACCGCTGCGCCGGCGCGGTAAGGGCTGGACGGATTGAGCCAGTGAGACTCATTGGCTTGCAGCCAGGCAGTTTCTGACTCCGGCAACAGTGGCGTGGTCGCGTTGTGATCAAAAAAACGCATTACATACTTAGGACCACAATCTCCAAGTTTGGCACCATGCGAAAGTGTTTTTCATCAGAACTTCCCACCAGTAACTTATGGTTCAGGCAAAGGGCGGTCGCCGCTACCGCAAGATCGTTCTGCGGAATCATTTGTCCCTCGCGTGATAACACGGCGACCAACTCCGCATAGCGTTCGGCGATTTCCCGATCAAAATCACAGAAGTCGAAACGTTCCCGCAAACCTTCCAAACGCCGGTGCCGCCGCAGACCAATCTCCGGAGTGGACGCACGGTGGACGCCAACCATGGCCTCGGCCCAGACCACTGCAGGAAGCGTAACTCGTTCTTTCAGCAAGTCGACCGGGACCTCCACAGATCTCTCCAAGGCAATCAGAGCCGATGTATCGATTACGAGTCCCACCGGTGGAGGCGTGGCAGTTCGTCGGAATTTGCCGATTCAAGATCATCCCCAAAATGCGGGTCAGCAGGATCGGAGCTCCAGAGATGCAGCAGGTCCGCCAAAGTGCCTGATTTCGTCGTCCGGGTCGGACGTATTTCGGCAACTGGCCTGCGGTTCTTCGTCACAACAAATACATCACCTCGGTGCTTCACACGGGCAAGGCAATCGCCAAAGTGGCGCACTGCCTCGGTGCTGCTGATTTCAATATTCATACTGGATTACATAAAATACATCATTCAGTATGTCAACTTGCATGGATGACTACGGGATCCGGATCTCCTGGCCTACCCGCAGCGCGTTTTCACTGGCCAGTCGGTCGCGGTTGGCCTGGTAAATATCGATCCAGCGGGAGGGCGTCCCATAGAAGCGACGGCTGATCGAGATCAGGCTGTCGCCGGACTGCACGGTGTACGTGCGCGGCACATCCTGCGGGGCCGGCGGGCCAGCCGCCGCCGGTGTGCGCGGGGCTTGCTGCCGGGTGTTTGCTGCGGGAGCCGGCTCGACTTGGGGGGCAGGCAATCGCCGGGCTTGGGCCAGGACGTTTTCCAACTGGCTGACCCGTTGCCCGGCTACAACAAGTTCGCGCTTGAGTCCTTCATTCTCCGCTCTGAGATTTTTGACCAGGTCCATCAAATCGATCCGGTCCAGCTCGCCCTGGTAGGGCCGGGCCGGGAGTTGCCGGGCAAATTCCTTTTGTGCCGTCTCGATCAACTGGCGCACCTGTCCCGCCTGCGGCGATTGCGGCATAAACTGAAGATAACGCTCAAAATGATAGATCGACCGGATCGGATCTTTCATGTTGTGCAGATAAATGTAACCGGCCTCCAGATGCGACTCAGGGGCATCCCGGCGCGCGTCGATCACCCGCAGAAATGCACTCAGGGCCTCTTCGACCCGTCCCTGGTTCTTATAGTCCTGCCCGAGCTGATACTGTTTTTCATTGGTCTCGCCCACCACTTCGACGCCGCTTGGACTACATGCGCTCATCAGCGCGAATAGGGCCGGAATCCAGATACAATTGATGCAGTGCTTTCGCATACACACTTGTTTCCTGACGGACAGCCCCATCGTCAATGTAATTTAGTTCACGGCAGACTTGCCCGGCGCGTTCATTCTTGTTTGTTTCAACATTGTGCCAACTACCGAACACTACCGCGTGGGAATGAACATCATCCGCCAGGATGACACGAACCGCAATTTCTATATCCTCGAAAAAGGAGTGGTCGAGGTGATTAAAGACGGTGTGGTGCTGAATACCCTGATGTATCCAGGCACGGTCTTCGGCGAAATCAGCGCGATTCTTGATGAGCCGCGTTCCGCAAGCATTAAAGCCCGCACGGCGACCACCGTCACCAAATATGAAAGCACCGATCTGCAGCGGCTGATTCGCGAGCAACCGGAAATGGCCGCTATAATGCTGGAAACACTGGCACGGCGTCTGAAATACACCACCCAGAAACTGGTGGACAGCCTGTGAGCTGACAGAACTTTTTAATTTTCCTGTAAGCACTGCAACAACCCTACGATGTATAAAACAATGCGCTATCTACTAATTATTCTTATGTCATTCTCCATTCTTACTTCGATGCTGCACGCCGACGAAATTAACCTGGGAGCAAAGGCCCCAGCTGTCAGCAGTGTGGATCATAACGGCAAACCCATTGATCTGGGAAAGGCCCTCAGCCAGGGAACAGTGCTGGTATTCTTCTACCCGAAGGCCATGACTCCGGGCTGCACCAAACAGGCCTGCAGCTTGCGCGACGGATGGGATGAGTTGCAGCAACGCGGGGTAGCCATCTACGGGGTCTCGGTTGATTCTGCGGCGACCCAGGCTGAATTCCGCACCAGGCACACCCTGCCCTTCACCCTGATCGCAGACAGCGACAAAACGGTGGCTGACGCGTTTGGCAAAGGCCGCTGGAGTCGGCAAGCCTATCTGTTCAAAGATGGCATCCTGGTCTGGCGCGATCTGAAGGCAGCCACGTCCGGACAGCTGGACGACGTCATCGCCGCACTCGACCAGCTGAAGAAAGATTAGAACAGCAGGGCCTCGGCGATTGTTTGCTCCACGCCCAGTGCCTTCACCCGGGTCGTCAGTTGTTCCGTCGCTTTACCGAGGGAAGCTTCAATCTGCGCCACATTCCCATTGTTGCGCAGTTTCCATACGAAGTAACGTTCATCATCGTATCCAAATTCCAACGTCAGCAGGCAATCCATCTCCCGGCATGTGCTTAGCTCGTAGCGAGCGTTCAACGCACGACAAGCCTGCTGCCCAGGACAAGCCGACGCGGGATCGTCGCATTGACCACAATCCCGCAGACAATCCCGGATCCACTCCTGCAGCCGGGCCCCTTCGCCGGACTTACCCGACGCATACCGGATGCGCACCCACTCCAGCCCACGGCACAGTTCTTCGATCGGATAACCACTCAGGTATTGCCCGATCGCCTGGCGCACCGGCAACAGCCGCGCGGCAGCCAGATCGCGCACCCTGCCGGGATCCGGCCAAGACAGCGCGGCGATGTCCTCCGATTCAATACTGCTGTCGTATATACAACGGCGCACCCCCAGCAGCAGGTTGCTGAAATAGCTCGCAATCTGCGCGGCAGGCACGCGATTGAACCAATGGTAAGTAGGCAAATCCGACTCCAGCCAGACCGACACCTGATTGCCCAGAAACCCGCAATTCCCCGGCTGGAATTCAAGGATGAGCGCCTCGCAGCAGCACATCTCGCGGTGCTAATCACCGATGTAGCACTGACTGAAGAGTTTTGCCCGCATCGCCCCGTCTGGCTGCAAGCTGCCGGGACAGAGCACGATGATCCGGCTGGGATAGCGCTGCGCAAAATGGATCAAAGCGTGAAAACGCCCGAGCGCTTCTGACGCAGTCACCTCCGGCCCCAGGTGCAGCACGACGTTCATCTGCGAGGCGCGGAACTCCGAAGGCGATCCGCTGGCTCCCGCCTCCCACATCGTAGTCAAGCGCCGGGACACCTCCGCTACCGGCATCGCAATACCGGGCAGTTCATCGATTATAGCTTTCATCAATCTGTATTAGGTTTTTAACTACCCGGACCGCCTCCACTCGTGCCCGTTGTCGGCCAGCAGACGGTCGGCCTCGCGCGGCCCCCAGGAGCCCGCCGCGTAGCCGGCCATACCCTGCTCCCCGCACGCCTGCCAGTGCTGCAGGATCGGGGTGATCAACTTCCACGAAGCCTCGGTCTCGTCGCCGCGGATAAACAGGGTGCTGTCACCAATCATCGCATCCAAAATCAAGCGCTCATAGGCCTCCGGCGTGTTCGAGCCAAAGGTGGTGGCGTAGCGGAAGTGCATCTTCACTGGCTGGGTGCGGGTCTCCAGTCCGGGAATTTTTGAGTTCATCACCAGCGTCACCCCCTCGTCCGGTTGAATACTGATCACCATGGTATTGGCCGCCACGTCGAATTTGTTGCCCTCCGAAAAAAGGATGCCGGGCGGCCTGCGGAACTGGATCGCGATCTCACTGGCGCGCCGCGCCATGCGCTTGCCCGAACGGAGGTAAAAAGGCACCCCCTTCCAGCGCCAGTTGTTGATTGAGAGCCGCAGCGCCGCATAAGTCTCGGTGGTCGAGTCGGCCGGGATGTCCTGCTCCTCCAGATAGCCCTTGACCGGTTGCCCGTCCACCAAACCACTGCCGTAGCGCGCGCGCACCACATCGCCCCCGTCCGCATCCAACTGCAACGGCTGGATGCCCTTGAGCACCTTGACCTTTTCGTCGCGAATCGATTCCGGATCCAGCGAAACCGGCGGCTCCATCGCTGTCAGTGCCAGCAACTGCATGGTGTGATTCTGGATCATGTCGCGCAGTGCCCCGCTGCTATCGTAGTAGCCGCCGCGGGAACCCACCCCCAAACTCTCCGCCACCGTGATCTGCACGCAATCCACATACTCGCGGTTCCAGATCGGCTCAAAAATCGCATTGGCAAAACGCTGCACCAGCAAGTCCTGCACCGTCTCTTTGCCCAGATAGTGGTCGATACGGTAAACCTGCGACTCCTCGAAGACATCGTTAATGGCCGTATTGAGCGCCCGGGCCGATTGCAAATCGTGGCCAAAGGGCTTTTCGATAATGACCTTCGACGCGAATTTCGTGTGCAGATGCGTCCGGGCCATCCCGCTCGCACCCAGATTCCCGATGATGGAGGCAAACACACCCGGCGGCGTCGAAATATAAAACAGCCGCTGCACCTCACGCCCGAGTTCCTGCTCGATCAAGTCGATTTTTGCAGCCAGCGACTCAAACGCAGCGGCCTCATCGTAGCCCCCGCAATGGTAACTCACCTGCTGGCGGACCCGCTCCCAGATTTCCTGATTCAGAGGCCGCCGGGAATGCGCCGCAATTGCCCCGTCCATCAGCACGCGGAATTCTGCGTCGGGGATCGCCTTCCGCCCATATCCGATCAAGTGAAAGTCGCCGGGCAGCAGGTTGTCCACCCCGAGATTGAATATTGCAGGCACGAGTTTGCGCGCGGTCAAATCCCCCGAGGCACCAAAAATCACCACCACCGTCGGCGGGGCACCACGGTGTTTGCTCAAACCCTTCAGAAAGGGATGTCTGGATTCGTCTTCACTGGCTGTGTTCATGATTTTGGGGGGCTGTAGTGTTTGTGAAAGAGTGGGACGTTGGCATAGTGGCGGACTTCTCCTGTAACGCCTTCGTCCAAACTGATGTCGATAATGTCAAAACGGAAGTGTTTTGGCGGATTTTGCAATTGCTTTAAATAACTCTTACAGGCGCGTTGCAGCACCTTCTTTTTGTGGGCATGCACCGAGGCATAACCGGAAACCAGGGCATCCTTCGCGCGGGAACGCACCTCAATAAACACCAGCACCCCGCCATCCTGACAAATCAGATCGAGCTCATCCTTGCCGCTGCGCCAGTTGCGCGTCAGCAGCCGGTAGCCCAGCTCATTCCGACAGTAACGCGCCGCCAGATCCTCACCATAGCACCCGCGCGCCGCCCGTCCGCTGCCCGGAGCCAGCACCTGCGACCGACGAAAAAAACGCTGCCATATGGTTTGCAGAAATTTCATGCGGAAATGAATGGTAAACAGTTGCAGCTTGCCGTCCGTTTCCAAATAAAGAAATCATAATATTAAGGTCGCGCTATTAACTACCCACCCACAACCCAATACCTGATCGTCGGCGCAGGTCTGGCCGGCTGCCCCCTGGCCTGGCGCTTGCAGCAGGCGGGCCTGTCGATTCACCTGATCGGCAGTAGCCACTTACCCAGTGCCGCAAATGTTGCAGCGGGCATTATCAATCCGGTGACCGGGCGCTGGATGACCAAGTCCTGGCGCTGCGACGACTTCGGCCCGGAGGCAGCCGGTTTCTACGCGGCTATCGAGCGGCAGTTCGCCATCAAAGTGTATCATCCGTTGTCAGCAGTCCGCTTTTGCCTGAATGCGGACGATGCCAGACGCGCCCGCCGCCGCAGCCGTAATCCCAGGTATGCCAGGCTGCTCGGTGCTTACCGGCAACCGGATTCATCGGAGCACACGCAATTCAATAATCCGCACGGCTGCATCCACATCCATGCGGTCGCCTACGTGGACCTGCCCCGGTTGATCCAAACCCTGCAGGCGCATTTTCAAGCAGCTGGCCACTATGAAGATCTTGTCTTCGATCACCACCAACTCCGTCCTGCCAAAACAGGTTGGTGCTATCGAAACCGTAACTATGACAGGGTGATCTTTTGCGAAGGGGCCGCGCTGGATGGTAATCCCTGGTTCCGGCACCTGCCGCTCACCCCGGCCAAGGGTGAAACCCTGCTCTGCCGCTGCGACGGGCTGCGGCTGGATGGGCAGCTCTATCATCATGATAAGTGGCTCTTGCCCTACCCGGACGGCAGCTTTCGCATCGGCGCGACTTATGATGCAGGCGATCGCGCAACCGCGCCCACCGCTGCCGCAAAAGATCAACTGTGCCAAGCCTTCGAGGCCATGACCACCGCGCCACGCTCACTCCGAATCCTCGATCAACCGGCCGGCATCCGCCCCAGCACCAGCGATGCCCGTCCGTTCCTCGGTGCCCACCCGGTCGAGCCGGGCCTGTATCTCTTCAACGGACTCGGTTCCAAGGGAGCCTCACTCGCCCCCACACTCAGCCGCGAGCTGACGGAATACCTCTTATACCGCACACCACTCGACCCTGAAACCGATATCCAACGCTTCACCTTAGCCATTCATGCGGCTCACTGAACACGTTCACCAGCAACTCACCGCAAGGCTGCAGCCGGGCGACTGGGTAATCGACGCCACTGCGGGCAATGGCCACGATACATTGGCCCTGGCTGAGCGGGTCGGTCCCGCCGGTAAAGTTGTTGCCATCGACCGGCAAAGCGCCGCCATCGCCGCCACCCGGACGCGCCTCGCTGACGCCGGCCAGCTGGAGCAGTGCACCCTCATCGAAGGTGACCATGCCGCTGTCCTCAACACGCTCAGCTCCGAATACCGGGCCCGCATTACCGCCATCACCTTCAACCTCGGCTACCTGCCCGGCGGCGAGAAGTGCCTCACCACCTGCGCCGGGACCACTCTGCCGGCACTCGATGCAGCCAGCCAGCTACTCCGCCCCGGCGGCATCCTGCTGGTAACGGCCTACCGCGGCCACCCGGGCGGGATGGAAGAAGCCGCCCAGGTTGCGGCCTGGATGCAGGCCCGCGACAACAACGCCTGGCTCATCGACAGCTGCGAGCCGCCAACCCGCGATGCCAGGCGCATCCCGCCAATTCTCTGGATCGCCCGCAAGCACAACCGGAAAGTCCTGCCTGTCCTCAATGCAGGTGCCTGAAGCAGCTACACCAACAATACCAGACCCCGCTGAGGTCTAGCTGACTGTATTGCACACCCGCTTAGGCGTGCTGCGCCACCATTTTGTAAAAGTCAATGAAGAGCGGGTCGGCGTCGTTGGGGCCGGGGGCGGCTTCGGGGTGGTATTGCACGGAAAAGACCGGCCGGTCTTTGATGCGAAGGCCTTCGACGGTGCCGTCGTTGAGGTTGATTTCGGTGACGATGGCACCGGCGTTTTCCAGCTCCTCGCGGGTGGAGGCGAAGCCGTGGTTCTGCGCGGTGATGGAGACCGTGCCGGTTTCCAGATTTTTGACCGGCTGGTTGCCGCCGCGGTGGCCGAATTTGAGCTTGAAGGTGGCCGCGCCGAGGGCGTGGGTGATGATCTGGTGGCCGAGACAGATGCCAAAGGTCGGGTAGTGCTCGATCAGGCTCTTCACCGTCTGGTGGGCATACTTGACCGCAGCGGGGTCGCCAGGGCCGTTGGAGAGGAAGACGCCGTCCGGGTTGAACTCGCGGATCTCCTCAGCCGGGGCGGTGGCCGGGAAGACATGCACATCGAATCCGTGGTGTTGCAGCTTGCGGTAGATCGAGTATTTTGCACCGAAGTCGATGGCGGCCACACGGTAGCGCTGCGTCGGACTGACGGCACACTGAAGATGGGTGCCGGCGACGGTGAAGGGGGTGGATTGCAGGCGCTCCGGATCCCAGTGATAGGCCTGTTTGGCACTCACTTCCTGCACGAAATCCACACCGAGCAGACCGCCGAATTTTTTGGCGCGATCAACGGCTTCCTGGTCGGAAATATCCTCGGTGCTGATGCAGGCATTGAGCGCACCTGTGACGCGCAGTTTCTTGGTGATGGCGCGGGTATCGACCCCTTCCACGCCGGGGATGCCGGCTGCGGCCAGGTAGTCCGGCACCGATTGATTACTGCGCCAGTTACTGGTGACCGGGCTGATTTCCCGCACGATGAAGCCTTTGACTTTGGGGCCGTCCGACTCGACATCCTGCGGGTTGATCCCGTAGTTGCCGATCTGCACCGCCGTCATGGTGACGATCTGCGAAAAGTAGGACGGATCAGTCAGGATCTCCTGGTAACCCGTCATACTCGTATTGAAACAGGCCTCGCCCACGCTGGTCGCCGCCGCGCCAAACGCCCGTCCGCGAAACACTGTTCCGTCTTCAAATGCAATGATTCCCGCCTTGCTTAGTCCCATGATTAGCGCAGCAGCAAAGCGGTAATTTTAAGATGTGCAATGGGAAAAGCGGATTCTATTGCCAGCAGTGCAACAAATACAGGGGCATTTCATCTGATGGTATAACAGTTTGTTTTTGAGTTTTTTTTCTAAAAACAGCTAAACATTTGATTCGAGGCTATTCAAGATAGCCGAAGGCCTTTAAATAAGTGACAGGCAAAAATATTGTTGACATGATCGATTGGGCGGATGAAATAGTGGGCAAATTGAATTTCTATTTATTATGAGGACACGGCGGTTGAAAGTTTTGGGAGGTGGGTCGGCGGTTTACCATGTGATGACACGGACGGTGAACGGGGAGCGCTTGTTTAAGGTGCGGGAGAAGGAGATTCTGCGTAAGATGATCTGGCAGGTGGCGGATTTCTGCGGGGTGGAGGTGTTGACGTATTGTGTGATGTCGAACCACTTCCATGTGCTGGTGCGGGTGCCGGAGCAGGCGGATGTCCCGGATGCGGAGTTGCTGCGGCGCTACCGGGTGCTGTATCCGCAGCCGACGAAGTATCAGACGGCTTCGATTCAGGTTTTGGAAAAGACGCTGGCCAAGGGTGGCGAGGAGGCGGAGGCGATTCGGCGTAAGCTGTTGGCGCGGATGGGGGACGTCTCGGAATATATGAAGACCTTGAAGCAGCGATTCTCGGTGCGGTATAACCGCACGCATGAGCGCTTTGGGACCTTGTGGGCGGAGCGTTTTAAGAGTGTGTTGGTGGAGGGGAAGGGAAATCCATTGCAGACGATGGCGGCGTATATCGACTTGAATCCGGCGCGGGCGGGGTTGGTGGACGATCCGAAGGATTACCGCTTCTGCGGTTATGCGGAGGCGGTGGTCGGAGTGACCGGGGCCATGCAGGGCATTCGCCACATTTGGGGGGCGTATGCCGACGGGTCGGAGCGTGCGAAGCTGTCGGTGGCAGAAGCACTGCAAATGCACCGGGAGCTGATCTTTGGCAAGCGTGCGGGGCAGGCTGGGCTGTCGGCGGTGGCGCGGGAGCAGGCGCTGAAGGTGCTGGAGCAGGAGGAT
>Ga0100390_10000512_pt1 | contig 36255 bp, 26 predicted proteins | sample CryGeymeta201514_FD_81540 | JGI IMG/M metagenome (GOLD analysis project Ga0100390, IMG submission 81540) | Groundwater microbial communities from Crystal Geyser aquifers in Utah, USA - Crystal Geyser metaG 2015-14 | ecosystem: Environmental > Aquatic > Deep subsurface > Groundwater | place... | reverse complement strand
GCGGCCTCAGCGAAAAGAATCAGCGAGTCGGCTTCGACCGGGCTGAGTTTGCCTTTCTCCACGGTAAAACGCAGGCTGCGTGCTTCGTCCGACGGTGCAGCGACCGGGTAGGGCGCAGGCTGTCGGCTCGCACCACGCAGCCATTCAGCTGCGGCAACTTTATCGTAAAATGAGGTCGGGCGCAGTAAGCCCTGTGCTTCTATACGCCACTGGCGTTCAACCAGTTCGTTGCCTACGGTCAGAGTGTTGTCACTCCATTCCGCATAGCATCCCAGGTGTTCGACCCGCTCCGCATGCAGCAACTGGGCGCAAAGCAAAGCGTTTGCCAGGAAAAAAAAGAGACGGAAAAAACAGGACTGGGATTTTGTTTTACGCATAACAGACTATACGCACTGATGGCACTGTTATGTGCCCGGCTCAAGCCTAACTGAGCCAAAATACAATTCTTTGGTTCGTAGCCCTTTCAGGGTATGGGGATGCCCGCGTGCTGAAGGCACGACCCGATCGGACTGCCCCCGTGCTGAAGGCACGATCGGACCAACGGCCGGGGTTTCAACCCCGGTGGAAAGCGACAAAATAGAACTTATCACGCACTTAAGAGTGCAATCTATTTTTGTGTCTGCGCGAGCAGATGCTTGACAACACATAGAAAGCAAAGTCTTTTTCACCTGATAGTTTTTCGGGATGTAGCGCAGCCTGGTAGCGCGCCTCGTTCGGGACGAGGAGGTCGCAGGTTCGAATCCTGTCATCCCGACCATTGCTGCCAGGAATAAAGTTACCTTGGTGCCTGCTATGGCGTAGCTGCGACGCGGATGCACGGCAGGAAGGCCAAAAACAGCCAAACCACAAAGGTAATGCAGTGCGCCCTGCGGTTTCGCTCTCGACCGCATATTGCGTCGCTTCGACCGGGTGGGTTTGGCCGCCGCGCTTGACTGCGGCACCCATGGCGAGCGTATGCGCACCGATGTTGGCTCCGAAATCCAGGGCAACCATGCCCGTTGTCAGATTTTTGCGGATGAATAGGTTTAGCGAGCTTTCAAATCCGACTGTGAGGTAGATCATGAAATCGATGACTTCACCCAGATCGAGTTCCCAGAGTCGGACACTGCGCCGGAATTGTCCGCGTTGCGTTTTGCCGGCTAATTTCCTGAATAAAAAAATCGGGCGGTAGGCCAGGTAAGCCCTCTACGGGCCTGTCAGCAAATAACTGTAACAATCTGACGGGTTCTTTTGCCTCTGTCGGCGTTGCTGCTCTGTCACAGATTTCAATATGCTCCATCGTCGCGCCTTGCCAGAGAACAAAATCCCCGACGCCAGATTGCCACACTTATTCTCTTCCAGACCCTAAGTATTTAGGGAACTATGAATTTAAGGAGGAAACAGGCGTGCCGCCTGGGTTGCTACAGGGCACCTTAAAACGGCGGCTCTTCGTCGAGGATTTCATCGGCCGGATCGTAGGGGGGCGGTTCGTCGCTGGCTGCGGCGGCACCGGCACCGGCAGCGTAGTCGATCTTCCAGGCATTTAAATTGACGAAATACTTGCCTTGATACTCCCGTCCGCGCAGATCGAAGCCGACTTTGACCTTGTCGCCTTCCTTCAATTTTCCGACCAGCTCGACTTTCTCTTTAACGCATTGAAAGCAGATATCCTGTGGATATTTATCGGCCTCGGTGGTAACGACAAATTCGCGGACATTGAAGCCGCTGCCGAAAGTTTTTTCTTCAAAGATTTTTTTTACAGTTCCGTTGAGTTCAAACATGGTTTGATGGAACGGTGTCCGGGGCGGGGTGGCAAAACCTTTTTTTGGGCTGTGCTGTTTTTTTAGGGTGGGCAGCGCCAGTTGGATCGGTTCACTCCAGGCGCAGTGGCCATGGCTGCGGCTCCGCATCGTTCTCGCGCTGCGGCTACATTTCCAACAGGCACCGGATTGAGGACTGACAGGGCGCCCGTGGTTACCGTGGTGCGAGGACGAACTGTGCTACCTATTTCAGGTGCAGCATTGGACGCTCAGGAATTTTTATTCATCCAGAGCGGCGTGACGGCATACCACAAGACGGTGGCCAGTAACATGAGAAATTTCATTTGTCCGAGGGGCATGCTCCCGGCCAGATACAGCAGGGCAGGGACGGTCAGCAAAGCCAGGGCGGCGTAAGAGATGATGGGGAGGACGGTTTTCATGCGGGGACCTTTTTCTGGGCGAGTTGACTGAGGACGATATAGAGCGCGGCGGCGGCGAACCAGCCCGGCAGACTGACGAAGAAGAGGCCGACCTTACCGGTCAGCGCGAGCCAGCTACAGATGGAGCAGACGGTGACCCAGGTGACCAGGGGGACCCAGTAGAACTGGATCCCACGGGCTTCGGCGTAGTTTTGCTTGAGGCCGATTTTCTCCAGCAGCCAGAAATCGACGAAGATGATGGCACCCATCGGCATCAGGATCATGCCGTAAATCGCGACGAAGCCGAGCAACTGCATGGCGATGGCAGGAAACATACCAGCCAGGGTGGCGATGGCACCGGTGGCCAGTGTCACTTTAAAACGGGACACGCTGGGCACGATGGCCTGGAAGGCGAGCCCCGCCCGGTAGATGGTGGGATTGGCGGTGGTCCAACCGGCGACGATCACGCAGATCAGGCCCGCCACCCCGCAGGCGGCCTGAGCCATCGGGCCGGGTAGCACGTTGGTGTTACCTGGATCGAGCTGGAGTTGCAGCGCGTAGAGAATGGAGGCGCACAGCCAGGCCATAAAGTGACCGACATACATGCCGGCAGCCGAGGCCACGCCATACCAGGATTTTTTGGCATAGCGGAAGACCGAGAGGTCGGACATGCCCACGTGCATCGCCATATTACAGAACCAGGCAAAGAACATGACGTGCCAGAAGGTGAACTTTACTTGTCCGGGCAGGGGCTCGCCGCCTTTCCAGATCTCGTTGGCCAGGCCCCAGATGCCGCCCATCTCCTGCAGGCTCGACCCGCTGGCATCAATGAACTGGCGGATCCCGACGATGCCGAAGCAAAGGAAAACCAGCACCATCCAGGGGGCGGCGATGTTGGCAAAGCGCGCCACGGTTTTATAGCCGAAGGCAGCCACTACAGAGATGACGGCACCCACGCCCAGCACACCCAACACCCAGCCCACGCTATTCGGCAGGACATCGTTGAGGCCCGGCATGGGGAAATTGAACCAGACCCCGACGGCGGTGGCCGAGACGGTGATCATCGAGCCGGCCAGAAAGCAGAACATGATGCCGTTGGCCAAATTGTAGAGGACGACCATGCGCTTGCCGCAAATCTTCTCCAATTGATAATAGAGTGTCAGCCGGGCGCGCACCGCGATAGGCGCACAGAGAAACATCCAGCTGAAGACTGCCAGCAGATTCCCCACCAGCAGGCCAAAGAGCACGTCGAAGGCACCGACTCCGGCGGCGACGAAAAGCGGCCCAATCATCAACTCGGTGCCCGCGCAGTGCTCGCCGGCGTATTGACCGATAAAGCTCTTGAAGCCGAGACGGGATTTTTCAGGCACGGGGGTGCGCTCGAATTCGTCGTGGGCGTGATGTTCCAGTTCTTCGATAGGGGCTTCTTTCACGATATAGTGGGATTAATTGTTGGGGTAAAATTGTAGGAGTCTGCCTGATCGGGTCTTATCGCCTGGCGAGCACTGCGGCTTCATAGGCCCTGACTTCATCCAGCCAGTGCAGGTCGCCGGGGGTCCCGCTCCGGCGGCAGAATTCCTCCCAGACGGCACCAGCCGGCAGCATGCGGGCATCCTCCATCAGGGCGAGTCGTCCGCTGTAATCACCGGCCCGTTCCAACTCCTTGAGCCGTTCATTTGGGCTGAGCAGTGCCAGCAACAACGCCTTCTGCGTGGCGCGGGTGCCGATCACCCAGGCGGCGATGCGGTTGATGCTGGCATCGAAGAAGTCCAGCCCGATATGGGTGCGCGCGAGATAGTCACCCCGGACCAGTTCCTCGAAAATCGCCTTGGTCGGATCGTCCAGCACTACCACGTGGTCGCTGTCCCAACGCACGCCGCGGCTGACATGCAGCAGGATCTCCGGCACAAACTGCAGCACCGAGCTGATCTTGTCCGCGATGCCCTCGGTGGGGTGGAAGTGCCCGGCATCCAGGCAGAGCAGAATCTGTTTTTTGATGGCGTAGCCGAGGTAGAACTCGTGCGAGCCGACCACATAGGACTCCGAGCCGATCCCGAAAAGTTTAGACTCGACGGCATCCAGCAGGTAGGCGCGGTCCAGGTCCTCGGCCAGCACCGCGTCCAGGCTCTCGATCAGGCGTTGCCGGGGAGCGGTCCGGTCGGCCGGTGCATCTTTCATGCCGTCAGGTATCCAGATATTGGTTACACAGGGACTACCGAGTTGCCGCCCGAACTCCGCGCCGATCCGGCGGCAGCGCCGACAGTGCTCAATCCAGAACTCCCGGATGGCGGGATCGGTGTGCGCCAGCGTCATGCCGTCGTCGGCCTGCGGGTGGGAGAAGCAGGACGGATTAAAGTCCATCCCGATCCCCTGCGCCCGACACCAGTCGATCCAGCTTTGAAAATGTTTGAGCTCGATCGCGTTGCGGTCGGTCTTGCCGCTCGAGAAGTCCCCGTAGATGGCATGCAGGTTCAGCCGGTGCTGACCGGGGATCAGCCGCATGGCGGTCTCGATGTCCTGCCGCAATTCATCGATGCTGCGTGCCTTGCCCGGATAGTTGCCGGTGACCGCCAGGCCGCTGCCGAGGGTGGCATCGGGACTTTCAAAGCCGCCGACATCATCGCCCTGCCAGCAATGCATTGAGATCGGCACGCGGGCAATAGTCGCAAGCACCTGTTCGACATCCACGCCAATTGCGGCAAACCTTGTGACGGATTGATTAAAATAAGAAGAAGACATAAGACGTTTTGGAACTTGAATTCGCCCGCTGCTTAAACAGCGGCAAACCGGCTTGCTTTATCAGGGGTGAACGCTGCGGGGAAATGAACTGGGGCGGGTTAATTGCAGAAAAATAAGAGTTTTACGGCGGGCTCTGGCAGCATCAAGCCCTATTTTTTGTTTGTAGCGGCTGTGTAAACTCTCAATCATGTCAATCATCGGTGCCCTGAATATTTTAAATGATGGCCGCCTGAAATCCATCTGTGTTCTTATTTTGACAATCAACCCGATGAAACAAAAAAGTAACTTCCCTGCCGTTGTCTATTGTGCGCTGCTGATTTTTTTATTGCATGCGGGCAGCGCCGCCCAGCCTGAGCAGGTCCGGAGCCAGCCGAATATCCTGATACTCTACGCGGATGACTGGCGTCATGACATGCTGGGGGTGGCCGGGCATCCGGTGGTGCAAACGCCGAATCTGGACCAGCTGGCGGCGGAAGGTATCCGCTTCACCAACAGCTACGTCACCACCTCGATTTGCGGGGTCAGCCGTGCCTCGCTGTTTACCGGACAATGGATGTCGCGCCACGGCAACCGCAGCTTCCACATGTGGGATACTCCCTGGTCGCAAACTTTACCCGGTATTCTACGGGAAAACGGCTACTATCTCGGTCATGTCGGGAAGTGGCACAACCGGCCCTTTCCGAAAGAAAACTTTGATTTCAGCCGGATTTATTTTGGTAAGCACTGGTATTGGCTGAACAAGCAAGACGAACAGCAGGTCCATGTCACCCGGCGCAATGAAATGGACGCGCTGGAATTTCTGCGTCAACGGCCCAAGGACCAGCCCTTTCTTCTGACAGTGGCGTTTTTTGCCACGCATGCCGATGACGGGCATCCGTTGCAATTCCTGCCCCAGCCGGAGAGTTTGAGCCTCTACGAGGGAGTTGAGATCCCGCGTGCCCCCAGTGCGACGCAGGAGGCCTGGGATCAGTTACCCGATTTTTTTACCAGCGGGAACGAAGGCCGCAATCGCTGGCGCTGGCGCTTCGATACGCCGGAGAAATATCAAAGCATGCTGAAAAACTACTTCCGGCTCGCGACCGAAGTGGATACGACCAGCGGGCGCATCCTGGCGGAACTGGAGGCCCAGGGCGTGCTGCATGACACGCTGGTGATTTTTACCACCGACAACGGTTACTATCACGCCGAGCACGGGCTGGCCGACAAGTGGTATCCGCACGAGGAGAGTATCCGCGTGCCTTTGATCATCAAAGACCCCCGGATGAGCGCGGGCCAGCGCAATACGACCGAAGCCGCGATGGCACTCAACGTCGATTTGGCCCCGACCATTCTTCAGGCAGTCGGTATTACACCTCCGGCGACCATGCAGGGCCGCGATCTCTCGCCCCTTTATCTCTCCGAAAATCCGCCTGCTTGGCGTGATGAATTCTTCTACGAGCATCCTACGCTGCAGAATGCCGACTTCATCCCGGCTTCGGAAGCACTCGTGCGCCAGGACTGGAAATATTTCTACTGGCCCGAGCACGGGGTGGAACAGCTCTTCCATTTGCCGACCGATCCGTATGAGCTGAAGGATCTGGTTGATGAGCCTTACTGCCAGGGAAAACTCGCACAGTTGCGGATGCGCTTCGCCGAACTGAAGGCAGCGGCGAAGTAGCCCGTAGGGTCGGCGCGACCGCGTCTCGCGGCGCACGTTGTGTCTGTGGCCTGGTGGACGCTCAAATATGGTCTTTTTGGGTGTCGGGCACTGCGGACGTTCCTGCGGTGCGGGGACGCACCTGCGCTACCATCTTGCGGCAAGCGACCCCGCACTTAGAATTACAACTCATGCCAAGTATTAACTAAAAAAACTTGCTGGACCAATGACGGCAACTAGCGTTCGCACAATGAAATCACTACCCATAGCGAAGACAGTCATCATTCTGCTACATAGTATCCTGTTGCTTAATGCTGGTGCTACAGTTGCTCAATCAGCCGGCATTAAGGAAGAATCGCTCGCGGAGTATCAGCAGCGGATGCAGTGGTTTGCGGAATCCGAGTATGGCCTGTTCATTCATTTCGGACTTTACTCTCTGCTGGGAGGCGTTTGGGAGGGCGAAGACGTGCCTGGTTATGCCGAGTGGATTCAGGGGAAGGCAAACATTGACCGCGGGGTGTATGCGGCTAAGGCAGCGGCATTCAACCCAACAGAATTCAACGCCGAGCGGATTGTGAAGAATGCCAAAGCCGCCGGGATGACGTATTTGGTGGTCACATCCAAGCATCATGACGGGTTCTGCCTGTGGGACAGCGAATTTACCGATTTTGATGTAGCCGCCACTCCTTTCAACGGCCGTGACATTCTGCAGGAACTGAAGCAGGCTTGTGCCCGGCACGATATCCGCTTTGGAATCTACTACAGCATCATCGACTGGCATCATCCCAGCCAGGCGCGTCCCTACGAACTGGGTGAAAAAGGCTGGTCGGGTAAGACCCGGATCGTTGATGATCGGAAACAGGACTATGTGGACTATCAGCGCAATCAAGTATTGGAGTTGGTGAAAAAGTATGAACCCGTCCTGCTCTGGTTCGATGGCGATTGGGCCGACTGGTGGACGCTGGAGGACGGCATTGCACTCTACAACAGTATTCGCGCGGCGGACCCGCAGATTATCGTGAATAACCGGGTGGCCAAACGCAGCACCTTTGAACTGGATTACGTCACTCAGGAGCAACGCCACTTTAATGAGGCATTCGCCAAATACTGGGAGGGCTGCTACACGCTGAACAAATCATGGGGCTACAAGAAAAACGATCACGCATGGAAAAGCCCAGAGGAGGTTTATAACAAACTCAGGGACATCAACGAGAAAGGTGGTTCGCTGCTGCTGAATGTGGGCCCGGACGGCAGGGGCGTGGTACAGGACGAGGCTTGGGAGATCCTGCGGGAGACGGCTAAACTACTACAGGAAAATCCGATTCAGAAAAAGATCCCCGTCATCACCACAGTTCCCGCACGCACGGATGAGGCTCAGGCGGACAAAACCAACATCGACGGGACCTGAGGCAAGGATGAGTTGCGAGTGCGTTACCGCGCAAACTGTGGTGTGTGCGCTTGCCGGACGCCCCGCCGGTGGGCGCAGCACACGCCGCACAGTCAAGGCTGCAACGGCACCAGGCCAGCGGGTATGCCACGCATAAGCGATGATTAAGAAATCCGTGCTACCGGCACTTTTCGAAAACAGATGAATAAAAACATAATGTATCGGTTGTTATCACTACTTACACTTGTCTGGTGCAGCTCAGCTCACGCCTCGGTCATTGCCTATAACTTTCCGGCAGATTTGCCGGTGAGTGAGCGCTATGCGGTGAGGGTGGCGGATCAGTCGATCCAGCCGATCCAAACCGGGCGCGGGGCGATCCTGAACTTCGGCATGAGCGGCCCGGTGGCGGTCGAGGTGCAACTCGATGCGGTGCCGCAGGAGGTGATTATCCGTCCGCTCAGCAAAGGCATCCGGGCCGAAGTCGAGGGCAAGGTGGTCCGCTTCCAGTTGCCGGAGCCCATGAATCTGAGTCTGGAAGTGGATGGCGACCTGGAGGATCCCTTGCTGGTTTTTGCCAATCCGGCGGAACTCAATCCGCCCGCCCGTGACGACCCCAAGGTAAAATACTTCGAGGGGGGTAAAATTCACCAGGCCGGTGAAATCATTCTCGATGACGGCGAGACGCTCTATCTGGAACCCGGTGCTGTGGTCTATGCCGTGGTGCGCGCCGTGGATGCCAGAAATGTCTCTATTCGCGGTGCGGGCATTCTCAACGCCGGCTACCGTCAGCATAAAATCAATCAACTGGTGCTGCGCGAGTGCGCGGGGGCGCGGCTGGAGCATTTCATCATTCTCGACACCCTGGGCTGGACGATGCACCTGAGCGGCTCCGAGGACATCGATATTTCCAATGTGCGGGTGGTGGCCTGGCGGGCCAATTGCGACGGGTTGGATATTGAGTATTCCAGCCGGGTGCGGGTCGATAATTGCTTTTTCAGAACGCATGACGATTCCATCGCAGTCAAGGCGCTCTATCCGCCGGGTGTCGTGGGCATTCCCCTGCAGGAGATGATCGATCCCGAGACCCTGGGCAAACACCAGCTGCCGCGCATCCAGGGCGATGTGATGGGCGATATTCTGGTGACGAACAGCGTCTTCTGGAACGATGCTGCGCAGAGTCTCGAAATCGGCTTTGAGCTGCGGATCGACCGCGTCAAAGGCATTACCTTCCGCGACTGCGATGTCATACATGCCCGCGGCGGAGCCGCTTTTTCCATTCACAACGGGGATCGCGCCATCATCGAGGATATCGTATTAGAGGACATCCGGATCGAGCAAGTGAACCGGATCTTTGATTTTCACGTGGGACTTTCGATTTACAGCGATGATTGCCCGCAGCAATACCGCCGCAGTAATCCGGATCGCGTGGCACCCTCCCGGCGGCCGGAGGTTGCCCATAATGTCTGGCAGTGGTTCGTGCCGGAGGATGAAGACCTGCCCCGGTATCAGGATAACCGGGGCCTGGTGCGCAATGTCACGGTGCGCGGCATGCAAGTGCTGACGCAGCCAGGTGCGCCCTCGATACTGCAGGGCTACAGCCCGGGCAAAGGAATCTCCGATGTGACCTTTATCGGGCTGGAAATCGCCGGTGCGCCGATTGTATCCGCCGATGCGCTGGAGCTTTACCAAAAGCACACCAGCAAGGTGCGCTTTCTGCCGGATGATGCGCATGCGCTCCGCTTTGATCCGGTGATTCAGCAGGTCGAAGGCTGGACCGTTTATGTGGAGCCTGCGTTGCTGCCTGGCGGCCCGCAGGCGGAACTGGGCGCACGCGCACTTTCGATGCTGCAAAACCATCTTGAGCGAATTGCAATTCTTGTGCCCGCTGAGCTGCTGGCACAGCTGCGCAGCTGCGAGATCTGGCTGGAATACGACCACCCGCAACTGGGCAACATGCAGTATCATCCGGGTGAAGACTGGTTGCTGGAGAACGGCCATGATCCCCGCCTCACCAGGAAGGTTCATATCACCCAGGCTGAAGATTTGTTATCCCGCCATCACCTGCTCAAGCACCCCGCTGTAATTCTGCACGAGCTGGCGCACGCCTACCACGACACCATCCTGGGCTTTGACGAGCCGCGCATCCTTGAGGCCTACCAACAGGCGATGGCTGAGGGGATGTATGAAAACTCACTGCTCTATAACGGAGAGTACGTCCGGCACTACGGCGCGACCAATCATAAAGAATATTTCGCTGAATGCACCGAAGCCTATTTCTATAAAAACGACTTTTATCCCTTCGTCGCCGCCGAACTCAAGCAGCACGATCCCCGCGCCTATGCGCTGATGCAGGCAATCTGGGGACAGCTGGAATAAGGGGCAGCCGGAAGGCTGAAATTCCAGAATCGCAGCTGATGCGCCTTTGCCGCATCAGCGTGCTCCGAACTGCCATTCCCGGATGAAGTCGGCCCAGGCGGCTTCGAGTGCCCCGGTTTTGCCAGTGGCTTGATAAATCATTGCACGATGGAAGGCCACGCCGGACTGCACCAAATGGCGGCTCGTTGGCGGGTGATCCCGCCAGGACGGATCCTGTTCCAGCGGGCTGGCCTGCAGGATGCGGTCGATCCAATTGGCCAGCTTTGGACCCACACACCAGATCACCTGATCCCGGGTGGCCACCTGGCGGAATAATTTAGGCGTTTGGTATTCAATGATGGGCTGATTATCGGTATTGACCGGGTAAGATTCAAATAACGCCGCAGCTGCGGATACATTTCCGGCGTAGAAAAAAGGCATCGACTCGCGTTCTACCCGCACCATGTCCGGCACCGTCTGCGACCAGTGCAGGCCTCGCACTGCGCCAAGCATGGCTTCACGGTTGCCCGCTGCCGGCACGGGGAAAGGGCTTGCCTGGCGGCGGGCGATCAGAGCGACTTTCTCCTCACCCGGCACGAAATTGTTGCGCCACATGGCGACCTCTTCAAAAACCCCCAGCATGGTTTTACAAATCACTGCAAATTCGTATTCAGTGATCTGATACATCGGCAGCCATTGCACAAAAACACCCTGTGGATTGAGGCTGTCCCTCACGGCTACATAATGATCGCGGGAATATAAACTGCCCGCGCCCCGCCGGTAGGGCAAAAACAGGTCGGCATTTATCATGTCGAAGCGCTCCTTGCTCGCCATCAGAAAATGCCGCCCGTCCTCGATCCGCACCTCGGAGCGCGGATCGGTGAACAGCCCGCCCAGCATGATCGGGGGCATCCACTTTTTAGCGGCTTCCACCACCGCGGCGGACAGTTCGCAGCTGACGACCCGTTCCACTTTCGGAAAACCCTTATCCAACGCGGCACCCGCTGAAATCCCGGTGCCCAAGCCGATGAAGCAAATGCTGCGGGTGTCCGGAAACAGGTAGAGCGGGATGCGGGACTGGTTAGCCTGCTCGGTATATGCCGCGGTCGAGCCCAGCGCGTAGGAGGAATTGACCAGGATAGCCCGGTGTCCATTAGGCCGCTCGATCGCAGCTACCGTGCAGTCACTTTCCTCCCAAAGCTCCAGCACCCGGGCGGGCTGCCAGCGGGAGGACTCAGACAGGAGCGGCAGCTTGGAGGGATTGAAGACGGTGAACAAGAGCAGCAGCGCAGCCGCGCCGATTGCGCGCAGTGTCAGCCCCCAGCCCGCCCAGCCGACCGGCAGCAGCAGTGCCACCACCAGATAAAGCGCGGCGAGCAGCTGCAGCGTGCCCCACATGCCCCAGCCAGGCAGCAGGACGAATCCACACATCAGCGAGCCGGCCACCCCACCCAGGATATTGAGTGCCAACAGTTGCCCCAGCAGCTGCCCCGGCACGCGCAGATCGCGCTCCGCCAGTTTCATCAAAAAAGGGAAGACCGTGCCCAGCAGAATACAGCAAAACCCGATCCCCTGAAAAACCATCAACATCAAACTGCGGACGTAAACACCCCAGGCTTCGATCTCCTGCACGGGTTTTAAGCCTTCGGTGACATGCATCAACAGGCTCGGTCCCAGCACCAGTAAAATTCCGCCGCTGGTGGTCAATACACCCAGCACCAGCATCGGCCGCCGGGCGAGCCGTGCGAGCAGGGCACTGGTGCCCGCCCCCAGTGCGAGACACAGCAGCACCACCGCCAGAATGACCGCATAAGAATACACCGAATTTTCATGCACCTGGGCAAATACCCGCATCCACACCACTTCCAGCGCCAGCACCACAAAACCGGAGAAAAAACAAAGCCCGCCCAGCGTCAGCCGCCGGGCCAGTGGCGTGCGCTCCTCCGCTTGCGGGTCGTTGCCGTCAGCGTGGTCAACCGGGGGTTCCAGCTGGTAGCGTTCCTGCCGGGAAAGTTTCCAGGCCCACAGCCCGATCGCCAGCGACAAAAACAGCGCCCCGGCATAGCTGGCAGCAAACCCGAATTTGGGGATCCAGATAAATGCCGCACACAGCACCCCGCTGGCGGCCCCCAGCGTGTTGATCCCGTAAAACAGAGATGCGGTGCGGCCAAAGCGGCTGCGCTCGCGGATCATGACCTGGCCGATTGCGGGGATAGTGCCTCCCATGCAGAAGGAAGCTGGAAAGACCAGCACCAACGCGAAAACGAATTTGAGGCATAAGAGCCAGGCCTCTGCCGTGACCGAGGCATAGACCAGTGGATATAAGGCCCGAAATCCCTCCAGTGCCCCAAAATAAGTCAAGGCGGCAAAAGCGATGCCTAATTCCAGCCCCGCATATAAACGCATGGGACGCGCACTCTTGCCGACGCGGCGTCCCCACCACCAACTCCCCAGCCCCAGCCCCGCGAAAAATGCAGCCAGGGTCACGGAGGCTGCTTGTGCGGTGTTGCCAAACAGAAAGCCCAGCTGGCGTATCCACAATACCTGATAGACCAGACCGGCAAAGCCGGAAAAGAATACCATCAGCACGATGGTCAGGGCGGCACGCGGGTCCGCTTGCGCGGCGCTGACGCGCGGCTGTTTTTTATTTTTCATTATCGGCCTAAGTGCCAGCCATGGTTTGCGGCGCTGACAGCCGCTCAGAGGCGCCAACCCTCGCCGTTGCGCAGGGTGCGGCAGGCTTGCCCCTGTTCCCGGCAGGCGGCTTCGAAGTCGGCCGGGTCGGCGGTGTTGAAGGCAAACATATCAAAATGGTGGGGGATCACCAGTTTGGCGCCGATGGTGCGTCCGAGGGCGGCGGCTTCCGTGCCGTCGAGGTTGCCGGCCACCCGGCGTTCAGGTTTGTTGCCGTTGATCGGGAGCAAGGCAAGATCGGGCGCGAAGGGCTGGAGCGATGCCGCCAAGCCATCGTGCAGCAGAGTGTCGCCGCTGTGGTAACAGGATTTACCGGCCAACTGGACGACAAAGCCCATAAACCTGCAGTTGCCGTGCTTGTCGCGCTCAAGCGTATTGTGGGCGGCGGTGATCCCGTGGCAGCGGATACCCGCGACCGCAGTGCTTTCGCCCGCATTCAACTCGACCAGGCGGTCGGCGACGTCACCGAGGCGATCCAGAATAAAGTGACGGTTGGCGCGGGGGCAGACGAGTTTGGCCTGTGGGTTGGCGTCAAACAGCGGGAGCAGGGTGGCTGCGTCGAGGTGGTCGGTGTGGTTATGCGAACTGGTGATGACATCAATGCCGCTGAGCCGGGCCGGATCGATGACTTGCTCGGTGACGCGCTGGTGCGGCTTGTCGGTGCCGGCGTATTTGTGCGTCAGCGAATTCGAAAGATAGGGGTCGAACAGAACCGTGCCATCCGGAGTGACCAGCAGGAAACCGCTTTGGCCGAGCCACCAGACTTTACATGCCCCGACCTGTCGAGCTGCCGCGATGTCGGCCAGCAGGGCGGCGTCTTTTTGGTAGGCGGGCTGCATTGCCTCAGGAAATGCCGAGTTCCTGTTTCACCAGATTCACTCCGGCCACCATGTTGGCCAATTTGCGCTTGGCGGCCCAGCGGGCGGTCTGGCTGAGTCCGCAGTCGGGCGCAAAGACCAGTTTATCGGCAGGTGCGTATTCGAGGCAACGTTTGACGCGGCGGGCGATGTCTGCCGGCGTCTCGATGTAGTAGCTCTTCACATCCACGATGCCGACGGCGACGTCGGTGCGCTTGGCAATCTCGGTGATCAGCTCCAGTTCGGCGAACTCGCGGCTGGCCATTTCGACATGCATCTCGTCGCATTTGAAATCCAGAAAGGCGGGAAACATGGGGGCGATCTGGCGCGGGCCGACTGCGCGGGCCTTGAAATTACCGAAGCATAGGTGGGTGCAGACGCGGGCCTGGCCGGTAATGCTTTCCACCGTGCGGTTAAAAATATCGACGAAGCGGGCCGGGTCCTCCTTGTAGGCGTAGCAACTCATCGACGGCTCATCCACGCTGATCTCGGTGCAGCCGGCCGCGACGAGCGCTTTGAGCTCCCGGCGGACGATAGGCAGCAGGGCTTCGGTGATGGCCCAGCGGTCCGGATACTGCGCATTCGGCAGCAGGCGGCCGCTCATGGTATAGGGGCCGGGCACACTGGCTTTGAGGGTAACCGGTCTGCCGGGATAAGCTGCCTGATAGACCTCGACCAGGCGCTCGTATTCCTCGACGGCACCCAGGCCGTCCGGGGCATGGAGCTCGCCGCTGATGGCGTGTTTGCCGCGCTGATCGTGGGCCGGCGGGCCGAAAAGCCGGGGAGATGCCGACTCCAGTTCGATGCCCCGGATGTAGCCGTAGAAGGAGAGGTTGAAGTCGAAACGGGTCTGCTCGCCGTCGGTGATCACATCCAGCCCGGCAGCCAGTTGGTCGTGCACGGCCGCAATCACCGCATCGCGCTGGACTTCCGCCAGGTCGTTGGCTCCAAAGTTGGCGAGGTTTTCAGATGCCAGTTCGAGCCAGCCGGGGAAGGGGTAGCTGCCGATGACGGAGTTGCGGAGTGGGTTCGACTGCATGATGGAGTGAGATTACGGAGGTGCGCGAGGTTATGCTTGGATAGGTTGGCGGCCGATGGTGCCAACGAGGTCCTGGAGATAGGCCGGGGAGCTGACTTTTTCAAGTTCAGCTTTGGCGCTGGCGAGGCGTTGACTGATGCCCAGCCGCTGCGCGACCGCAGTGTGGGTCTGCCGCTGCAGGAAGTGCTCCAGATACTCGACGTGGCTCTTCCAGGCGGCGATGTCATGCGTTTGCTGGTTGGCCAGACGCTCCTGATACCAGTCGCTGGCGAGCATGCTTTCGCGGGTAAAGAGGCTGCGGATTTCAGGGGCATCAATGCCTTGGCCCTCGTAGTCCCCCTTGGCCATGATATGCAGTAATGCCTTCAGCGGCGGGCAGGCTTGGTCCACCGAGCCATCGGCGAAGTAGTTTTCCGCCACTTCCTTGTGTGCGGCTGCAATCGTGAGCATACCTTCGACATAGGTGTCGAGGTCCTGCAATTCAGGTTTCAGCATCTCATCGTTGAGCACGGAGGTCGGGTTATTGAAGACCCGGCCAAAGAAATGGCGCACGAACTTGGAGGTGATGCGATACCCGATGCGGCTGGCGGGGATGAGCTGCCCCTGGTGCTCGAAGTCTTCGACCTTTTCCAGATAGCCGTTTTCGATCAGGAACTTGGGGTCCGATTCTTCCGGGCGCAGGCGGCACCAGAGCTCCGGCACCAGCAGGCTGATGTCGTGATCGACGCGGTAGTGCGGGCCGACGTAGCCAGCCGCGGTGATGTAGGCGGGCTGTTCTGTAGCGAGGTAGGCGACCAGCGCGTTATTCAAATCGTAGATCGGGGGCAGTGCATTGAAAGGTGCTTTGGTCAGTGCGCCCTCAGAGCCTGCCCCGGTGGTCGAAGGGGACTTGCCGGTGATGCTGGCGATGAACTCCATGAAGAGTTCCGGCAACTCCATGTAGTGAATCGGATTGTTCACGCACAGTGGCTTGATGCCCGCTTCGGGGTCGGCAGGGTTGTTGCGGCGGCCTGGCAGAATCGAGGTGACCGGTCGCAGCAGTGGCGTGTGTGCATCCTGACGACGGTAGAGACGCGAACTCATATCGGCCAGATACAGATTGCGCGGACTCTTCAGATCGGGGCGCACCTGCAGGTAGCGCGGGTTCTTGGTCGGCTTACCATCCACAATCCGCGGATACGCGTTGGTGCAGTAATAGTCCGGTGTGCCCTTGCGGACAAACTCACGCACCATGTTTTGCATGGGTTCGGTGTATTGACCGAAGCGGATGGCATCTTCCGTTTCATTTTTGGCATACTCCTGGCTGAGCGGCTCGTAATTACTCAGGAAGGCACCGAAAGCACAGAGGTCAGCTTCCGCCTGTTTGTCGTAGCCGCGGATAATGGCATCGTCCGGGCGTTGAAAGAAGCGGTATTCACAGTTGTGGACAAATTTCGCCGAGGGCCGGTCCCAACCCGGAGGCAGACTATTGAGCTTGGCGGTCGGAGCGACCACTGATGCGGTGATATCGTCCTCCAGTGAGATTTTATGCGCCGGGAAGAAGTCTTTTCTGAGGCCAAAAGTCCGCCAGGAGCCATCTGCGGTGTAGCCCACGCGCAGGTATTGGGTGAGCATTTGCTGGCCGCGGTAGCGCAGGACGTTGCCTGGTTCACCGTTGATCAGGTCAACCGTGAAGCGTTGCCGCCAATCGTCACCCCAATCCTCTTTGTAGAAGCGTTTAATAATCAGGACGAGTTCCTTGACGTGTTGCGGGATAGTTTCCAGCCAGGCATTATATTCCCCGGTGTAGTCGATTTTGGAGGGAGTCAGCAGTTTGACCACCGAACCGAGGGAGCGTTCGACGCTGAGCAGGGGACGACCGTGCTCGCGGTTCTTCGATTTATCCAGGAAGCGGTCACCAAATTCCTTGTTGATAATCTCCTCGGCCAGGTCGAAATCTTTTTTGAAATCGCTGACAAAGACCGGACCAGAAATAATCGCATCGGTGATGGGTTTGGAAATTTCGGATTTACCTCCACCGGAGACGGTGCAGGGTTTGTGGCAGACCCGGCTCTCGGCGGTATAGCCGACCAGGCGCCAGCGGCGGCCCTCCGCCGGTTTGATCATTTCAACCTTATAGCCAGTGGGCAGGACATAAGTGCGCTCGGGCAGCAGTTTAATGATTTGCTCAACTCCGCCCTTGTTCCAACTGATTTTCTGGGAATTCAGCTCGATGCGGGCATCTTCCGGCAGGTAGATAATATTGCTGAATTTTTTATCGATGGCGTAGCCTTCCGGCTGCAGATCGATCAAATCGGAGTAGCGGGTCACTACGCCGTCGAAGGTCTGGTCCACATCACTGAAGTATTGGTTCAGCTGAAAATCCTCGCCCAGGTCATAACCGGTAAAGGCCAGAGTGCCGCCGGCGTGTTCTTCTTCTGCCAAACCGTGCAGGTTGGCCGAGAAACTGATCTGGGTTTTGACCTCTTTTTTGCAGTAGCCGAAGTAGCTGTCGGAGATTGCGGTAATGATGCGCCCGGCGGCATCACGGCAGGTGATTTTAAAAGCCCTGCCGTCGTTGTAGAGCTCGTCTTCCTTTTCCCAGCACATGCCATCGAGCTTTTGGCGGTCGGTGGCTGCACTGATATGCGGCAGCCCGAGTTCCTTTTTGGTGGTGCCCATCAGGTGAGGGGCGAGTATGATGCAACCACTGGTGCCGGTCCAGTGCTCCGGATCCAGCCCGGCATCGTTATCCGCGATAAAGGGATCGCCGGCATTGCCGAAGATGGATTCGACGAAGTCAAGATTGCTGCAGAGGTTGCCCGGCACGAAGAAGCGCACTTCCATCGACTTTTCCCGGCTGAAACCGGCGACTTCCGGGACGACCACCGGCCGCAGCAGCAGCGAGACCCAGGCTTTGGCCTGCTCCGGTTCGTTGGCCAGAAAGGGCAAGGTAAGCAAATCATCGGTGGCCCCCATGATTGCCTTGGTAAACAGGCGGGCCGCAGCCAGTTTCGGCACGGCTTTTTTATCGTAGGGAATGGGCAGACCGCCCTCGGTGACATGGAAGACACCCTGGGTGGTGCGGCGGTCGCTCTTCGGGTTGTGCAATACGCCCTGCTGGATCCGGTAGGAATCGATGGCGTCAGACGAGAAGTGATCGCCGCGGGCAGGCATTGACAGGGTGCGGGCAATGCCGTGGCGATCAAGAATCAGGGTATCGTTGGGCAGGTGCGGTATTTCATGGATCGGCAAATCACTGAAATACTCCATCAGAAAGCTCTGAATGCGCTGGTCACAGGGAGGCAGGTAATCCGCCAGCAGCCGCGATTTTTCCTGATAGCTGGCGAGCAGCGACTTGCCCAGCCCGAATACTGCGGAATCGGTAGCAGTCCCACTGGTCGGTTGACCGATCGAGGTTAGCTTCAGGTTGACGTAGTCGAGGAGTGCGCCTTCTTCGTGCGCATAAGCTGCGGTTTCAGGATCGAGTCCGAGTTGCGTTTTGAAGTCCATAAGTTTCAGGTTTTTGATGTTCGGATTTGGATGAGGTCAATTGTTGCAGGAAGTCTGCCGAAGCGGATGATTGATAGTAACTTTTTTTGTCATGAAACCGAACCGAATCGGCCTCGGATAACAGGAGCGCGGAAAATATTTGATAAGATTAACTAATTGCAAGAGAAAACAAGATAAGCTAATTTGTTGGCGTTATTCAGAGTAACTTGGCGATGTCGATAATCGGGCGGGCGTGATGCCCGCTCTCGTTGCGCTCAATGTAAGGGTCCGGCCTGATATCGGCAGGTTTTTCAGCGTCATCCAATTCGTCCTCTTCGATCGGGATAAGTTCATCAAAAAACAGCGTCATCCGGCGCGCCTCTGGTTCGAGCACGGCAACCGGATTTTTAGTCTTTCCCTGGCTGACCAGCTCGATGTGGCAGGGGAAGCAGGCCTTGCGGTAGTGGCTCTCGAATGCTTTGAGCCACTGGTTGTCAACCAGTTCCCGGCGGGCCAGCAGCACCACATCCGAAAAGTGGATACAGGCGTTGAACCAGCCGCGGGCGGCCTCCTGTTGGCTCAGAAAAGAGCAGTGCACCACAGTAATGATACGCCCCAGCTCGCAATCGTTGTGCTGGATCCATGCCTGCAGGGCTTCGGCCACATCTGCCGGATTCGCGGTGCCGGGAGCCAAAAAGAAGATTTTTTCCGCAGCGGCGGAAATTGGGCCGTGCTTGACTTTACCTGCGGCGAGTTCCCACGCCACGACACTGACATTGGCCCGGGCAGCCAAGTGTTCCTCCTGCTCACAGCTGCTTTCGTCTTTAGGCCGGAAGTATAGGACCGCCTCGCTGCCGGGCAGCCCGCCCTCAATCAAATCAAAGAGCACGCTGCGCCGCCCGGAGCCGGGTATGCCGTAGATGAGATAAACTAGCGGACGATCAGGCATTTAAAATTCAAAATGTTCACACTGGGCGCTATGCCGCATCCAGTGATCCACCAGCACCAGTGCAGCCATGGCTTCGACGATCGGCACCGCGCGCGGCACGACGCAGGGATCGTGACGGCCACGGCCCATCAGCTCGGTTGCGCCGCCCGCCTGGTCCACGGTTTGCTGGTTTTGCAGAATGGTGGCCGTCGGTTTGAAGGCGACACGGAAGATCAGCTCTTCACCGTTACTGATTCCGCCCTGGACGCCGCCGGAGCGGTTGGTGGCTGTGCCGATGCCGCCATTCTTATTGATAAAACTATCGTTGTGTTCGGAGCCGCGCAGCAGGGAGCCGTCAAAACCGCTGCCGACCTCGAAGCCTTTGGTGGCGGGCAGGGAGAGCATGGCTTTTGCCAGATCGGCCTCCAGCCGGTCAAAGACCGGTGCGCCCAGGCCGACCGGCAGGTGACGCACGCGGCACTCGATCAGTCCGCCCACGGAGTCACCTTCGGCGCGCATCGCCTTGATCCGGTCCACCATGGCCTGCGCCGTGGCCGGGTGGGGGCAACGCACCGGCGAGGCCTCGACTTCTGCCAGCGCGGGAAAGTGTTCGATGGGCGGTGCGGCGATATCATGCACGCGGGTGATGTAGGCACGGATATCGATATCACCGGCCAACTTGAGGATTTTGCGGGCAATGGCGCCGGCGGCGACCCGGCCAATTGTCTCGCGGGCGGAGGAGCGGCCACCGCCTTCATGGTTGCGGATGCCGAATTTACGCTGGTAGGTAAAATCCGCGTGTGACGGACGGAATTTGTCTTTCATCTCCGCATAGGCAGACGGGCGCTGGTCGCCATTGGGCACGTAGATGGCGATGGGCGTGCCCAGCGTCCGGCCTTCAAAAACACCCGACACGATGGTGGCGGAATCGCTCTCTTTACGCGGCGTGGTGATCTCACTCTGACCGGGGCGTCTGCGGTCGAGCTCAAGCTGAATCTCTGCGGCGGAGATGGGCAGGCGCGGTGGGCAGCCGTCGATGACAACGCCGATGCCGCCGCCATGGCTCTCGCCCCAGGTGGAAATCCGAAATAATGTGCCGAAGGAATTACCCATGCCGGGAGAGTGCAACGCATGCTTGGATGAAGTCAATGCTGGCCATGGTTTGACGGGACAAGTTTTTCAGGATGGTGGTGCATCCTCACCAGTTCCCGCTTGTGCGCAACAGGATCCTGCTATAAAAATTTGCCGAGTGTGCTTTACGCTGGCGGGTTTTGGAGCTTAGCTGCGGCGACAAAAGAGTCATGTTTGAATACCAGACAGTTTACAACGCCAGCACCGCTTTGATTGCCGGGTTGGTGACCAGCGTGCACTGTGTGGCGATGTGCGGGCCGCTCTCCTGTGCCTTTGCCCCCAGCAAGGCGGGTGATGCCGAACCAGCGGTCATCCTGACCAGCTACCATTTGGCGAAACTGCTGGCTTATGCTATTGTCGGCACGCTGGCCGGAGCTTTTGGGTCGGTGGTCATCCGCACGGTTGAAAGCTCCTGGTTGAATTTTCTGCCCTGGATATTGGTGTTGTTTTTCCTGATTGTGGCCTTCCGGCTCGACCGTTATCTGCCCAAGCCCAGGTGGGTGGGGCGCTATTACCGGCAAGTCACCGCGCGCTTCAGTCGTCTGAACAAGCCGCTGGCGGCGGGGCTGATCGGCTTGGCCAGCCCGCTGCTGCCCTGTGGGCCGCTGTATATGATTTTCGGGCTGGCGCTGTTTTCCGGTTCGGCGCTCAAGGGAGCCGAGTTTGCCATTGGCTTCGGGCTGGGGACCTTGCCTCTGCTGTGGTTGGCCCAGGCGCAGTTCATGCGCTTAAACCGCCGGGTCACCCCAAGTGTGCTGTTGCGCATCCAGCGCACGGTGGCTTTGGTGGCTGCGCTGGTGGTGGCCTGGCGCTTGCGCACCACGCTGGGGATCGAAGGGGCAGAGGATTGGGTTTGTCATCCATTTTAATCGACTGTGGAACCTTCCCTAAGTCAGTTTGTCGCATGATTCGATGATGGATCGCTGAATGGCTACACTTAATTTTCCGATTCACTTTGTTATTTATACTACGATTAAAAATGAAAACAAACCGACTCACATTCATGCTGCTCGCTGCATGCGCAGCTCAAACCTTATTCGCGGATACTCTCAATCCGGAGCTTCAGATTGCCAGAGATGATCGGGCGATCCGTTCGGTCGATAACGGCCCGGTTGTCTCTTACGCCGATGTGCTGGACCGGGCGACTTCATCGGTGGTGGCAGTGTACACCTCGCAGATTGTCGCCAGTGCAGAGAGTGCACCCCAGACCATGCCGGATATCCTGCGGCAATTTGGCTTTCGCGTGCCGGACGAGCCCAATGAGCCCGCCCCGCGTGAGCGGCGCCAGCAAATCGGAGTCGGCTCGGGGGTAATCATTTCGGAGGACGGGTATATGTTGACCAATCATCATGTCGTCCAGGGAATGCGTGGCCGCCAGGCCGACGAGATTCTGGTGCAGCTCAGTACTGGGGTCGAATATGAGGCCGTGCTGGTGGGCTCCGACGAAAAGACCGACGTTGCGGTATTAAAGATCGAAGCGGATCGCGCATTGCCCAGTATCACGCTCGCTGACAGCGATAAGCTGCGGGTGGGTGACGTGGTTTTTGCGATCGGCAATCCGCTGGATGTCGGCTTGACGGCCACGCAGGGCATCGTCTCGGCCACCGGGCGTGATTCCTATGGGATACTCGGGCCGGGGGCTTATGAAAACTTTATTCAAACTGACGCCGCCATCAATCTGGGCAACTCCGGCGGGGCATTAATCGACGCCTGGGGGCGTTTGATCGGCATCAACACGGCAATTGTTTCCCGCAGTGGGGGCAGCATCGGTATCGGCTTTGCGATACCGGCCAACATGGCGCTGAATATTGCACGCAATTTGATCAACAGCGGCGGGGTGCCACGCGGAATGCTCGGCCTGTTTCCGACCAATCTGGATCGGGATATGGCGGATGCCTTCGGCCTGGAGACAACCAAAGGCGCGCTGGTCAATCAGGTGCAACAGGACTCACCGGCCGCGCGCGCCGGGATCCAGCACGGCGACATCATTATCCAGGTCGATGACATTGAGATTGAATCGGCGCAGCAACTACGGCTCAGGGTTTCGCAAATGCTGCCGGGTAGTGAAGTCATGGTGACTTTGATCCGCCGGGGCAAGACGATGCAACTGCCGGTTAAACTGGGTTCCCTGAATGGTGTGGCCGAGAACACCCCTGCGATGCAGGACTCCGTTTACGCCATGCGGCTCAGCCGGGTCGATCAGGATGTCCGGAAACGCTTCTCGATCCCGGACGGGATTGCCGGAGTTTTGGTCGAAGAGGTAGCCGCAGACTCGCCCTTTGCCGGCAAGCTGGAGCAGCTAACGGTCATCCTGGAGGTCAACGGACAATCGGTCGATTCGCCCGCAGCGGTGGAGGCGCAACTCAAGCCAGGAATGAACCGCCTTTACATTTGGGCCGGCGGGCAAAAGGGCTTTATTGTGATGCGGCTTTAACCCAGGCCGGGCGATCTGTTGGCCCACCTTAAGGGCACTGCTGGAAACCGGGAGGAGTGCGGTGCATCCCGCACCGCACATAACTTATAGCGTGCGCAGCTCCGGACGTGCCAGGGTTTGCTTGAGGTATTCGATAGTTTGGCGCACGTCATCGGCTTTGCGCTGACTCAGGTGGCGCGGAAAGTGTTCCGGTTTGCCGTCGGCAAATGCAGCGGCAAGTTTTTCGAGTTCGGGGATGGTGTATTGTGCGTGAGTACCGTAGCTGCGGAGAATTTCCAGCAGCTGCAGGGTGCGTTTTTCACTGGCCCAGTGGTTTTGATTTTTCAGGTAGAACAGGCAAGCATCGATGCCCTCGGCGACCTTCCACTCGCTGAGTAACTGGAGACCTTCGATGCGGATGCCGTCGGCGAACATAATGCCACTGGGAGCCGGATTGACCACAGCGTAGTGAATTTCGGAAAGGAAGCCTTCCAGTTCAGCCAGCGGCAGGTTTTTAAACACACTGAGGTAGGCCAGGCGGGCACGTCCGTCCTGATTGCGCAGGCCGGCCTGCACGGCGGCTTTAAGCAGCTTGCGGTCCACCTCCTCCAGTGAATTGGCGAGGAGTCCACCGCGCTCGTTGAACAGCGCGAAGCTCAGGTAGCGCTGCTCCATAGCACGGGGATCCTCCGGACCGGGTTCGCGGGCCAGCATCTGGAGCAGCTCGGGCACGGCGGGCCTGGCGGCTTCGCCAATTGCGGCCAGTGCATCGGCAGCTTTGACCCGCAGCCAGAGGTGATCGGCCTTGAGGGTTTGGCGCAGTTTGGGGACCGCCGGGGCAGCTTTGGCTCCAAAGTGTGCCAGTGCCTGGCAGGCACCCAGTCGGGACTCCAGCGCCGGTGCATCCAGCAGCCGGATCAATTCCGGCATGACTGTCTCCGCCTGCCGGGAGAGCGCCACAGCGGCACGTTCACGCACGACCGGCGACCAGTTGCTGAGTCGCCGCAGCAGTTCATCCGTGGCGAGTGCATCGTAAAAACTGTGGCGGTCGGCATTGCTCCAGCCGCGCCCATCAGCCAGGATAGCCTGCGCCTGGGCGGAGCTCAGTTGCGGGGTGGTGGCCGCTTGCTTGCCGGTGATATAGAGTTGCTTGAGCGGCATGGCATAGGCCAGCAGGTAAGCTCCGGTGGCATCCCAGCCGGGCGTATGGTCGGGGCTGGCTTGAGGCGGACCCTGGTGACGGAACATGCCATCGTGCCCACGCGCCAAATCGTAATACCAGCTGCCAAACTCGTGCATCCAGGCACCGGTGGCTTCGGGGCCGGACTGGTTGACCCCCGGCATCGCCCAGCTCATATTCCAGAAATTACCCGTGTGGCCGGTATCCCGCTCGGAGCCGTGGGAGGCCAGACTCATGCGCGAGAAAAATTCGGCACCTGCTTCTTCCTCCAGCAAATTAAAGAGCACCGCCGCCATGCCGCACTTGCCGTTATCTTCGTGCATTTGAATCCATGGGTGGTGGTCGCCGTAGGGCACGGCTCCCTTGCCGATGTAGAAGCGCAGCAGTTTGGCGCTGCGCTCGATTGCATCGGGGATTGCTGGATCCGTCACTCCGGCGCGGCGTGCCAATTCGAGCGCAATCGTGAGCGGCACTCCGGGGGCGTTCATCATGCCGTAGCCAACGAGTCGTCCGTCATCGCCTGCGAAACGGTGGCCCCACGAGCCGACGATACTCTGGCCTGCCGCCGACTCCAGCGCCAGGCGGCGCAAGCCGGGCAGCACCGAATCGTCGCCGGTGAGGATGGCATATTCAGCCAGAAAAGTGATGACATAGCCATAATACCAAACACTGAAGCTATCGGCCGAGTATTCTGAGGCCCACCTGGCTTCTTTTTGGATCAGCGGCAGCCATGCCTCATCGCCGGTGGCGAGGAGCGCCAGTGCATTGAGTGCGCGTGAAATCGGATTGGGCTGATAGTCCGGGCTTTGCATCGCCTGCGCCAGTGCGCGGGAACCCTGTTGCAGGATGCGGGCGGATTTTTCGCAGTCATAGGGGGCGGTTCTGCTGTAATCACCCAGCACTGGTATGCTGATAGTGACGGTCTGCGTCTGGCCGTTGCGCCAGCGCAGCAGCTTCAGGCGGCCTTGGCCTGCATGGGATTCTGCTGCGGTGAGCGCCTGTCCGAATGCGACACGCGGGTCGGAGCTGAAGGCCTGGTCACCGGTTCCGAGAATGACATCACCGACCTGCAGCACGCCTGCAGCCGGCGAATTTTCCGCCACCCCGGTGATACGGATCTGACGTGCCTGGCTCGTCTCCAGTTGGTGTGAATGCATCCAGCCGCGCGCGCCGGTTGCGCCAAGAGTCCAGTCATGCGTGGCCTTTTCCGGAATGGCTGCTCCCTGGGTGAAATCCGGGTTGGGCAGATCGACCCGGCGTGCTGCAGATGCTGCGGGCATGGCAACAGCCAAGCCAAGACTTACGAGGACAAAAGCAGCGCATGGGCGCATGCAGGGTAAGGAAGCAAACAGAGTCATAGTGATACGTTAATGTGAGCGAATCGATTTAGGCAATCTGTTTCATGTTGAGGTTATTGCAGGAAGCACGCCAAAGTGCTGCTTCGCCCGGATGGCCGTGTCTTTGCAACAACTGGTTGATGCGATCCAGCGTCGGTTCTGCTGCCGCTACTGCCGGATCTCCCGGCAGTTCCGGTTTTTGCTGGCACACGAGTGCCCAGACGGCCCAGGCCCGGGCGCGCCGCAGTTCCTGCTGCAGGCCGCGCAGGCGGGTGGCCTGGTGCTGGAAGCTGATGCGTGGATTGCCGGGGAAGTCGTTGCCGGGGTGATTGGCGACAATCCAGCTCAGAGCGTCGTAGGGGAGCGGCCATTCCTGCAAAATCGGTTCATCGGCAGGGAGATCGGTATAGAGCGCGCGGGTTACGGCCAGGATGGCTCGTCCGGCATGACCGTTCAGCCAGAGATAATGCCCGTATTGCAGTGCTTTGAAATAAAACCCGGATGTATGCTTCTTCAACTCGCCCAGGCAGCGGTGGGACATGTTGGTGGCCGCTGGCGGCAGGTGCGGACATGGAGTTGGCATCAATTCAGGAATGGATACAGAAAATTATCCGCTGGCTGCGGTGACGCGCTCATCTTGCGGGCGGAGTGATTCAATGTGCAGGGAGAGCTGACTAATTGAGATACCGGCAAAGGCTTCGATTTTACGGATAGTGTAATCGTGCAGGTCCTGGCAGTTGTGGGCGGCGTCCACGCCGTAGGGGAGGGAGAGTGTCATTTTAATCGCGTAGCCTTCGACCTGGTGTTTGATGCGCACGCGCTGGAGTTCCACCGCAGGCACTTTTTCCTGGATGCAATGCAGGATCATCTGCACCAGTGCGCTCTCCGAGATGGTGACTTCACCCTTTTGTTTGAAGCCCGGCCGCACGATGGTCTTGTCGTAGTGTTTGCGGTTGAGCATGTGGTCGAACCAGACCTTAATTGCGTGGGCCACCAGTTTGGGATAGGCCTGCCTGACCTCGACGACCGGCAGTGGAATCACGTGCTGGCCCTTGGTTTTGCGCTGGTGGATGGCTTCGGCGATTTTCTCGCGTGAGGCGATATCCTCGATCCGGATGATCTTTGCCGGCTCGGGCAGTCCCAGCGTCAGGCAGTTGCGCCGGATCATGCGCTCACTGGTGCCGAGCAGCAGCACTCGCGGAAACTGTGCGGCGGCAAGGGCCCGGACCATGGCTTCCCGTTGCTCGGGATCGTTGAACATGGCGGTCTTGACTGCGGCGATAAAGTGATCCTTTTCCTTGGCGGAACGTCCCGCGATGATCTTGCCTTCGTGAATCAACAGGCCGTCGTCGATGATGGCCGGGATGTTATGCGTGTCCGCGACCAGCCGTGCCCGAAAGCTTTTACCTGTGCCCGCCTTCCCCACCAGAGCAAATACCTCTATTTGCCTGGCTCCTTTCAAGCGGGGGCGAAAGCGATAGCTGAGTTTGGAAAACAGTGACTTTCTTTTCAACATGGTGCCAGGAGCGGTTGGTTCGGGAGCCGGGCGGATGTCTTTTTGTTTCCCGAGTTACTGGTAGATTTGCTTAGGCGTCGAGTTGCCGCAGCTCAAGCTCAACCGTGCTGGAGCTGATTTTTTCGATCAGCGCCGCAGTGCGTTCGATGAGGGGCTGCAGGCCGCGCGCTTCCCGGTGCTCGGTGAGGTCGACTTTCAGCTGTTCCAACTGTGGCAGCATGGGCCTGGCGGCTGCACCATAGATTTCGAGTGCATCCAGGCACTGAGCGATGCGGGAGCGTTTATTCCAGCGTTCCAGATCAAGGAAGGCGAAGCAGAGCGGAAGGCCTTCGGCGATCCGGTGTTTCGCTAGAAGTTTAAGGCCTTCAATGCGAACACCGTCGGCAAACATGATGCCGCTGGGCGCTGGTTTGACGATCGCCTGATGGATGGCGGGCAACAGCGGGCGAATTTCCTGATAGCTGAGCTGGTCATAGATTATGCTAATCGCGCTGCGGGCGCGACCGTCCTCATTCTGCAGGCCGGCAGCGACGGCCGCCCATAGCAGTGTGGGGTCCACATCATCGACGGATTTTTTGAGCATTTTGCCAAAGACGATGAAGCAGAGGTGGCGCTGCTCTATGCCACGCGGATCGTCTGGGGTAGGGCCGACTGTGATCCGTTTGAGCAGCACAGGCAGGGCGGCCCGACCGGGCTCGCCGGCGGTGGCGAGTGCCTCGGCGGCTTGGACGCGTAACCACATGTCCTCGTGGTCCAGCAACCTGAGCAGGGGGCGCACCGCCTGGCTGGCTTTGCCTTTTTGATGCACCAGTGCACGGCAGGCTCCGATCCGGGTAGGGGTGTGCTCCGAGTCCAGCATCTTGACCAACGTTCGGATTACGTCCTCGTCGCGCCGGGCAAGAGCCATGGCCGCGCGCTCACGGACGATTGGAGACCAGCTGCTCAGGCGCTGGAAGAGCTCTTGCATGCGCATGGCGTCGTAGGCCTGGCCCCGGTTGAGGTTGTCCCAGCCTCGGCCATCATTGACTAATTTTTCGGCGGTCTTCAGGTCGATTTGCGGGGTGATGAAAGGCTGGCTGCCGGTGAGGCGGATCGCTTGGCGCGGCATGGCATAGGCGATCAGATAGAGGCCACTGGCATCCCAGTTGCCGTATTTGTCGTTGCTGGCCTGAGGCGGCCCCTGATGCGGGAACTGCCAGTCCCATTTGCGGGCCAGGTCGAAATACCAGCCGCCGAATTCCTGCATCCAGGCACCGGTGGCGGCGGGGCCGAGGCGGGCGATGGACGGCATGGCCCAGGTTATGTTGAAGAAGTTGCCGGTGTGTCCGGTGTCGCGCTCGTTGCCGTGGGCAGCCAGGCTCATCGCGGAAAAATATGTGGCCGCTTTTTGTTCGCCGAGCTGCTCAAACAGAACGGCCGCCATGCCGCATTTGCCGTTGTCCTCGTGGGTCTGGATCCAAGGTGCGTGGTCACCGTAAGGCACCGCTCCCTTGCCTGCGTAAAACCGCAGCAGCTTGGCACTGCGCTCGATGGCTTCGGCGACTTCGGGGTCGTCAACACCCGCTTCGCGGGCGAGCGTTAGACCAATGGTAAGCACAACCCCGGGTGAGTTCATCATGCCGTAGCCGACCAGTCGCCCGTCTGGCCCGGCAAACTTATGGCCCCAGGAACCGACAATACTCTGGCCCCGGGCCGCCTCCAGCGCAATTCGCCGCAGGCCCGGCAGCACGGAGTCGTCGCCGGTGGCCAGCACATATTCCGCCAGCATCACCGCGACATAGCCATACCACCAGGTGGCCATCGAATCAGCCGAGAAATTGGAGCCCCATGCTGCTTCTTTTTTCACGATGGGGTGATACTCGGGATTGCCGCTGGCCAGTAGTGCGAGCGCATTCAGCGAGCGGGTAATTGCGTTGCCTTTGTAATCCGGTTGCGACATGCGACGGGCCAGAGCTGCGCAGCCTGCCGTTAGGATTCTTGCGGATTTCGGGCAGGCGTAAGGGGCGGTCGCGCTGTAGCTGCCGAGCACCGGCAGATTGAGGATGACTTCTTCGGTGCGTCCGTCGCGCCAACGCGTGAGGGCGAGCTTGCCGCCGCCGCGCTCGGACTCGGCTTGGGTGATGGCACGCCCCAGTTCGGTGCGTGGATCGTAGGAAAAAGCTTCGCCGCCTGCGCCCAGCAGCACGTCGCCAACTTCCAGTTTGCCCGCAGCCGGTGAGTCCGGGCTGACCTGGGTGATCCGGATCTGGCGTGCTTTGAGTGTGGTGAGTTGTTCAAAGTAAATCCAACCGCGCGCGCCGGTCGGCCCCAGGTTCCAGTCGTGCTCAGCACCCTCGGGAATCGGATCGCCCCGGGTGAAGTCGGGCTGCACGACCGCGCCCCGTCGCGCCGCAGACAGGGCAAGCGTCGAGGCCAGGAGTGCAGCGGCCAGCAGTGGGAATCGCAAGATGCGGAAGGGTAGGTTAAAATTCCGGTGCATGGTGATCATTGCAGCAGATAAACAGATCTGCGCGCCGAAGGCCAAGTGAAAATCCGCACATTGGTCGGCCCGGGTCGAGGTCGTGCGGCCGATTGCTCGACCGCACTCCTACAGACCCGTGCGAGCGCGATTAACGCACACGGTTCCTCGGATCATGGTTTCACTTAAAATTGCAGGGCGTTTGGTGAATAAAGAGGGTTGCCAGCTCGTTATTATGACTTAAATTGCTACTATGCCCCTTACCAAAAAAATACCTGTTTCCGTCCTGCTGAGAGAAAAATCCGCTTCCGTTTATTGGGTGAGTGCGGATGCAAGTGTTGAGTCTGCCGTATCACAGATGAACCAGCACCGCATCGGCTCCTTGCTGGTCAAAGTCAGTGACAAGGTGGTCGGTATCTTCACCGAGCGGGATGTTTTGACGCAGGTTGTTTGCAGCGGACGCGCCCCGAAAATGACTACAGTTCGCGAAGTGATGACCTCGGATTTCAAATCGATTACCGGGGAAACGTATGTTGAGGACGCCATGCAGCTGATGACTAACAAGCGGGTGCGCCATCTGCCGGTTTTTGACGGCGAAGCAGCGGTTGGCATGATCTCTATCGGTGATATTACCCGCTGGCTGCTAAAGGTTAACCAAATGGAAGCAGACAACCTTCGCCGTTATCTGTCCGACGGTTATCCCGGCTAGATTTGACGCAGCAGGGTGTTTTTATTCCGTGAAAGGACTCATTGACGCACTATTTCCCGATAAACCACGGTCAAATAGAAGTTTAAGAACCTTAAAATAATCTAACTTCCCTTTGCATGGATCGCGGAGCTGGACTTACCGCGAATTTTCGGCTGCGGCATTTTTGCCAAAAAATCTCCTTTCCAAATTGGCGGCTTTGCGTGAGCCTTAGCGCTTATGATAACAACCACTGATGCCTTGGCTGATGCCGTGCGCCGTGCCCAAGAGGCCGGCGCTGTCGGCATCGATACTGAATTTGTCTGGGAGCGCAGCTATTACCCCACGCTGGGAGTGGTGCAAATCGGCTACCCTGACGGCACGGCCGAGTTGATCGACGCCCCGCAGATTCAGGACTGGTCGCCGCTGGCCGACCTAATGGCGGATCCCGCAACGGTAAAAATTCTCCATGATGCCCAGCAGGACTTGAACATCTTGCACCGCGCATCTGGGGGCCTGCCGAAAAACATCTTTGATACCCAGCGCTCGGCGGGCTTTGTGGGGCTCTCTTCCACCATCTCGCTGAGTGAATTGCTGAAGACTTTGCTTAAGGTGCGGCTGGATAAAGCGGAGACTCGCTCCGACTGGGTCGCCCGCCCACTGAGCGAGTCGCAGATTAAATACGCCCAAGAGGACGTGATCCACTCGGTCGATCTGATGCTGACCATCATGAAAAAAGCGGAGCAACTCGGCCGCTCGCGCTGGATTCAGGATGAGATGCTAAAGTATGAAGACGAGTCGCTCTACGGCGAAACCGATCCCGATACCGAGATGCCACGGGTGCGGGGCAGCGGCTCGCTCACCCGGCAGCAGCGTGACATGCTGCGTGCCCTCGGTGCCTGGCGTGAGCTGAAGGCGCGCCGCCGCAATTTACCGCGGCACTTCGTGCTGTCGGATGAAGCGATGATGTCACTCATCAAAAAACCGCCTGCCCGCCCGGAGGATGTGCGTCCGGTCAAGGGACTCAGCGAACGCAGTGCCAACCACAACCGCGCCGCCATTTGGGAGGCGATTGAGCGGGGCCGCAGCGGTGGGCTGCCGGATCTGCCCAATCACAAGCACGGTGGCCCCCAACCTGATGACGGTTACGAAGCCCGCGTGGATCTGGCGCTCGCCTACATCAAAGGCACCTGTCTGGCCGCCAAAATTGATCCCGCGCTGATTGGCAACCGTGCGGATATTACCACTTTTATTCTCGAGCTTGACCTTGCTTGCCCGACCCGTCACCGCCTGCTCTCCGGCTGGCGCGGCGAGTTCTGCGGCCATGCCCTGCTGGATCTGCTGCTGGGCAAAGGCAGCGTGGGGATTGATCCAACCACGAAGCTGCCGAAGCTGGTGCCGGTGAACGAATGACCGACTCCCGCCGATAAGTGTTACGCACCATACGCCCTGGTGGGCAGGCCCTGCACCCCGAGGCCGTCGATGACGAAGACTTTGCCTGCTTCAGGTTCGTCGGCTGCGGCATTGGTCCCGGTCGTGACGAAGAGACGGTCCAACCCGGGGCCGCCGAATGCACAGGCCGTGGTTTCCACGGCGGGCAAATCGACCTGCTGGAGTTTCTCACCGCTTTCCGGATCAAAGCGCACCACGCAGCCGCCGTGGCAGAAGGCGATCCAGACTTTGTCCTCGGTATCAATGGTCATTCCGTCGGGGGAGCTGCCGTAGCCAGCCGCTGCGGTATCGATGCTCACCCCTGCTGCCGCGATGCATCCACTCGCCGGATCGTAATCATAGCGCTGCACAGTTCTGGTGGGAGTATCGATATAATACATCCTGTCGGCAGAGGCATTCCAGCAAATGCCGTTGGAGTTGGTCACATGGTCGAGCTTGATCTCGAGCTTGCCGGCGTGATCGAGGCAATAAAGTTTGGCGTCACCGGACTTTTTGACCAGACTGATCGTGCCCGCCCAGAAGCGTCCGGCAGGGTCGCATTTCCCGTCGTTGAAGCGGTTGTGCGGACGCTTTTCGGCTTCCGGATCGGCCAATAATCGCTTTTGCCCATTGGCCGGATCGAAATGATAAATACCACTGTCACCAGCACAGAGGTAGCCCCCTTTCGCATGTGGCACGACGGTGCCGATACGTTCCCCCATGTCGTAAACAGTCTCCATGCCGGAGGCTGGATCCAGTTCGATCAGGGCATGCCCCTCAATATCCACATAGACGAGTCGATCCTGCCACCAGATCGGGCCTTCGCCCCACCGGGAGCGGCCTGAGCCGATTGTCTGAACCTTGATGGATGCCATGCTTTGAAAATAACCTGTTTGCTTAAAATTGTTCAGGCTGTCGTCCCGTATGATTATTCTATTGCTCCGCCGCGATGAGGATGCGCTTGCGCTCCTTCAGATGTTTCTCCCGCCCGAAATCACTGCGCCAGTAGCGCCAGGGGAGGAGCACCAGTGCGATTAAAACGAGTTGGCTGACTAGAAAGGCCATCAGCCAGTAAAAGCCGCTGTCGGTGAAGCCGTAGGAGTGCAGACCGACGCCGAGCAGGTTGGTGCCGAACCAGGACCAGGCGGTGACGATGTTGCCGCAGATCGCCAGCGCCATCAGTCCGCGCTCCTGGCAGATGCCGCCCCAGCGGGCGTGCAGGTAGATGGCCCCCATGATCACGATCATCAGCGCCCCGTTTTCCTTGGGGTCCCAGCCCCAGAAGCGGCCCCAGCTCTGGTCGGCCCAGATGCCGCCGAGGATGGTGCCGACCAGACTGAAGAGCGTGCCGAAACAGATGATGCCGTAAACCATGCCGCTGAGCGCACGCGCGGATTTGTGGTCGAAGCGCACACCGAATACGCCGAGCACCGCAAAGAAAATGGCGAGGGCCCCGGCCAGAAACATGGCGGAATAGCCGAAGGTGACCACCGTGACATGGGTCGCCAGCCAGAAGTTGGAGTCGAGGACGGCGCGCATCATTTCCAGCGTGTCGCCGCTCATGGCGAGGTGGTGGGCCACGATCAGCGTGCAGAAACCGACCAGCGAGGCCATGGCCGCGCCGATGCCGTTTTTAAAGAACTTCTCGATGATGGCACCCAACAGCACCGCACCCCAGCCGACGAAGACGGCGGAAGAATAGAGGTTGGTCACAAAGACGAAGTAGCGCTCCTGAATATACATCCGCGCGAGGAGCCCGAAGGTATGGATCAGGAAGGCGAGCAGCAGCACCCGGAAGGCCGATTTATTCAGGGCTTCCGGCCAGCGCAGCCAGGAGATGCAGACCAGGAAGAAAACCAGCACATAGAGCTGCATCGCCACGCTGAAGGGCTGCATGGCGTTGAAAACGCGTTCAAAGTGCACGCGGTCGATGTGGCCCGGGAAGTCGGCGATAAAGCGTTGCCGCAGCTCCTGCGCCGTCCGGTTGAAGCTCTCGCTGTCGCCGGCGCGGTAGGCCATGGTCAGGCTGGCATAGCTGGTCACGTAGGGACTGAGGGCATCGCCCTGCATGATCCCGAGCAGCTCCTCGCCGATGTTTTTCCAGTCCTCCAGTGGATCCACCGGCGGCGGTGGTGGCACCACCCGCAGGTGCGCGGTCTGGGAGAGTTTTAAATATTCATCGCCGAAAGTGATGAAGCGGCGCAGGAGCTCGGCATCGTAGTCCTCGCCGGCCTGCTGCTTGCGCAGGGCTGCCATGCCAGGGCCGACCGTGGCCTGGAAGCTTTGGTATTCGTCAATTAGCCGGTCGAGCCGCTCCGCTCCGCCAATGGGATGGAGGGAGTGCATCACCCGGTGGTAGAGCATCAGGCCGTCGTTGAGGTTGACGATCTGCTTGTCGTAGGCGCTGCGCTTTTTGGGCTCGGGGTTGACCTTGGCGTAAAGGTCGAGGATTGCATTGAAGTGCGGTTGCAAGTCGTTGAACGAATAGTAACGCTGGCCGGGCTCCGCCAGACCGGGCAGGCCGAGGTCGTCGGGGAACTCGATCTTGAAAACGCGGTAGGTGTCGGCGAGCTCCGGGCGCATGGTCAGGTCCATGAACCACTCGATTGGCTGCAGCCACTCGCCGTCGGGAGTCTGCACCTTTTGCCGCGCGGAAAGAATCAGCAGGGTATTGCGCGCCACCGAGTCGAGCGGCTTGATGCGTCCGCCCACCTGCACCGGCAGCTCCGAGAAACTGGCGATGTCGAAACCGCTCTCGTTCGCAGCCGGCCGCAACTCGCGCCCGAAGATCACGAGCACCAGCAGCAAGACGATAATGTAGATTATTTTTTTCACTGCAGAAGGATGATTTCAACTACGAAAGGCGCGAAAGACGCGAAAGTTGAATGTCGGCTATTTCAGGTTGATTGGTTTACGAAGCGTTCGTATTGAACTTTAGGGTAGTGCCCGAAGTTGATTAAAATACCCAACTTCATCCCCGTAGCTTTCAGGTAGTTGACGACCTGTGCCCGATGCTCGTCCGAAAGGGTCTTAACTGCCTTTATTTCAACAATGATCTTATCAAAGCAGACAAAATCCGGCTCGTAGCGTTGTTTTAGTTTTCGCCCCTTGTAGTAAAGCCCGAGCGGTGATTTTTCTACAAATGGTATGTTCTGATCTTCGAGTTCGATGGCTAGGCATTCCTGGAAAACTGCTTCGAGGAAGCCGCAGCCCTTGTCTTTATATACCTCAAATGCAGCTCCCATGATTTGGTAGCTCTCTTCTTTGTAAATAATTTCACTGCTCATATTTTCGCGCCTTTCGTGTCTTTCGTAGTTAATAAAAAAATCACTGCACGCCTGGTCGGCGTTTGCCGAGGAATTTGATGAAGTGCATGCCGAACTGGACGCACATGCCGAGGCCCATTAGCAGCACGCTGATGTAGGGCAGGATCCAGCCGGGGTTGCGCACGACCTGGAAGATGGAGGTGGTGTCCTGGTTGGCGAAGGACGCCTGATAGAAAGTGAGCCCTTCGTAGCGGAGCGGGTGGTTCATGTAGATGAGTGCCTTCTGGTCCTTGGAGGGCTCCTGGTGGTGCACCATGACCTCGCTGGAAAAGTTGAAGGGGATCTCGGTGCCGGGATATTTGTCGTGCTTGAAATCGATCAGCTCGATCTCAAAGGGGTAGTAGTGGCGGGTGAAGCGCAGCGCGATCTCCCAGTCCTGCTCGGCCAGACTCACGGTCTGGGGCGGGAAGCGCTCGTCGATTACATTTGAGACCAGCCAGGTGCCGAGCACACCCTCCGGGCCGGAGACTTCAATATAAGCGGTGGCGGTGTTGATCTCGTTTTCGGTGTATGTGACTTCGAGTGGCGTGGCGACAATATTCATCTTCACGGCAGCTCCACTGTCCGCCAAATTATCCATGCCTGGTGCCTGGGCGCGTCCCACGTTGGAGTTGGGAAAATAGCGCACGGTGCGGATGCTGAGTGGTGTATCCGGCACGTCAATACGCTGGCCGGGCTTGAGCATATCGGCCGGGATGCTGTGGACGGTGTCGTGCTCCGGGTGGCTGCGGTCGATGAAGACCAGTTCGTTGCTGCGGAAGGCCTGTGAGTAGTTGCTGCGGCCGCCCTCATCGACCGGCATCTGGCTCTCCTGCGAGACCAGGTCGGTCATCAGCTCGCTGATCAGCAGCAGGATCAACCCGAAGTGAATGAGGAAGATACCGCTCTTCTTCGGGGTCAATTTGAAACGGGTGAAGTGCGCCGCCACCAGATTGATTAGCAGCAGTCCCCCGAGGAGGTAGCCGCCCGGCATGGGTAGATGCAGCCAGAATAGTTTATCATAGAAGGGAGCCTGCTCGGGGTAAGACCACACCACCCGGAAGCTCTCAAAATACAGCTTCTGCGTGTGCCAGATCCCGTAGTGCACCTGATCGAGTGTGCCGAAGAAGATCAACACGATGGAGAGTGCCAGTAGGATAACCGTCAGACGCAGGGAGGCGAAAAACTTGAACAGGGCGGACATGGTCTAGTGGTGGGGGTCCTCGATTTGCACGCTGGCGAGAAAGGCTTCCATGGCGTCGCTTTGTGCTGTCACGGTTCCGGTGGCCCCCTGCAGCTTGAAAAACCAGGTGCTGCCGTGGAAGCTGAGCAGCCCGCCGAGGATGCTCTGCTCGGGACCTTGCAGGTTCGCCAGCAAGCCGTCGTGGTTGGAGATTTTGACCGTCCGGGTCATCGCCTGCATGCCTGCAGCATCAGTGGGCTCGAGGCCGATTTGGCCGCGCCAGCGGTTGATGTTGGCCAGCGTGCCGCCAACGTCTCCAGGAAAAACGGTGACGGCCAGTTCGGCGGTCCCG
>Ga0100390_10000456_pt1 | contig 38187 bp, 37 predicted proteins | sample CryGeymeta201514_FD_81540 | JGI IMG/M metagenome (GOLD analysis project Ga0100390, IMG submission 81540) | Groundwater microbial communities from Crystal Geyser aquifers in Utah, USA - Crystal Geyser metaG 2015-14 | ecosystem: Environmental > Aquatic > Deep subsurface > Groundwater | place... | reverse complement strand
GCCCCCGATAGGAATCGAACCTACATTGGGCCCTTAGGACGGGTCTGTTCTATCCGTTGAACTACGGGAGCGTAGTTTATATTTTATCACACAGTTAACTAATTCCTCCTGCGCCAAAATATCGAGCAGAGCATAAATCTATTCAGACCTCTTATGTCAGTGTGTTAATATTAGAATATGAGCATAGAAGCAGATGCTGTTACACAACCAGAGCCAAATGAATCAGCTCCTAAACCCGAGATTAACAGGCGAGAAAAAAATCAAAAGAGCTCTTAGAAGAAGCAAAAAGAAAAGTAGAAGAAATGATAGAAAAAGGTAGTGAAAATTAAATGGCAATAGATTTCTTAAAAATAGGTTAGCCAGTTAAAGTTTATTTGTAGTTTGTAGTATGAATAATTTGTCCTTGACGAATTCTTTCGTTTGACTTATCATAAGTTTCATGGATGAAAAGCGGCCAACAAAAAAAGAGCTGAAGGCGATGCGGAAATTGGCGCAATTGGAGGGTAAGACTCTTGAGCAAAAACAAAACATGGTGAAATGGATTGTGATTGGGATATCATCCGTTCTTTTTCTTGCATTTTTCACTGTCATTATTATCGTTTCCAAACAAAAAGCTTCAGAGATAAAAATATCAACTTCGGGATGGGTACGAGGCGACCAAAACGCAAAAGTGACTCTTGTTGAGTTTTCAGATTTGCAGTGTCCGGCTTGCAAAGCGTACCAGCCGGTTATTGAGCAGACTCTTAAAGATTTCAAAGGACGAGTGAAACTTCTTTACAAGCATTTCCCTCTAAGTCTTCACAAAAATTCTACAATTGCGGCAAAATCAGCAGAAGCTGCCGGCGCTCAGGGTAAATTTTTTGAAATGCACGATAAGCTTTTTGAAAAACAAGTAGATTGGTCTGGAATGGATGCATCAACAGTTGAAGCAACTTTTATTTCATACGCAAAAGAGTTAAATCTTGATATTGATAAATTCAAAAAAGATTTAAATGACAAAACGTTTGAAGAAAAAATCAGATCCCAGGAAAATGAAGGGGCAGCGGTTGGGGTTAATTCTACGCCGACTTTTTACATCGGACGTGGAGAATCATACAAAAAAATAGAGGGCGCTTCACAGGTGTATTCCGAATTTAAAAAAGAAATTGAAAACGCTTTAAGGTAAGAAGTAATGAACTATCTAATTCAGCCTTTTGCAGGAATTATTGTTATAGTCGATATTTTAATCCTCGTATATCTTTTTTTATTTGTTTTATCTCTCAAAACAAAAAATGAAGCTCTGAAGAGCTTCTTTAATTTCATTTCCGGCAATTTTCTTTCTTTTGGTTTTTTAGTTTCGCTTTCTGCGACTCTTGGAAGTATATTTCTTTCCGAAGTTGCAAAATATCCCCCGTGTGAACTTTGCTGGATTCAGAGGGTTTTTATGTTCCCCCAAGCGGTTATTTTAGGAATCGGAATGGTAAAAAATGACATTTCAGCAAGACTTTATTCTGTGGTTTTGTCAACAATTGGTCTTTTGATTGCGGCTTATCACATTCTTGTACAGAACGGTCAGCTTCTTTCTCCGTGCTCAAATCAGTCAGTAAATTGTTCCGTAAAACAGTTTGTTTACTTTGGATATGTAACAATTCCTGTCATGTCAGCAACCGCTTTTGCCGTCCTTATTCTTCTGGCGCTTCCCGCGTTTAAACGGAAATAATCATATAATTGTGTTTGACTAAGGAATTTATTCCTGTGATAATTTAACTATGAAACGAAAGGACTATGTTCGATTGCTAATTCTTAGAACAGTTGGAAACTTTTTAATTTTGTTTATGCTTTTTGGCGTAGTTGCGACATTTGGTCCGGCGCTTTATTATGAAGCCGCATTCAGGATAGAAAAATTACAGGGTATACGCTATAAAGTAGCACAAGTAGAGACGGTTTCTGAATTCGGAAAGCTTTTGGAAAAATACAAAGGGACCAATTCTGTTAATTCGCCAAGCTATTTTGGAGAGATATTAAAAGGCCCGCATGAAAAAATACTTGTTCCGCCAAATGTAGATTTTTCAATTGTTGTGCCGAAAATAGGCGCAAGCGAGGGTGTTACAGCAAATGTTGATCCTTCAAACAAAGACGAGTATTTACAGGTTTTGATGCGTTCAATAGCGCACGCTAAGGGAACTTCCTTTCCGGGACTCGGCGGCACAACTTATCTTTTTGCGCATTCGGCTGACAATTTCTGGGACGTTGGCAGGTACAACGCCGTTTTTTACCTTCTAAAAGAACTTGAGTCAGGAGATGATGTTTATTTATTTTTTCAAGGAAAAAGATTTAATTATACCGTCTATGACAAAAAAATAATCGATGCAGAAGATACTACACTAATTGATTCAAAAAGCGATATGGGGGAGAGGGTTATTTTGCAAACTTGCTGGCCTCCGGGAACAGCGTGGAAAAGAATGATCATCTTCGCAAAGCCGAAAAATCAATGATGCCCTTTTAAAAGTTTGTAATTTTTCCGCGTCCCGAGTACAATAACATGAAATGAAAAAAAATTATGTAGTAATTCTTGGCATCTTTATTTTAGCTTCTTTTACTTTAATTATCTTAAGTTCAATATCTTTTTCAGATTTTATTATTTTACCGATACAAAAGATTTTCTCAGTCCCCAAGTCTTTTGTTTATTCACTAAAAGTAAATAAAAAACAGCCTGCTAATGGTGAAATTGAAAAGTTACAAGCGGAAAATAAAAGGCTTTCGGAAAAACTTGTTGAATATTACAGTCTCAAAAAAGATAATGAGGCGTTAAGAAGTCAGTTTGAAACATATGGACCACAATCTCAAACTCTCCTTCCCGCAAAAGTTATCGGAGCGATTGGAAATTTTAGTCTTCCACATACTCTTATTATTGATAAAGGTAAAAAAAACGGTGTTAGAACTGATATGGCTGTTGTTTCCGGAAAAAACTTAATCGGTAAAATCGGTATGGTAGGTGTTGGTTACTCGCAAGTTATTTTAATGACCAATCAAAATTTTAAAACTCTTGGGAAAGGTGCCGACGGGGATACAAGAGGAGTTGTAATTGGTAAGGACGATTTCATCTTACTTGATAAAGTAACAACTACCCAAAACCTTTCAAAAGACGACATTATACTCACAAAAGGTGAAACAAATAATTCAGGTATTGGAATACAAAATGACTTAATTGTAGGAAAAATTATCTCAATAAATAAAATAGAATCGCAAGTTTTTCAGAGTGCAAAAATAGAAAGTTTGGTCAAATTTGACGAGCTTCAAACTGTCTTTGTGCAAATAGGTTTTTAATAAATATGTTTGTTAAGTATTTTTTCTTCTTCGCGCTTTTTATACTTGCTTTTTTTGAGTCAACGATATTTTCTTTCCCGATTTTTTTTACCTGCTCAATTTTACTTTTTATTTTGTATCCAACAAAAGATTTATATATCACGATTTTTTTCGGAGCGCTCTTTTTAGATGTATTAAAAGCACAATCCATAGGAACAACGTCACTTTTTATTTTTCTAGCTTTTTTGCTTCTTACCTTTATAAATAGATTTTTAAACCTTAAAGAACCAAAAACCTTAGCATTTTTTATTTTGGTATTTAGTATTTTATATTCTTCAATTTTTTCATACCCCTTTTCATTCATTTATTATTCGGTTTTTTTCTTAGCGCTATTTTTTGGAATGACGTATTTTAAAAGACGAGTTTTATGAAAAAGGTTGGTATTGCTTTCGGAGATTTTGTAACGGAAGAGAGAATGAATAGACGTCGTGGTGGGGGAAGTGGTGCAATCGGTGAAATATTAGGAGTTTTCCCTCTTTTTGTGCTTGGGATTGCTTTTTCATTTCTTTTTGCGCGCCTTTTTTACATTCAAATTATAAGAGGTGATTATTATAAAAAACTTTCAGATTCCAACCGTACCCTAACAAAAATACTTCCAGCTCCCCGTGGGATTATTTTTGATCATACTGGAAAAAAACTAGTTAGCAATTCACCCGCATTTTTTATTCTTGACAAAGGTGTAGTAAAAAATCTTGATGAAAATGAGGCGCTTTCCAGGCTCTCACTTGGTGTGCCGGTTGAAAATGAAATAAAAAGAGAATACTTATATAAAGATGCGGCGGCCCATGTTTTGGGTTATGTCGGGAAAGTTTCAAGTGAAGAAGTAAATCTTCCTGCATTTGAAGATTACGAAACTACTGATGACGCTGGAAAAACGGGTCTTGAAAAAGAATATGAAACAGTGTTGCATGGGAAAAACGGACGCGAATTATTTGAAGTAGATTCAAAAGGAAAAATTGTAAAAAAGCTTGGACGGCAGGATCCGACGGACGGAAAAAATATTACCACAACCCTTGATCTTACCATTCAGCTTGCCGCTTATAATGCAATGAAAAATGTCAAAAAAGGCGCTGTTGTTGTATCAGACCCGCGGGATGGAGGAATTCGCGCGCTTTTTTCAAAGCCTTCTTTTGACCCAAATATTTTTATAAGGTCTAAAAATTATGAAGGTATTGGTGATTATAAAACGCGCGAATCTATTCTTTTGGACTCTGAAAATAATCCGCTTTTAAATCGTGCAATTGGTGGAGTGTATCCGCCGGGATCTACATTTAAGTTGGTTACGGCGATTGCGTCACTTGAAAAAGGCGCGATTAATCCTTCTACAAAAATTACCGACACTGGAATTCTTAAGGTTGGAGATTTTTCTTTTGGGAATTGGTACTTTTTGCAGTATGGAAAAACAGATGGGGAGATTGACATTGTAGGTGCTATAAAACGTTCAAATGACATATTTTTCTATAAAGCCGCAGAAGGTGCGGGAGTTGATTTTATATCGTCGTGGGCAAAAAATTTGGGACTTGGTGAGCGGCTTGGAATAGATTTACAGGGTGAAGTTGCGGGTACTGTTCCGACACCCGAATGGAAAGAAAAAACACTCGGTGAACAATGGTATCTTGGGGATACATATAATTACGGAATAGGTCAAGGATATTTATTGACAACACCTCTTCAGGTAAATTTTTGGACGAGCGTTTTTGCAAACGACGGAACGCTTTACCGCCCGCATTTAATTGACGGTAAAAAAGAAACTATTAAAAAGAATTTTTTAAAAAAAGAATATGTGGATTTGGTCCGCGAGGGAATGCGGCAGTCGTGTGATGCGGGTGGGGTTGCATGGCCATTTTTTCAATTCAAAGTTGAAAATTCAAAGTTGAAAGTTGATGGAATAGATTATGTTGATGCGAGTTCCGGTAGCGCAAAAATGGTTCAAATTAAACTCGGATGTAAGACGGGAACTGCGGAAATTGGCGGAAAAGAAACAAAGCCTCATGCATGGATTACGGTTTTTGCGCCGTTTTATCATCCCGAAGTTGTTGTTACGGTGTTAGTTGAAAATGGAGGAGAAGGATCTTCATTCGCCGGCCCCATCGCAAAAGAAATCCTCACAAAATACTTCGAGGCAAAATAAATTATTTAGTGAATTTGAAAGTGGAGAGGATTTTGTATTTTATATCTTTTAAAGAGTTTTCGTAAAAAACAATGTTATACGGAACGGAGTTTTTGTATACAACAATATGAACTTCATTTTTTACTCCTCCCACAATCATGTTATTACACAAATCTTTATCATTAAATACTGTATTTGAATATTTTGTAGCAGTGATACCGTCAATCATTGTTGTTTCTTCTTTCACAGAATAACATTTAGGATATTCGGAGGTTTGAAATTTTCCGGTTCCTTCCAGTGTATTGATAATAAGAAATTCTGGGGTTTCTTCACCGAGTGCGCATTCGCGTGACCCCTCTTTTCCTTCATAAAGATAAAAACCATAGGTTTTAGAGCAGTCAGTGAATTTATCGGTGGGATATTTCAAAGAGTAGCCATATTTGCTATTTGTATACGTTTTCCAGTTTGACGTGTCGACTGTTTGATTCTGATCGGTGAATTTGAAGGTAGAGAGAATCTGTTCTTTTTCCTGCTCGTTAAAACTGAGCAAGACAATTTCGTATTTTATCCCTTTCTCTATGAAAGAATAAGTATAAGTTAATGGACCCATAGGATAAGGAGGTGCATGACTTCTCCAATCAAGAGCTTTGTAGCTATTTACAGTAGTGCACGTGGCATTAGGATATCCTTCGGGCAACACAATACATGGATCAGTCTCGTCCGTAGTTTTCCATGATATGAAAAAAGATTTTATATTATCTTCATTGCCCAATGATTGAGCAAACGATTCCCACCCAGACTGCAGATTTTTTGTCACATAATAATTTTGTGGAAGTATAAGTTGATAACCATAGCCTTCATGCAGTCCTTTTTCTAAAGTGGGAGTTGGAGTAGGAGTTGAAAAAGCAGGGCAGGGAGTGAATTCACATTTGGGTCCGCTTCTTCCCACACTTGTTCCGTCAGGACAAACTTTTGCTTCCATTGTGCAAGCTATTTGTTTTGGGACTTGTTGATTAAAGATATAAAATCCTGCAGCGCTTCCGGCAACTAGTAAAAATAAAATTATTCCGATTATTAGAATTGGAAGTTTTGCCGCCTTCGCTTTTGGCTCCAGCGAGCCAAGGGATTTTTCCGGGTTTGAAACGGGAGGAGTTTGAACAACTGGCGGAACGGGTGAGGTGGGGTTTTGGTTTTGTTCGGTCGGAATATTATTTTCCACCTATCCAGTGTTTCATTTTTGAGCTTTTGTGTCAACAGAAGGCATAATAAAACTGTCACAAGTTGACAAAGAGATTTTGTTCGTTTGTTCGAACAAACGAACGGCAAATGTTCTAATGTTTCGATACATTAGAACAAATAAAAATAAGTGATAGACAAAAGAGTTCGAAATTTCTTTTGAAAGTATGCGAGAGCCTATGGTTTAAAGGAAAAAGTTTTGGCAATTTTTAGCAAAAGTTCCTTATTTTGATTAATAAAATTTGTATCTATTCTTTTTTCTTGTGGATATTGAAGAACTAAATATCCCTCACTTTTTCTATTTGTTATTTGCCGAATACCGATAGCCGGTCCCGTAAAATGTCCAACACAATCCATGTCTTCCAGAAATGTTTGGTTTTCAAGCACATTAATACTGGTTGAATTTTGAATATTACAGCTCATGTTATAGTTGTAAGGTTTTATTAGGGGTTGGTCTAAAATATCTCCGGTTAAATAAACCCCCTTTGTAACGGAAGGAATTCCACCTCCTTGCTCAAAATCACTGCTGCTTAAATTAATCATATGAAGATCATATTCATCCTTGTTCCAACCGGCAGGATATTTAAAGGAAAATTTTTGAGAATCAAAAGTTTTCCAACTTGATGTATCAGTCGTTTGATTATTTGTGAATTTGAAGGTTTGTATCACTCGATCAAAATCCTTAACAGCATTATTAAATGTAGGAATATCCCAACTCGTTAGTTGAAATGTATAAACCTTACCATCAATAAGTAGTAAATACCATTTGTTTGCTATGCCCCCTTCTACGTATTTTGGTTCTGGCGAATATTTATCTATCCATGAGAGTTCTTTAATGCCACTCGGGAGTAAGGATGGAATTAATGGCAAGGAGTTAATTGGATTACCGTAATTATTATTCTCCTCTACATGTATTCCTTGGACATAATCCAAATTATTGATTGCGAATGTTTCAAGAGAAGACGTTTTCTCGGGTAGAGCTTGCGAGTAAAAATTAACCCTAGTAACACTATAAAGTACATTTTTACTTCCCAACCTTAATCTATACATTTCCAGTTGATAATTACTATTTGAACAACTTGTGCCTTCACTAAATTGAGCATCGGGAAAGTTAGTTAGGTTAATCTGGTAGTTATTAATAGTATCCTTGAGAATTACCTCGTTACCATTTCGCTGGAAGAAGATTTTTTCTTCAAAATCATTACGACAAGTTTTCTTCCAATCTACCGGTTTTGGTGTTAGTGTGGGTGTTTGTTTCTGCACAATTGGAGCGGGTGTGGGTTTTGCGGCTGTTTTTAAACTTTGCTGTTTGAAAACATAAAATCCTGCGGCGCTTCCTGCGATGAGTAAGAATAAAATTATCCCAATAATTAAAATTGGAAGTTTTGATTTAGGTCCGCCAACTGGCGGATTGATTGGGTTTGGAACTGGAGGCGTTTGAACAGGGGGAGTTTGGGGTTGAGTTTGAGCAACCGGTGGAACGGGTGGGGTAGGATTTTGATTATCTTGATTTTGATCTTCCATAATATAAGTATAGAATAACTTTTGTTAATTGTACATTCACCCTAGTTGATTGCTTATGTCACGGCAGTTTTTTAGGAGGGGGATTATTTTCATTAAGACTTGCAATACTGACGGTTTTTCTCTTCCCGTTTGGACTGAAAACAGTAACTGAACCATTTTGGTTATATATTCCAACTGTCCAGTCCGAATCAATTTTTCCATCTGAACGCATAACATTTACCGTTGATCCGATAGGAATAGTTTTTTCATCTCGTGACGAATCGGCTCCAATTTTAACAACAATAGCTGTTATGTCGTCGCGTTTTGACCTTGCGTAGTTATCTTTGCCCATTTGTGAAATAGTATGCGCATTTCCCGTAAGACGTTTTGCGGCATTTTCCGGCTCGGCATTGAAGCGCATAATCGATTCTATTTCTCGGTCTGTTAGATTATCATGCACACCATCCGTAGTCAAAATAACCCTATCTCCCGTGCGAAGAGTTATTGTATATATTTTTGGTACGACTCCATCTTCTGACCCTAAAGCAGCCGAAATTATATTTCTTTTAGAAAAATATTCAGCCGCTTCTTGCGAGTTACGGGTTAATAAATTACTTAATCTTGACTGAATTTCTTTTGCTTCTTCGTGCAGCTTCCCCTGCGTAAAAGAGCTGTCGTCAATTGTTGTGCAATCAAGCTTTCCGTCACGAAATACATAAGCCCTGCTGTCCCCGACATTTCCAATAACCGCAGTATATGTTCTATCCTTATTGTCTATTATTTGCGCAACAGTTCCTGTTGTTCCCATTCCTTCAAATCCGGGTCTTTGCGCATTAAGGCGGATATTCTGGTGAGCGTGCATTAAAATTTCCGCTATGTTTTTCTTTGCCTCTGCGATTGACGTAGGGTTTCTGAAAAGCAGTGTTTGTTTTACTGTTTCCATGCCAATTCTTGATGCTTGGGCTCCTCCGGCATTTCCTCCTATACCGTCAAAAACTCCTGCAATTCCGCGTTTGGGAATTCCGAAATATGAATCCTGATTTGGTTTGGTTTCATCTCTTGCAATCGTTTCAGCAGCCATTTTTATTGGCATTGGTGCTTCTTTTTGGGGACCAAGTTCATGATAATCGCTTCCGTCTGGCATATAACCAGTATAGCAAAATAATTAATTAAATTTTGCAGTTGAGATTATTTCCTCCAAGAGTTGGGTGTTAGCGCGAATCAGATCAGGGCCGTCTGCAAAAATTGCAAAATTATAAATAAAATCTCCGTTTTGAAATATATTGTAGTAAAAATATACATCTGCCTTTTTGTCAATATTTGTAATTCTAAGGCCGTTAGCTTTAACGAGCAGTAATCTTTGTTTTTGAAGACCTTTTGTTTCGGATAGATTATTATTAATAAACTCGGAAAGTTTTCCTTTAAATTTCCAACCATCGGCTTCAAAAATAACGTTATAGGAGTTTGAATTTGCGGTTACTGTAGATTTTTTTATTGTCTCGATAGTATTCTGGGTCTGTTGTGTGGAGCTTGAGGTTTGGACATGAAAATTACTAAGCAGTCCTTCCGGATATTTAAAAGAAAAATGATATTCGGAATTTTCATAGACTTTCCATCCCGTTGTTTTTTGAGTATTTTCTTTTGGAATTATTAACGGTTTTTGATTAATGATCGGTTGGATGAATAAAACCACACCTAATAAAATAAAGATTATTGCCAATGGTTTCTTATATTTTTTCTGAGCGAGCAAAGAATCTTTTTTTGAAACCATAATATAAAATAGAGCGATTAAAGAGGGACTGCTTCGCCTTCCTTAGAACAAACTTTTTCAAGAGGTTGATTTGGGATAATTGGTCCCACAGTTATGCATGTTGATCCACTCGGACAATCCACATTGGAAGTGCAGGTTGTTTGGCTGTTTGAAATTGTAGGTGATGGAGTAGTAGTTTGAGAATCGGTGAATTTGAAGGTGGAGAGGATTTGGTCAACGTCTTTATATGTAGCATCATTTTTGTTTTCGTAGTAGGTACCGAGGACAATTACAAGATTATTATTTTTTAACACAAGCCTTCTATCATGTCTTGTTTTGCTTAAAACATCACCGTTGCTTTCAAAAACCATATATGTTTTGTCTCCAATTTTTATATTTGGTAGCCTTGTAAGTATTGAGCTGCGAGTGTCAAATGTTTCGCCAATTTTTGTTTGAAGAAGTTTCTCAATATCAACTTTATTATAATCAGGTTGAGAGTCGGACAGATTATTTAAATCATACGTATTAACATAAAAAAGAGGCAAGCCAAAATAAGGGGTAACGACAAGGAGACTTTTTTCCGTGCCGTTTGTGGGTCCATCAAGCGCGCCATTCCCTGTTTTATAATTAGAAGGATAAGAAAAGCTGTAATTATAAAGAGTATTTTCGTATGTTTTCCAGTTGGCAGTTGACTCAATTGTGGTCGTTGGGTTTGGTATTTGTTTTTGAACAACTGGGACAGGAGTTGGTTTCGCAAAAGTCTTTGAACTTTGTTGCTTGAAAATATAAAAACCTGCAATACTTCCTGCAATGAGTAAAAATAAAATTATTCCAATAATAACCAAGAGTAGTTTGGATTTTTTGGGAGGAGTGGGTTGAACCTGAATAGGGGTTGAGCTCGAAACTGGAGGAGTCGAGGGGATGCTCGGTTCTCTTACGGTCGCGGCAGGCTGTATTGGTTTTTCTTCCATTTCGCTTTTGCTCAATGCGAGCACCTCATCAGTATTTCACCATTAAATCCATATGTCAATAAATTCAAGTTTATTCTTAATTCTACTCTTGATAAATCTTATGCAAGTATTTATTATTGAATACGTAATTACATTGTAATTACGTAATAAAAATATGGAAAGGAAATTGGTAATAATAGGGAATTCACAAGGAATTGTACTTCCAAAAAATATACTAAAGCTTATGGGTTGGGAAGGAATGTATTATCTAGAAATAGACAAGGTTGGGAAAGAACTTATTTTATCTCTTCCGAAAACCCAACGGAAATTTAAAAATAGTCAGATATAAAAAAAACAGACTTTTATCACGGAAAACCGGCATTTCCCCCTTTTTTTATAAAAAAAATTTTGCTATAGTTTCAGTCTGAACTATGGTTGGTAACATCAAGGAAAACGGTATTCGCAACGGTGACCATTTAAAAGTTGCAAAAGACTCTCATTTACCTTCCGAGTCCAGGCATAAATTTACAGGCGCCTGGCTTCCTTTTGAATCGATAAGTAGGCTTGAGCAGCCCCGTAGAACATTTGAGGAAATTCCTTCTCTTGCCGACAGTATTGCGGTTCATGGTGTTGCAAATCCGATTACCGTTGCCCAGCTTAGCGAAGAAGCGTGCGCCAGATATCTTGATGTAATAAATAAGGTCTGGGGGACAGTGCATGCATCAGCCGATCTTGAAACTCTTACTTTAGAAAGAGAGAAAAAATTTCATATTCTTATTGCGGGAGAAAGACGGTACCGGGCAATCGGTCTTTTGAAAGAACAAGGATGCGAAGACTGTCAGGCGGAGGAAATTGCAGAAACATGTTACGAAAATCATTTTGGGAGAAGTGAAGTGGAAGTAAGGCTTATGGTAAATGTTTCTGCCCGTGATGCGCTTGACCTTCAGTCCGCAGAAAATATTCACAAAAGGGTTCCGCCTCATGAAGATGCAAGGTTTTTGTATGAGTACTACAGATTTGTAAAAGAAGATGAGCCGGAGTGTACTTTAAGAGGTTTTGCTCGAGGAGTAAGTAGGGGAGAAGAACAAATAAGAGATGCAATTAGGTTTTGCGAACTACCGGAAAACGTACAAGATTCTGTCAAGCTTGGTCAGATTTCTTATGGGATTGCAATTCAAATTTCACGGCTTCATAGACATTCAAATCCTAACGTCGCTGTTTCAAAAGAAGAGCTTGACTGGTGGGTTATTAAAGCGATAACAGGGCAATACAAAGTTCCTGATTTCAAAGAGTTGATTACGGGATATATTAAGGAAAGAGAAGGGGGACAAAAAAGTATGTTTGAGATAATGACTGAGTCTCAAAGAAACGAATTTGAGCATGCTCAAAGAGAATTGGTTGTTGAAAAGGGAATTTTACGCGCTCTTCACGCTCAAATAGCGTATCTTCAAAGAGTTCAGGATCTATACAAAACAGGTAAGCTTGGAGAAAAGGATTCTCCATATTCTCAGGGCAGTCCGGGGAGATTGGTTTTAAAATTAGCTGAAGTTATGAGTCAAATTATTCCTGATCTAAAAGAGCACAAAGCGCTATCCAGGAAAAACCTTGCATTTGTAGATGAGGTTGTAAGTGACACAATGAAATTAGTTGAAAAAGCAGAAGCAGATACTGGAATTGTTTTGTCCGAAGGAAAACAAGAAGCTATTAATAGTGGCCAGACCGGTTTTTCCCTCTAATTTCTTATCCAAACTTTTGTAATATAAAGACATGGAGTCTTTGTTCTATTTATCTTTTTCTCTTGCTGATGGGATTGGGCCGAAAACGTTTGAGCTTCTTTTAAAAAAGTTTGGGACAGCCGAGAAAGCGTGGGAAAGTTCGGTTAATGAGTTGAAAGATGCGGGTCTTGGTCCAAAAACAATTGATGCACTGAATCTGTTTAGAAACACTTATAATCCCAAAGAATATATTCAAAAACTTGAAAAAAATAAAATTTGGTATATTTCGCAAAACGATAAAGAATATCCGGAAAGTCTAAAAAAATTACCAAATCCTCCGATTGTTGTTTTTGGTCGCGGCGATAAATCATGTTTAAGTTCTCCTAAAACGATAGGAGTTGTCGGCGCAAGAAAAGTTACATCTTACGGGCGTGAAGTGACAGAAGGTTTGGTTGCGGATTTGGTTTCATATGGTTTTACAATAATTTCCGGAATGGCATTAGGAGTTGATGCAATCGCACACATTGCGTGTTTGGAAAATAACGGTGCGACAATTGCTGTTTTAGGAAATGGTGTTGATCTGCCTTTTCCGCGCGAGAATCAAAGCTTGTACCAGAATATAATCGAACAGGGTAGCGCGATAATTTCAGAATACCCGCCCGGAACAAATCCGTCAAAAGGAAGTTTTCCGGCCCGCAATAGAATTATTGCAGCATTATCTGATGGAATTTTAATTACTGAAGCGGCGGAAGATTCGGGATCTCTAATTACTGCGGATTGGAGTCTGAAGCTTAATAAAAAAGTATTTGCCGTGCCGGGACCTATCACATCAAGGATGTCTGATGGAACTTCAAGGTTGTTGAAGCAAGGAGCAGTACTCGTTCAAAACACACAGGATATTTTGAACGAATTTTCCCTTCAGTTTCCCTCAGGGCAGGCAAGTTCAAACAAATCAAAAAAAATAAATTACAAAAAAATGGGTTTGGCAAAAGACGAAATTAAAATTTTAAAACTTTTGGAAAATGAAGAAATGACTGTTGATGAACTCTCAAAAAGGGTAAATTACTCTGTTCCGGTAATTATGCAGATATTAGGAGTAATGGAAATCAAAGGAATTATAGGAAATATAAATGGTAGATATAGAGTTATTTAATCGGTTTGAAAAGGTGCAACAAAGAAATTATCTGTCAAACGCTGAGTAGGAGAGGTTGAAGCTTTTATTGATTAACGGAAAATCGGGTACGATATTGCCAACAACTGCATATGGTACTGCCGACCAGTTGAGAAATGATGCATCTCTGACCCCAACACGGCTTATCTCTCCCTTACTATCAGTTGCTACAAAATAGAGGATATCGCCTCTCCATCCTTCGGTAATTCCTATTGCATATGCATTTTTTTCAAGTTTTTTAGCTGTTTTATTTAAGATATTTCCTTTAGGCATTTTTTTCAAAGCTTGAAAAATGATATCAATTGAACTATAAATTTCACTAATTCTTACTTGAAAGCGGGCATGTACATCACCGGTTGACTGACTTGCAATTTTCATATTTATTTCCGAATATGCGGCATATGGGTATTCACTACGTGCATCACGTGGAAGTCCTACGGCGCGAGCAGCAATGCCAACAACTCCGTGATCGGTAGCTATTTGTTTGTCTATTTTTCCTGTTCCCTTTAATCTGTTAAGTACCGATTCGCTGTCTTCAATAACTGCTATTACTTCTTCAAAATCCTTTTTCATTTTTTGTAGTTCATATTCTAATGTTGTTTGCATTTCTTTTGAAATATCTTTAGTGATTCCACCTATTGTGTTTACACCTCTTAAAAATCTACTTCCCGTCAAAAGTTCACACAATTGCATAATTTTTTCTCTGAGTCTTGGTCCATTTCCACCAAAGCTAAACCCGGTGTCGCTAATAATAAAACCAACATCATTAAAGTGATTCGCAAGTCTCTCAAGTTCGGAATAAATAACTCTTATGTATTTTGCGCGAGAAGAAATTATTGTGTTGCTCAACGTCTCAACTGCTTGGCAATAAGAAAGGGAATGTGTAAAAGATGTATCTCCGGAAATTCTTTCTGAAAGTCGAATTTTATCATCGAAAGGGAGCTCTTCAAATAATTTTTCACTTCCTTTGTGTGTGTATCCAAATTTCGGTTCAAGTGACACAATTTCTTCGCCTGCAACGCTAAATCTAAAATGACCCGGCTCGATAATTCCTGCGTGAACAGGGCCAACCGGAATTTCGTAAATTCCCTCACCGTCAACTTTTTGAAATTCATAAGGTGTTGCGGCTGTTGCCGGCCTTTTTTGGAAATGAAAGTCCTTTCGTAATGGATAAATATCTGCGGGCCAATTATTATGAACTAGAAATGGTCGAATTTGGGGGTGACCTACCGGAGTCAGACCAAAGAATGATTTTATCTCCAACTCATATAGCGATGCTTGATAGATAAATGGAGCAAGAGATGGAAATTCATTTGCGTCTCTTATTAAAAGGTAAGGCACTATAAAAAATTCAGATCCGGGGATTCCAAAGATATAAAATATTTTATATCCTCCATTTTCGGCTCTTTCATCTGTCGCTTTAATTGCCTTAAGTAACAATTGATGTTTGTCACGAAGATTAAGACATGTATCAATGATGGAATCTGTTGCAACGTGAAATAAAATAAGGTTATTATTTTTTTCAATTATAGTATCCTTGTCTAAGTACTTATTAACAATTTCTGTATATGTCATAAATTTAAAAATATTTTATTATTAATTGCCGAGAAACATTGTGTAACTTTCGTTTAGTAACTTTTGTAGGGGGGTGGGTAAATATACGCTAAAAACAAACAGGATTATTGCAAGGCCTATTATAGGTACGATTGTCCAATTATTATTTTCTCCTTTTTGGATTTTTTTGGGTGGTTCACCAAATAACATTTCGATTATATGCTTGAAAAAGCCTAAAAATACAAGGACTAGAGAGAACAATGCAATAAGCGCAATAAGTGGCGAATGATGAAACCCTGCAAATAATATATAAAATTCCGTGAAGAAAATACCAAATGGTGGAATACCTACCATTGTCAGAAAACCAATGATATATAGAACGCTACTGTATGGCAATACTTTTACCATGCCTGTTACGTCAGTAATTCTTGAAGAACTATATTTTACCGCAATATTGCTGGACACGAAGAAAAGCAATGATTTTGCAAATGAATGATATACCATATGTAGGATTGCACCAAAAATTCCAATTCCTCCAAATCCAAAACCAAGCATCATAATGCCCGCGTGTTCAGTGCTATGATATGCAAGCATTCGTTTATAATTTTTTTGTGTATAAATAATAAAAGCCGCAATGACAATTGAGAGAATCCCAAAAAAGACAAAGAGATTTTGTGAAAAAGAACTACCAGCTACAATGTCAACAATGAGTTTAAAACGTAAAATTGCAAGAAAAGCAACATTAAGAAGTGCTCCGGATAACAAGGCGGCAATTGGTGATGGTGCCTTATTGTATGCATCAGGTCTCCAAGTATGCATAGGAACGAGTCCCATTTTCGTTCCGTATCCGATAAGTACAAATACAAAAGCAAACTTGCTGATTAAGGGATTCATATGAGTAGCTGAAGCTATAAGATTATTCCAATTGAAAAAACCATTAAAAGTTGATCCTTGTGACAAAAATAAAGTAGTTCCCAAAAGTCCCAGAAGTAGTCCAATAGAATTGATAATCAGGTATTTCCAAGCAGCTTCGATGTCTGCCTTTCTATTAAAAAAGCTTATGAGAAAAACCGTTGAGAGTGTTGTTGCTTCAATGGATATCCACATAATTATTGGATTTGTTATCGTGATTGCAACATACATGCAAAGTAAAAATAAATTCATAAGAATATAATATTCTTTTATTCGCCTAAATCCGATCATTCCTTTTGCTTGTTCACATCTTAAATATCCTACAGAATGAAGTGTTGCAACAAATCCTACAGTAACTGTTATCCCTAGAATAAGCGCTTCAAATGCGCGTACCGAAAAAGTATCGCTTATTAAATATGCGTTTTGGCTTAAAACAGTGTAGATTATTGATAGAATAGCAATTATTTGTGTTCCTACCGAAGCTATAGCTATTTTTTCAAGCATGCTTCTTTGTTTATTTACAACGATAGACGCGAGTATTGCGATAATTGGTGAAATGAATAGTAAAAGTAATAACATATTATTTTTTAAGTTCCCTTAATTGTGTTACGTCAATTGATCCGAAGTGTTTGATTATAGTTCTGACAAAAATACTTGAAATAATTATCCAGAAAAATACATCAAAAAGCATGCTTATCTCTAAGGCAGCAGATTGTTGTAAACCCAAAAAATATCCAAAAGTAAAAATACAATTCTCCAAAGACAATATGCCGATTATTTGAGAAATAGCTCCTTTTCTATTGATAGTAAAAAATATAGACATTAGCATACCCCCAATTAGTAGAACTCTAAGTAGTGGAGTTAACGCTGTAAATGGTGAGAAAACATCCGATTGCGCAAAAATACTTAATATAACCAAACATCCGAGTGTCATCGGTACATTCAAATATGTAGTGGCCGATATGTTGGCTTTGTGTTGCTTAATAATACGCAGAAGCAACTGTGGTGCAATTATTACTTTTATGATCAATAAAATTATTGTTACGATTCCTATCTCAAATGACATCTCATGGTAGGATTTAATACCCATTATGGCAACAAGCATGAGGGATTGAATAAGATAAGCAAAAATAAGAATGGTATTTTTTTTTGCAATATTCATCACTACAATACATAGAAAAATAACAAGAGCAAATAGCTGTAGTTGAAAAATTATATTCATATTAAATAGTGACTGTAATGAGTGATATTACGCAAAAAATAAATCCGGTTAGCAATAGGTCGGGAAGTCGGAACAATCTAAGTTTTGCCATGCTTGATTCAAGAATAGCAACCCCGACAATTAGTGTTGTTGCTTTTACGATGACTAGTATGAATGGAAAAAGTAATGAAGAGAGATTGGCAGTTGTTGAAAGTCCTCAGGGAAAAAATAAATTGACTCCAAGTATTATAAAAAAAATAAATTTATTTGCATTAGCCCATTCTATAAGTGCCAGTCTTTTACCTGAATATTCCAAGATCATTGCTTCATGAATCATCGTCAGCTCCAGATGGGTTGATGGATTGTCAAACGGAATGCGTCCGGTTTCTGCCATAAGTGCGATAAAAAAGCCCATAAAGGCGATGACAAATGGTAAATAGTTAAAGAACGGTAGACCTGAAGCAGTTGTTGCCATAAGTATTACGTTTGTAGTGTGTGTGACCAGGGCAATTGGCAGGAAAGAGAAAAGCAAAGTCCCTTCGGTAAGAGCTGCAATTGTCATTTCGCGGCTTGATCCAAAACCTCCGAATGCGCTACCTACATCAAGACCGCTTAACGCAATAAAAAAAGTCATTGTTGCCAATAAATAAATAGTAATAATAAAGTCTCCGAAAAATGAAAGAGATTCGATGCTTCCCAAAAGCGGAATTCCGAGCGGAAGAAGAATACTCAATCCAAACAGCAAGAAGGGTGTCAGGTAGAATATCCACGATGCGTCTCTGGCTATTACTTCATCTTTGTGAAAAAGTTTCCATAAATCATAATAGGGTTGGAAAATTCCTGCTCCGCGTCGATTTTGCATATAAGCCTTTACTTTTCTGACAATTCCAACACACAGAGGGGAGAGTGTGGGAAGCAAAATAAGTTTTAGAATAATAATAAAAATGCTCATATTAATATCTGGCAAAAATTAACAGACCAAGCAGTAAAATAAATATATATAACAAATATTGATTAACATTTCCGCTTTGTATTTTCCTTATTTGTTTTGAAATAATACTCAAGCCATTGTGTAGAGGGTAGTATAAATATGCCTCATAAATATTGACAATTCCCAAAGTTACTGTTTTTGATTTTGAGAAATAGCGTATATCTGCATCGACATATTCTATTTCATGTTGTTTTGATGGTTGGAAAATTCCTCTAAAAATAAGTATTAGTGTTCTTGAAAACCCCGTTGCAGTTATTTCCATTTTGGGGCTTAGTGCATTAAATCCACAATCCCAAACTGTGCGTAGAACCACCTTTTGTTTTCTACTGACAATATATACAAGTCCAAAAGAAAGGGCTATGAAAACTGCCATAACCAAGAAAATAACTGGCATATTTAGATGTGCAACGTTCTGATTTACTTGAAGAGAAATGCCTGTTGATGAAAGTGATGAAGTTTTACTTGCAAATAGAGACAAGCTTTTAACAATTAGTTGTATATTTGTTATAACAAAAAAAGAAAATACTCCAAGGGTCAGACATAAAACAGCCAGTGTTCCCATGCTTATTAATAGTAAAGGTGATACCTCTGTTGCTTTTTCACTTTCTATGCTTCGACTTCTTGCAAGAAATGTAATACCAAATGCTTTTACAAAACATGCTGCAGCAAGCCCTCCGGTAAATGTGAGACAAGCCGCTCCAAAAATGAAAATACTTTTTATTAATATAGAAGAGGTTGCAATACCACTGAAGAGGCTTTGGAACGTGAGCCATTCGCTGACAAATCCATTAAATGGGGGTAGACCTGAAATTGCAACAGCGCCTACTAAAAAGAATATAGCAGTATATGGCATCAGCTTTATGAGTCCTCCATATTCTTCAATATTACGGGTATGAGTTTGAGAGATTACAGAACCTGCGCCCAAAAAAAGCAACGATTTAAATACGGCATGATTTAGTGTGTGAAATAGCCCGGCGGTAATTGCAAGCATTGCAAGAGAGGGCTGTTTTAATGCAATAAAGATCAGTCCGCTTCCAAGTCCCAAAAGTATAATTCCAATGTTTTCTATGCTGTGGTATGCAAGAAGTCTTTTAATGTCATGTTCCGATAGGGCGTACAAAACTCCAAGAATTGAAGAAACAGCTCCGATAATAAGAACAACATACCCGAGCCACAGTGGAGTTTGAGGAAGAATATCCAAAAACATTTTAAAAAGCATAAATATTCCTATTTTTATCATAACTCCGGACATAAGGGATGAAACATGAGATGGAGCTGCACTATGTGCCCATGGAAGCCAAATGTGAAAAGGAACAATTCCTGCTTTGGTTCCAAATCCAATAATCATACAAAGAAAAATTATAGTTTGAATAACGAATGGAATTGATGCGAAATGTTGCTTTATTGTTTCAAAATCGAAAGATCCGGTAAATTGAAAAAGAAGCAAGAAACTTAAAAGAATAAATGCGGTTGCCGCGTGAGTCATTATAAAGTAGATAAATCCTGATTTTATGATTTGAAGTTTTTTATTCTCAAATATAACCAAAAATAGTGAGCTTAGAGACATTATTTCCCAAACAAAAAGAAAATACAAAGCATTATGTGCGGTTATCACCAGAAGAAGACTGATAAGAAATATGTTGTAGAAAAATCCAAAAACCCCTAAATTATATTCTATTGCATATTGTTTCATATATACAATCCCGTACAGTGATGCGGGTAGGGCTATAAGCGATACGATTAAAATAAAAAAAGCGGCAAGAGGATCTATGTGCAAGGAGATATTGAACATTGGGAATGAAGTGGGTAAAGTGGTTGTAAGGGTTGATTGTGTAATTAATGCTCCTATTGAGAAAATTAGCGCAAGTAATGAGCCAAACATAGAAAACACACTACTGACATAAGAAAGTTTGGTATCTCTCTGGACAATAAGAGAAATTATTGAGCCTCCCGTAAGCACCAAAAGCGATGTAAAAAATAAATTCTGCATAATAAATTATTGCTTTTTCTGATCTGATTTATCATCAATAATGTTAAGTATATATAATAATGAAGAAAGAATGGTCATGGCTGAAGGGGGGTCCCCAGGGATTTGAAAATTGACTGGAATGACATTATGAACGCCATCAAGTACAGCATAAGATCCTTTAAATATTCCTCCATCAATTGCATCATCGCCAACAGCAACAACTATTTTAGGGTCAGGAGTTGCCTCATAAGTTTTTTTCAAAGCCTCTGCCATATTTCGTGATACGGGTCCTGTTACCATTAACATGTCAGCGTGTCTCGGGGATGCGACAAAGTGAATTCCAAATCTTTCAATATCATAATATGTGTTTGTTAAAGCCATAAGTTCCTGTTCGCATGCATTTGTTGAGCCTGTATCTACTTCTCGGATTGCAAGGGATCCGCCAAACAGCTTTTTTATTTTTTTCTCGATGCCTTTTTGAACAATAGTAACGTCATTTTGCTGATTTATTATTTTTCTTGGAACGAGTGTTAAAGGAACTGATAATATTTTTGAATAAAGTGACATAATATTTGTTTACATGAAAAAAAATTCCTCTGCTTCGTAGCTGTAAAAGGAATTCTTAAATATCTGACTATGGCAGTATATTATATTTCAATGAGCTTAAATTATCAAGGAAAATTATCCTTGATAATTCTGGCTTGAATTTTCAGCTTACTTCTGCTAGAATACAAATTAGATCCAGAGACAATAAGTTCTGCCAGCTGGCGGATTAAACAAGAAAGCTTATCGAGGAAACGTTCAGTTTAAAATTAAAAGTTTAAAGTGAAAAGTTGAAGCGTCTTTGGGAAGGCGCTTTTTTATTGGTTCAAACTAATAACTAACGACTAATAACTTTTAGCTAATAGATTATGGCATCACAAAAAAATATAACAAGTTTGGAAGAAATAAAGCAAAGGCTTGAGAAGGCTCAGGCGGTCTTTTTGGTTGACTATACCGGACTTACCCATATGCAGCTGGAAGATTTTAGACACGAGCTCGCAACCGTTAAAGCGGAGGTTGTAATTCTTAAAAATACATTGGTAAACATTGCATTTAAAGATAAAAAAATTGACGTTACAGAAAAATTGAAAGGGCCACATGCAGTCATTTTTGCAAACGAAGATCCGATTGGAGCGGCAAGAGTAATCGTTGCATTTAATAAGAAAAATTCACTTCCGATTATTAAGTTTGGAATTTTTGAAAATAATATTATCGAAGAAGGAATGGTAACAACACTTTCATCAATTCCTCCAAAAGAGGTATTATTATCAAAGCTTCTGGGACTTTTAAATTCTCCAATCACAAGTCTTGTTTATGACTTAAATTTCAATATACAGAAACTTGCAATTTTACTTAAAGAAGTTGAGAAGAAGAAAGTAGATACGGATGTATCCTAATTTTTATTCCGAATCAATCCGAATATATATGGATAAATTTGGATTAAAAATTCGTATAAATTAGTATTGAGAGGTGGTGACTACATATGGCAAAAACAAATACAGAAGAATTATTAAAACAAATTGAAGAAATGTCCGTTTTGGAACTTTCGGAGCTCGTAAAGGCTTTGGAGGAAAAGTTTGGCGTTACAGCCGCGGCTCCAGTCGCAGTTGCAGCAGCTGCAGGAGCAGCTCCGGCAGCAGACGGAGAGCCAGCTGAAGAACAAACAGTCTTCAATGTGGTCATCGCATCTTCAGGTGCAAATAAATTAAGCGTAATTAAGACATTGCGAGAACTCGCCCCAACATTGGGACTTAAAGAAGCAAAAGACTTAGTTGATGCAGCACCAAAAGAAGTGTTGACAGCAGTTAATAAAAAAGTTGCCGAGGAAGCAAAAGAAAAGCTTACTGCGGCCGGAGCAACAGTTGAGTTGAAGTAATCTTTTTTATTACTGAAAAAAAGCTCTCTTTTTTTGAGAGCTTTTTTTGTGGCAACTTTTTTTCTTCCGCTTCGCTTCAGATAAAAAAACAGCAGAAGAAGCTAAGGAAAAATTGACAGCCGCAGGTGCTACTGTTGAATTAAAATAAGCTCTTTCGTCCTTCGGACGACAAGCCCCTGAGGGAAGAGCTTTCTTCAGCTTCAATTCCTCCCCAATAAAATTGGGGTTTCCTTGAAGCTTTAGATAGTTTTAGTTTCTCTGAAGTTTACAAAAGGCCCCGATTAAATCGGGGTTTTTTTGTTGGAAAATATTTGCAAATATCTTTTATTTAAGACATAATCGAATCATGAGTGAGCTAGGTGAAGGACCGTCTACAAATAATACAACCATAGAAACAGTACGTGCAATTCCCGAAAGCAGAAATCAAATAATTACCAAAAGAGAAGAAATCCCAACATTAGTAGAGTTGCCTTTAGTCGAAGCATGTGAAAATTTGTATGACAGAAATATTCAGACACTTTCTTCTTCCGCAAATTCTAATGATATAAATCCTGAAAATCCCGATAACAGTTTTGCAAATATTATTATTGATTACAATTCATTATCCGGGGAAAATAAAAAAATTGTTGAAATTTTAATAAAAGATGGGAAAGCTGACATGATTGGCAATTATGACAATAGAGCTGTAGTTCGTCTGCGTTTTCCATTAGCAAGAGGCACACAGGTAAAAGAATTGCAAGAAGTCTCGGTTTGGATTTCGGAGCAATTTAGAAAACAGCCAATGACATGGGCTCCAACGATGAATGTCGATGATGTTGCTAAAATGTATATGTCAGAAGAAGTAAAAGATGTGGATCCGCAAAAACTTGCTGAAGAAATTGGATATTATTATTCACCTGAAGAAAAACTTTTCTATCTAAGCGAAGAACATTATAAAAAAGTTAAAGACGGTTTGGTTACTGGATGATGTCGCTTAGGGATTCCCCGACATATATCCGTTTTATCGCTTCGGCAAGAAGAGGGGCAATAGAAATTACTTGAATTTTAGGATACTTTTTTGCTTTAGGATTAAGCTTGATAGAATCCGTAACAAAAACCGTATTTATCTTTGATGCATTAATTCTTTCAATTGCGGGATTTGAAAAAAGGCCATGAGTGGCCGCAACCGAAACACTTTTTGCACCCCGCTCTATAAGCATATCCGTAGCATTCACTATTGTTCCTGCAGTGTCTATCATGTCATCAACGAGAAGAACCTCTTTTCCTTCCACGTCTCCTATCATGCCTAGAGCTTCCGATTTATTTGCAACATCAACGTCTCGTTGTTTGAAAACCATTGCCACTCCTTGCGACTGCAGCCTTTTCGCGTAAGCAGTGGCTCTTGTCATGCCGCCCTTATCAGGAGAAGCAACCACAAGATTATCGTTTGAAAAATGGTTTTTTAAAACAGGAAGCACAGCAATGCTGGCATGCAGATTATCCCATGGAATATTTACAAATCCTTCCTCGGGTTCCGAGTGAAGGTCTAAAGTAACAATTCTGTCCGCGCCGGCTGCTTCAATTTCACGGGCAACAAGAGCTGCAGAAATCGGTACTCTTGACCTGTCTTTTCTGTCTTGTCTCGCATAACCAAAATATGGAACTATTGCCGTTATTTCACTTGCCGATGACCTTCTTGCCGCATCAAGCATGAATTTTAATTCTGCCAGATTATTATTTACCGGAGGAGAAGAAGGTTGGACAACGAATACATCACGCCTTCTGATGTTATCGGGAATTCTAATTCGTGTTTCTCCATCTGCAAATCGACCGGCAGTTTCCTGAATTTTGGTTTTCAATATTCTTCCAACTTGACGGGCAAGATCTTTATTTCCGTTTCCTGTAATAATTGAAAAATCAGGGGTGAATAAAACTGTTTCGGGGTAAGGGTATCTTCCTGTGTCAAGAAGATTATATGGTCTTGTTCCAAGATCTCGTTCTGCTCCTGCCATGCCAAAATTATAGCAGAAGAAAAATCGTACTCAAGAGGCAATAATTGAGTTTGGCTCGGTATGATTACCCATGTTGAAGCTTAATGTGCTAAAAATCCTTATGGAATGTAATTCTTTGTTGAAAAATACGCACGTCTCCTGTATAATCAATAAACTATGGCAAGCAAATGCAGCAATTGTGGTAAAAGTAGAATGATGGGACATAAAGTGTCTCACGCGAAAAATAGGACAAACCATGCTTTCAAGCCAAACCTTCAAAATAAAAAAATTGAAGTAGAGGGGCGAAAAATTTCCGTGAAGATTTGTACTAACTGTATAAAGCTTATGAAAAAGATTACCAAGGATAAGCTTGCAAAAATCGCTTTGAAACAAGCACAATTAGATACACAATCCCAAACTCCCTTGATAACTCCGTAAGTAGTTTTCTTAAAGGTTTTAAATATTCTGTAAAGTTTAAGTAAGTTTTAATTTTTCTAAAACGTTTTTTGCGTCTTTGCCGTAGCCGTTTATAAAGTCTTTATAGCTTACCGCATTTTTTCCTTCAACTTGAATCTTTTTTTGCGGGAATAATTTGATGAGTTTCTTTTCGCCACCGAGTGATGCAGTAAGATATATACCCGGCCAAGGAAAAAATGCCCTAATTTTTCGGTCCAGATCTTCTGAGTTTGGGAGTTTATTTAAGTCAATAGATCCATCTTTCTTTTCTATTTTTTGCGTCCAAAGTTCTTTTTTATGGTCTTGAGGTATTTCCTGAAATTCCGTTCCTTTTTCAAGTTTTTGTATAATCTTTTCAATCAGACTTGCGCCAAGAAAAAATAGTTTTTCAGTAAGCACTAACATGGTTTCATCACCGTTTAAAGACATTTCAATTTGTCCTAAAATTGGTCCATGATCTACCTTATCGTCAAGTTTTATAATTGTAGTTCCGCTTTTTTTATCGCCATTAAGAATTGTAAATTGAACAGGTGACGGACCTTTATATTTTGGTAAAAGACTTGGATGAATATTAAAAATTCCTAAAGGAAAAATACTAATTATTTTTTTTGGAATGATTGCGCCATAGCTTGCGAGAATTCCAAGAGTCGGTTTTAGCTGTTCTATTTTCTCAATATCAATCTTTTCTTTTAATCTTGATTGGATAAAAGGAATATTATTTTTTTCCAAGTATGTTACAAATTTTCCTTCAACTTCAGTTGTCACAACAAGTTGCAAATTGTGTTGTCGCAATTTTTCAACAATCGGAATGACATAATATCCCGAACCGAAAAATACAATCCGTTGCTTCATATACGTATTTTACCACTAAATGGTTTGAATTGGAGAGCTCTTAGGGGTATAATTATCGCTCTATGAGTCAAATAGAAAGACATATTGTAAGAAAAAGGGTTCCGGGGCTACCAGGACAAATGGGATTTGAAGGAGTAGAGTTTATCGAAAGAAATCCTGACAGAAGTAGATTGGTTGAATCTTTTCCCGTTTTAAACAACCATCCAAAAATTAGATACAATGACGAAAATGGTAAGCCATATATTCTTTATTACCCTCCGGTAACAGGCCAGCCTGCAGGTAAAAAGATGGCACAGAGGGAGTGGCGGGAGTTTGATGATGTTGAAAGTGCTCTCCGCGCAGAAACCCTTATAAGAGATATTTACGATAAAGATGATGGTGACGTCGCCGCTAGAACGAAAAGCGTTATTCGCATGGTAAGCTCTCTCTCAAAACAATTTATGGGGCAGGTTTCAAAAGAAGACTTGATGGAGATGGAAAAACTTGCGGCAAAAGTTTTTGTGGAAGAAAAATTTGCAAACGCAGTTTCAGAAGAAAAACAAATGGTAGTCAGGCAGGTATTAAAAGCAACAAGGAAAGATATTCGTGAACAAATAAATCCTCCTCGTTCAGAAATGATTCTTGGACATGTAAGAGTGGGGCTTGTGCAGGAGCGTATAGTAGAGCAAATAACAAATAAAGCGCATAAAGGCGTAGTGGAGACTTTAAAACGGGAGCGTGCGGTAGAGCGTTTTATGCTTGAGCAGGCCGCTGATTACGCAGAGTATGTATCGACATTAAAACCCGGAATCGGTTCCCCATTAAGAAATGCTCTGCCCGGAATAGAAGATTTTTTCAGAAGAAACATGTCTCACGAAATAATTAGATTAAAACCTTATTCTGACGTTGCGGTAGAGTCAAGGTTTTTAGTTGCCGGCCGCGCCGATAATTTAATTGATCAAGCCATTTTAAAAGGTTATCTTGGAGAACAAGAAGCGAGTCGTTTGCTAAATTTCGGTGTGCCACAAATAAGACATATAACAGTGTCAAGTTTTCATAACAGATTGCTTGGAATAGCCTCTAAAATACGTTCCGTATTAAGTCAAGGAGACATTAACCTTTTACCTGAAGAACAAAGACCGACGCCAAAAGGACTTTTTGGATAAACGTCAGTAAACTTTAATTGCTTGATATTACCGGTACTGATATAAATTCTGCAATTTTTTTGATCGCATCAAATCCTGTATTGTTTTGTTTTTTTAGGTTCATGTTTATGTTTAAAGAGTATTCTTCCCCGTTTGCTAAACAAAATGTTAAACTATCTCGATAAAAAAATAATAATTTCTGTTTGATTAATTTAATTTGAATGATCGATGGAATACTTAATTCTTTATTGAAAGTAAATGGATAAATTACCCTTTTTATTTTTATTTGTCCGTTTGTTTTATCTATTATAATACTTAATTTGTGATGGCCAAACATAAATCCTAATAAAAAATCAAGAATACCAGATATAAAGTAGTATCCTACGAGATCCGTTTTAAAAAAGCCAGTAAAAATAAAAATGGTGCCTATAACAAAAATCAAAATAAGAGGTAAGAAGCCGGCATAAAAAACATGACCTTCATAAAACTCCAAATTTTCTTCAGATTCTTTAGTAATTTCCATTATCTAAATTTCTATTTCATCAAACACGTCTTCGCCTTTTTTATTTTTATGGGATCTGTATAGTTGTTCTTTTTGTTCCATCACATGTTTTGTAAAAAGTATTCCGTTAAGATGGTCCATTTCGTGTTGTATAATAACAGCAGGAAATCCCTTAAAATGTTTTGTATGAAAAGTTCCATCTTCATCCTGCCATGCAAGAGTCAATTCTTTTTTCCTGCTAACATTCCCCCAAATATTTGGTAATGAAAGACAGCCCTCAAGCAGTTTTTTCTTTGACGATTTTGGCTTGTTTGCTTCAATTTTTTTTGAGTTAGAAAACTTTAAAACGGCCTCATCTTTTGATTCATGTTTTATAACAGGATTTATATAAATTGAAGTAGGTGATTGATCGCTTGGTTTTGTTAAAAAAAGACGAAAAGAAAGACCAACTTGAGGTGCAGCAAGTCCCACGCCGACGGGATCAACTGTTGCGATAAGAGTTTTCTCCATGTCGATAATTATATTTTTCAATTTTCTATCAAATTTTTTGACCGGCTTAGATTTTGTTATCAAGATTGGATTTGGAGTAGTAATAATTTTCATAAGGCGAATAGTTTACCACCAAAACTTGCTCTATTCAACTTAATATTTTCCTTCAAGGCTTTTGAGAAGCTCTTGCGCTTCTTTTTTCGGGGCGATATTTTCAAGTATGTACTTAAGATGGCTTGCCGCATCCCTTCTTAATTCGCGGGCTTTTGCCGGATTTTTAGCGTCATAATCTTGCGCAAGCTTTATGTTAATTGCCGCAAAGGCATTATGCGCATCTTCATAATTTGGTTTTAGAAAAAGGGATTTTTGTAAGTATTCTATTCCTTTTTGCTCGTCTCCTTTTTGGTTATAAAATAGCGCGAGATTATATGCAATTTTTGCGTCAGTTGGCGCAAGCTGTTCGGCTCTTTGAATTGATTTAACCGCTTCATCAATATATGCAGGATTCAATTGCGCAAGCGTATATAGAATACGGGTGCGGGACTTGAAAAATACGACGTTATTCGGGTGTTTTTGGATAACTTCATCTGAAAATTGTTTTGCTTGATTGGCAAATTGCGCGGCTTGGGTTGATTGGTTTTGTTGTTGTAGTACAACCGAGAGAGTTGCCAGATTTACCGCAAGTTCGTCTTTAAAAATATCTTCACCAGGTCTAAGTTTTAGAGCATTTGTTAGTGGTTCGTTGGCCTGACCGTACTCACCGATTCTATTAAGATTGTAGCCCAGTGCATATTTTTGGTCTGCCACCCAATAAGTTATAAGCATAAATTCTAAATATAAAATAACAAGCCCGACTATAACAATCAAAATGTATTTACCTGAGGTGATAGAATTGTCATCATGCGATTTATAATTTTGTAAAGATGGATCTTGTTTTTTCCAGACAGGAATACTAAATGTTTTCATTAAAGAAGAAGGAATTTCCAGTTCATAAAATAATAAAGGAATAAAGAATAAAAATAAGTTAACAATAACAACGGAAAATCCAAAAAAATTCGAAATAAGGATTGTCGCAAAACTTCCAATCAGAGCAAGAGAGATAGGAAAGTAAGAAAAGTCATGAGTCTTTCTTTTTATTAAATCTCTAATCGCTTTTATCAAAAACAAAAAAATAAATGCAAGATATGTGCCAAGTCCAAAAGCGCCCGTTGTCGCCAGATAATTTAAATATTCGTTATGGGCCTTATTGTATAAATAATCCCACTCGGAAGTCAGATTATGCGCAATAGGTTTCACTTTATAATATGCATATGCATATGTCTCAACCCCTGTTCCAAAAATTGGATTTTGCCTAAAAATTTCCAGAGCTCCCTGCCAGACAATAAGTCTAATTGTTCCGGAATCGCTTCCTCCAAGCTCTCCGGGCGCGGAAGGAGTTGGGGGTATTTTTGTTTGCGCGGATGATTTTTGCGCCTCATTTTTTACAGAAGCATTTTTTGCAAGTTGAGCGGTAACAATGCCTTTTAAACCTTCAAATGTTGTATATTTATCAAATCTTTTTATCGGATTTCCAAGAAAAAAACCTACCAGAAAAAAAATTATGTTTGCCACAAAAACATACTTAAAAAACTTGTCGCGCATAAGATTTTTTATTGAAAATTTATGCCGCCCTGTCGTAAACATGAAAAGGAGAAAAAAATAAATTTGAATACCAACAAAAAATCCGCCGGATGAAGATTGTGAGTTTGCGTAAATCAGCCCAATATAAAAAAGAAAAACCAGAATTAGATAAAAAGAAGATTTAAGTGAAATAAAATTATCTTTGCAGCGCACAGCAATTATTCCAAAACCAACCGCCAAAGGAATAAGTGTTGCCATATATGTTCCCATCCAATTAGGTTGACCAAGAGTCGAGAAAATACGGATAGTCGGCTGAAATTGCGCGGTCCAACACGCGACGTCAAATGTTCCTCTGAAAACAAGGCATGTCGGGTCATATCCAAAATGTGACGGGATTCCCCAAAGAGCAACAATAAGTCCTGAAATAAGACTTGTAAGCAATAATTTGTAACTTGCAGGGTGTTTTTCTCCGTGTTCGTGGGTTACCATATTGCTTGCAAAAGCGTAGTACAAAAACACATAACTTAGAGTTGATGTAAGGCCTCCATTAAAACGTGAGTAATAACCCCAGAAAGAAACGTGCTGATCAAGTGAAAATATTGTGGATATTACCTGACTTAAGGTAAAAAGTAAAAGCGGGATATCAAGCGGGGTTCGGCGGATTTTTATTTCTCCATTAATAATACATTTTGCGCTCCAAAGGAAAAAAATAAAAAGTGTAGCGCCAAAAACAAACCACATTTTATTAAATTCAAAAAGCTCAAAAGTCGCGGGATACATGAGGAGTGGAACGAGCGCGAAAATTGAATAAAAAGAAAAAGCAATAAGCCTATCGATAAGTTTGAGAAACTCGTTTTTCATTTATAGAATTTTTGTAGCGATTTTAAAAGTTTAGCACAGGTGAAAAGAAACGACAAGAGAGAGATGCAGTTTAGAAAATAGAAAATTGAAAATGGAAACTAGAAACTGGAAGGTTGAAGATGAAGGGCAGAAAACGGAAATTGGAAACTGGTTTTTTCGACGCTTTCTTTGATATAATGACTTATGTTTAGCCTTTGAAAATTGGTTTAAGCATGTAAAGTATGTTTGATTCTTTCTTTTCATTATTTTCCCACGACCTCGGAATAGACTTGGGAACTGCGAACATTTTAGTTCATGTAAGGGGTAAAGGAATTGCAATTCGCGAGCCCTCAATAGTTGCCCGCCACGTTAAAACAAAAAAAATAATTGCGGTAGGAATGGAAGCAAAAAAAATGCTTGGTAAAACTCCAGGGACAATTTCTGCAATAAAACCTTTGGAGCACGGAGTAATTTCAGATTTTGACGCGGCGGAGTATATGCTTAAATACTACATTCAAAAAGTGCATGAATTCGGAAGTCCAATGGGGCGTTTTGCCAGACCCCGTGTCGTTGTAGGGATTCCAAGCGGAGTTACAGAAGTTGAAAGACGCGCTGTTTGGGAAGCGGCGCTTCAGGCGGGCGCGCGTGAATGCTATCTTATTGAGGAGCCGATGGCCGCGGCAATCGGATCAGGGGTTAGCGTTTTTGAGCCGACCGGAGTTATGACAGTGGATGTAGGAGGAGGTACAACTGAAATTGCCGTAATTTCTTTGGGTGGAATTGTTGTCAACAGGTCTTTAAAAATTGCCGGAAACGAGATGGACGCGGCAATTATTCACTATATTCGTCTGCGACACGGCCTTCTAATTGGTGAAAAAACCGCAGAGGAGGTAAAAATAAAAATAGGAAGCGCCTACAATAAAAAACCCCGTCCCAAAACCACATCTATGGGCAGACAGGTCAAGATTAAAGAAGCAAAAGATGATATTTCTACAGCTCTTGATAATAAGGAAGAAGAAATACATACTGAGACAGATTTAATCGTGGAAGAAGGAAAAAAAGGAGAGAAAGTTGCAGTTATTCGCGGTCGGGATATTGAGTCCGGTCTACCAAAGAGTTTGCGAATCTCAGAAACAGAAATACGTGAGGCGATAGGACCGGTGATTTCTCAAATTGTTGATATGGTGATGGAGGTAATTGAGGAGACGCCGCCGGAGCTGACAAGTGATATTTTAGAACATGGAATTTTATTGACGGGCGGAGGCAGTCTTCTTCCCGGAGTTGACGATTTGATAATCGAGAGAACAAGAATTCCGGTGACAGTTGTTGATGATCCTCTTACAACAGTTGTTCGCGGAACCGCAAAACTTCTTGACGATGCCGCAATGCTTTCGCGTGTCAAAGTAACCGGCGGACTTAGATAAAAATAAGTTTGGTATAATCGAATTATATATGGAAGACAACTATGACCATTTACAAATACCAGAGTCAAGAATCGAGGAAGTGGTTGTCTCTTCAGACGAATTTGCAGGAATAATAAATTCAGAAAAGTTTTCAAAAGCACTTGCTCTCGCTAGTAAAACAACTAAAAAAACGAGCCGCGAAACCGGGTTCAGCGTTAGAATTGATAACAACAATAAAGTGTTTATAGGAGAAATCACAGCAGGAGCATTTGATGAAATTTCAAATGAAGTCGATACTCAAATTATATCCAAGATGGATACAAATGAAATAGATATGGATTGGGAACAAAATATATGTTCGACTCCTTTATTAAATTTTCATTTTCATCCAGATTCGGAGGGTGCAGTAATACCATCTAATGCCGATATAAGTAATTTTTTACGTGAAGAATCGCAAGCTTCTATAGGAGTAGGGCACGTGTTAAAAGACGGATCAGTAGACCTTCTTATAGTCAAACCTAAGAATTACCCTTTATATAGAGATCTACTCGAGGAATACGCTGATCAATTTGCCCACAGACCGACACAAGCAGAAATAATTCAGGGTCTTGAGAAAGCAGGGCTGTCCAGTATAGTTGTGCATTTTACTAATAAAAACGGGAAATTATCTCTCGACCCAGAGTCGGCAAAAAAAATTAATGAGTTGGGCAAGCTGAAGTTTAGTAAAGATAGTTTTTTATTTTAAGAATAACTAAACAACTATCAATTCATTGATTTGTTGGTTGTTGACTCGGCATTCCTAAATCAGCTGAAAGTCACCAGTGGATTAAGATGAATTTAATATGCGATATGAATATGTTTATGATACACACGCGTCTTCCCGTCGCCTAAGACAAAGGCGTCTTAAGAGAATAAGGAAATTTTTTTTCTCCCTTTTTATACTTTTAATTTGTCTTGTAATTTTTTTATTTATTTTTAAAAAAGCTAGAAGTAACAATTTAAGCCAAGAAATTATTTCTCCTCTTGCGCAATCTTTTAACGCATCAGTTGATACTGTCAAAAAAATTATTAATCCATCATCTCTGGATTCTGTTGTAAAAAAATCGCTTAATAATACTAATGGAACATATGCTGTTGCTATAAAAAATCTAAAAACCGGCGAAGCGTATTATCTGTCTAAAAACAAAAAATTTGAATCGGCAAGTCTTTATAAGTTGTGGGTTATGGTAGTTGCTTTTCGGCTAATAGAAAAAGGTCAACTTGATCCTGATAAAGTTTTGGTCGAAGATATTACCGATTTAAATATCGAATTTAATATTGCAACCGATGATGCGGAATTAACAGAAGGAACGTTTGAGTTAAGCGTAGAAAGAGCAATTAAGCAAATGATAGTTGTCTCAAATAATTATGCGGCACTATCTTTGATAAACGAAATCAGATCTTCTAATATAGAAAAATTTTTGAAAGACGAAGGATTTATTAATTCCACGACTAACCCATTGCCTACAACTACGGCTTCGGATATTGCGTCTTTTTTTGAAAAATTGTATGTTGGAAAACTTGCCGGTAAAGAGTCAACTGCAAAAATGATCGAAATTCTTAAAAATCAACAGATAAACGATAGGCTCCCAAAATATTTGCCTGAAAAAATTGAAGTAGCGCATAAAACAGGAGAGTTAGATAAAGTAAAACACGACGGCGGAATTGTATTTACACAAAAAGGGGATTATGTAATTGTTGTATTGTCAGAAAGCGATTCTCCGAAAAAAGCAGCGGAACGCGAAGCCCAACTTTCAAAATCCGTATATGAATATTTTGAGAAGAGGTAAGTTTAAAATACAGAAAATTTAACGGAGAATTCCGATAAATTAATACGCAAACCTCTAACTATCCGAACCATTAATTTCAAACAACTAATAATTTGCATAACTAATCTTGTTATATTATATTTATATATACGTAATTACATTGTAATTACAAAAATACTAGGTTCTTAAAAGTTTGAATTCAGAGAATTGGGATAAAAAAATTACGAGGGGATTTAGGAATAATCTGTTTTGTTTTGTGACCCCTTGAGAGTTTCATTATCGGGTACTTCGTTTCGAGTATCTTTCTCTACTTTTGTATTCTCTGCACTAGCAGTTCTTCCGTATTCTTGACCATGAAGTTTATATATGGCTTTTTTTACAGTTTCACTGTCCGCAGCTTTCGCTACGTCTTCTGCGCTTACCGAGAATTTGTCTCCAAGTCTAAAGATTGCTTCTTTTGTCGCTTCTTCGCTTTCTCCTATTTCTCTGCCTTCTTTCACTCTGGCAATAATAGCATCTTCTAAGGTTTGAGGAGTATCTTCTGTTGATCCTCCTTGATCGGAAGCGTCTTTTGTTCGCGGCAGCATTTTTTTCAACAGAGTATTTATGTGATCAAGAGTGCCTTTTCCCGTAAATACATTTTTTTTATAAATTTCTTTTAATACATCAGGAAGTTTTTCCTCTTCTTCTTTTTCCATCATCCTTCTGTATTCAAAATCTTGTAATCGGGAACTAAGAAACATAAATCTTTCGAGAACAACTGGATCTGCATTTTTCAAGCCTTCACCCTGTGCGGCGGATTCGGCGGCAAGTTGGCGGATAAGATCAAGAGAGGCATTCATCATTTGGTCCCTTCTAATCTCAATGAGTTGATCCATTTCTTCATCTGTAAAAGGTGTGCCATCAGGTTTGGATTGCGGAAACATTTCTTGCGCTTCAGCAAGCCATTGTTTTCTAATTTCAACCATCTCTTCAGGGGTTCGTGTTTTTGATAGTTCCGGCGCTCTGTCTGAAAGACTTGGATGTTCTGTGGGTGTTTGTTTTTCTCCTTCTTCTCCCATATAATTCTATTTAAGTATATCAGTAAACAGTTTGTCAATTAGTAAAAGGTTTATATTTATAAGTTTTGTTTGTTGTTGACAAAACTTCACTGGTGGGATATCATATATAGGTAAAGTTGCGAGATTTAAATATTTCTTGATTTTTAAGAAATGATACGAGCTATAACTACACAGTTTTCTTCGTAAAAGCGCTAGAAGCTTTTTTGCTTCTGACGTAAATCTCCCAACTCTGATATTTGAAGTTCGGTAACCCTTCGATATACTCAGGGTCATCGGTGCTTCGCACCTTGACAAGCAAGTAAAGATGTTCAGACAGTGGTAGGAACCTCCGCCTTTGGCGGAGAACCCTGCCTCGCTTCGCGAGGTAGGAATTTTTCCGATTAATTTCGGAGTTCTTTCCCTGTTTCTTAGAAACAGGATTTTAAATTTAGCGGAGTTGTCCGCCTCTTCGGCGAATTTAACTTCGTTAAATTTTTTTGAGAATTTGATCCTGGTTCAGGATGAACGCTAGCGGCGTGCTTTAGGTATGCAAGTCGAACGGCTCACTCTTTTTGGTTAGTATTTGATACGATAGTTGTATGTACTACGTATATGTTTTAAAAAGCCAAAAATACAAAACTATTAAAATCTATATTGGATTTACTTCAGATTTGAAAAGACGAGTTGAGCAGCATAATAGTTTAGAAACAAAATCAACAAGGTTTGGGATTCCCTGGAAGCTTGTTTATTATGAAGCGTTTTTAAACAAAATAGATGCTGTACAACGCGAATTACAATTAAAAACAGGAAGTGGTTCAATCGGCTTTTTAAAACGTAGAATTAAAAAGTCTTTGGATACTAGTTGAAAAGAGTGAGCAGTGGCAGACGGGTGAGTAACGCGTAAGAATCTACCTTTCAGTGGGGCACAACAGTCCGAAAGGATTGCTAATTCCCCATAATATCTCCGGATTAAAGGACTTAACTGTCCGCTGAAAGAGGAGCTTGCGCCCTATCAGCTTGTTGGTGAGGTAAAGGCTCACCAAGGCTATGACGGGTAGCTGGACTGAGAGGTCGGCCAGCCACAGGGGCACTGAGACACGGGCTCCACACCTACGGGTGGCAGCAACCAGGAATATTGGGCAATGGACGGAAGTCTGACCCAGCGACGCCGCGTGGAGGATGAAGGTTTTCGGATCGTAAACTCCTTTTGCCAAGCCTTTCACAGCTTGGAGAATAAGCATCTACTAACTACGTGCCAGAAGTCTCGGTAATACGTAGGATGCAAGCGTTATCCGGATTTATTGGGCGTAAAGAGTGTGTAGGCGGTTTTTTAAGTCGCGATTTAAAGCCTGTGGCTTAACCACAGTGTTGGTCGCGATACTGAAAAACTAGAGGGATGTTTGGGGTACAGGAACAGTTGGTGTAGCGGTGAAATGCGTTGATATCAACTGGAACACCGAAGGCGAAGGCATGTACCTGTAACTCTCCTGACGCTGAGACACGAAAGCTAGGGTAGCGAAACAGATTAGAGACCTGTGTAGTCCTAGCCGTAAACTATGGATGCTAGATACCCCGGAACCAAGTGCATAAACTTGGAATTTTCAATTTTAAATTTTTAATTTACAATAAATGTTTCAATGTTTGAAAACTTCAAATTCACTGAAAATTGTAAATTGAGAATTGGAAATTTCCAAAAGCTGTGCTTTTGGTTTTGGGGTGTCGTAAGCTAACGCGTTAAGCATCCCGCCTGGGGAGTACGGCCGCAAGGCTAAAACTCAAAGGAATTGACGGGGACCCGCACAACCAGTGGAGCGTGTGGTTCAATTTGAGACGAAACAAAAAACCTCACCAAGGTTTGACATGCTATCGTTTTATACTTTATGAAAGTTTAGTAGATCTATAGAAATATAGATGATAGCACAGGTGTTGCATGGCTGTCGTCAGCTCGTGCCGTGAGGTGTTCCCTTAAGTGGGGAAACGAGTGCAACCCCTATCCTGTGTTACATATCACAGGAGACTGCCCCGACTTTGTCGGGGAGGAAGGCGGGGCGGACGTCAAGTCAGCACGACCCTTATACCTTGGGCTACACACACACTACAATGGCGAAAAACAATGGGTTGCAAACTCGCAAGAGCAAGCTAATCCCTCAAATTTCGCCTCAGTTCAGATTGGGGTCTGAAACCCGACCCCATGAAGTCGGAATTGGTAGTAATCGCGGATCAGCGTGCCGCGGTGAATACGTTCTCGGGTCTTGTACAAATTAAATGCGCCTGGCAGTTTAATAAGTCTCGCTGATAGTTTTCAGTCGGGATCCCGCACGAATATGAAATTCGTCGGGGCAAGATGGTGGAAATCCATCTTAATAGTTGAAGAACAGTCCCGATGGGTAACCAATCGGGATGAAGGGTTCGATGTATCGAAAAGCAGCCTAAAATAAAAAAAGCATTTCGACCTTTAAGTGTACTAAGGGGAAGAAATATACAAAAAGCTTTTTAGGATGTTTGAAACTGTTTATTAAATGACCCAGGGAGATCCTATGTGCATCAGAACTATAATAGGCCATAGGAAGTCAGCTGATTCCATAGTACCTTCAGATTATGTATAATTTTAATGTGGAGGGAAGGGATGAACTCTAAATTAAACCCTTATTATTTAGTAGGTTTAGTTGATGGCGAAGGTTGCTTTAGCGTAACCTTTAATAATCACAAAAGCAACCGCTTAATAGAAGTGAGATTGATTTTTGAGATTGAGCTAAGAGAGGATGATAAAGAAATTTTAGAGAGAGTAAAAGAAACTTTTGAATGTGGGAATTTATACAATCTTCAATATGAGAGATACAAAAAATGGAGACCACATTATAAATACAAGGTTTCAAACTTGAGTGATATTACTAAAAAAGTAATATCTTTCTTTAAAAAATATCCTCTTCAGGCAAAGAAGAAAAAGAGTTTTGAGTTGTTTGCTCAAGTAGCAAAACTTATTACTCAGAAACGCCACTTAACCCGCGAAGGGGTAGAAGAAATTAGATTACTAAAAGAGGATTTAGCAAGAGACTCGCTGGATGCGGGAAACCCGCACGTCCAGTGGGGAGCGGAATAGTTCTTAACCGCGATCACCGCCCGTCAAGGCAGCAAAGTCGGTAGCTATTGAACCCCGATTATTCGGGGGAGATAGAGATCGGTGATGAAGCTTAAGTCGTAACAAGGTATCCCTAGCCGAAGCTGGGGATGGATCACCTCCTTTCTAAAAAAACTTTTCTTCCCGATTTATTTGGAAAGAAGTTTAAATTTTTAGATTTCTTTCCTACCACTATCTGAACACCTTTGAAATTTAATGCGATGATAAGGGCAGCCTTTGGCTACCACTATCTAAGCATCTTTTTATTAAAAAAACCCGATTAACTCGGGTTTTTTTGTAGAAAAATAAGCGTTTAAAAATAGCTTAGTTAAAACTCCTAACTACGCATTTCGTTGAATTTGTATTGCTTCTATGAGACACTAAGTAAGTATTTATTTTTATGGATGTTCTTTTTTTAGTTTTCTCTGTATTAGCTTTTTGGATTATTATAGGGTCTTTATATATTAGATTCATCATTTATCCTTTTCGGTTACTGAAACCTTTCCGTTTATCGAAAATGTTCTTAATATCTGTAATAATTTCTACAAGTCTTTTTCTTTTGAATTTTTTCCGTCTAACTTACCTATTGAGCCGAATTAGTGGGGGATACGGACAAGATTGGGTTGGTCTTGGTCTTGGT
>Ga0100390_10000438_pt1 | contig 38694 bp, 22 predicted proteins | sample CryGeymeta201514_FD_81540 | JGI IMG/M metagenome (GOLD analysis project Ga0100390, IMG submission 81540) | Groundwater microbial communities from Crystal Geyser aquifers in Utah, USA - Crystal Geyser metaG 2015-14 | ecosystem: Environmental > Aquatic > Deep subsurface > Groundwater | place... | reverse complement strand
TTTTTATTTAAAGCAAAGATGACAAATAAAATGATACATTAAAAGGGCAAATGAATCAAATATTGGTATATATTAATCAATTTAATAATCTTTCTTTATCTTTTTAATTTGGTTGAAAAAAACTTAAATCCCATTCATCTTGCCATTTTAAAAAAGGAATGTCATTTTCAAATTGAATAGGTAACCAAATGTATCTGCTGTCGATTAAATTATCACCTATCCATCTGTCAGCCGCAAAAATAAAGGCATCTTTTTTGCCAATAACAGGAATAATGTAGGTGCTTTGAGACCAAAAAGTGTTGTTTTTTTCATCTTCGCTTCCCTTACAAGGATTTCCCAAAGAAGTCCAATGTCCCATCATAGAAGTTGCCACTGACAATTTTGCAGGATTTGGATCCCAACCAGTCAATCCAGAAGTGAACATGTAATATTTTTTAAGCTTTTTTAAAACTGCAGGCGCTTCATTTCGTTCACCAGGCAAAATGCGGATGTATTCTCCAGAAAGCGACAAATAATCATCTGAAAGTTTTGAAATCAGCATGGTTTGGTTTTCTTCGGAAGCTGTAATGTGATAAGCAGTTTCATCATCATCCACAAACAACGTCATGTCTCTTGACATTTGCCCACCTTTAAAATCTCGTTTAAATAATTCACCAGATTTTGCTTGGTCAATGCGAATTTGTTTGGTCAATTTTTGGTTTTCATCAATAGGTCTGATGTTGTCAAAGGTTTCTTGCGTCATATTTAAAGGTAAAATTCCTGCATGAATTCTATAGCTTTCAATATATTCAAAAGGTCCAGTAACGTTGTCAGCAACTGCAATACCTGTGAGCGCTGCTTTGTATTTTTCGCCTTTCAATTCGTGATGAAACCACATCACGAATTTCCCGGTTTTTTTGTTATAAATTACTTTTGGCCGCTCAATTGTACATCCTTCTTGTAATTTGGAAAGGGTATCTTTCAACACATGCAAAGCCACACCTTCGTTTTTCCAATTATACAAATCTTTGGATGAATAAACCCTGACCCCAACAAATGCTTTACTGCCATCTTTGCCACTGCCTTTGTGCTCGCCAAACCAATAATAAGTGTTATTGTAAATTAAAAAACCACCTCCATGAGCGTTAATAAATTGATTGTTATTGTCTAGCCACAATTCGCCAGGTTTGAAAGAAGTGTATTTTATTGCGGCACTTTTGCAGGATATAAATGAGATAAAAAGCAAAGAAAACCATACTTTTAAGACAATAAAAAACAATTTTTTTTTCATTAGTTTGTTTTTTAAAATAGTTTTATTGTAATGGTTTGGTTACTTATGATTTTTCTATAAATGTCCAAATAACTTCATCTTGAAGTTTTTTATCTTTTGAGATAACTTGGATTTTGTTTTCGCCACTTTTTAAAATAACATTTTCAAAGTTAATTACATTAATATCTGAGGTTAGTTTTTGTTGTGCTATTTTTTTATTATTTACAAATAGTAAAACTTCCTTTGAATTTGTAAATACTTTCACATTTGTAATGTTTGAAGTGCGTGTTTTATGTCTTCTTTCTGCAATATGCAAAACAGGCTCTTGAGACCAATTGGCTTTGTAAAAGTAGAAAGCATCTTTTTTAATTTTTCTATCAAAAGTCACCAATCCTTTGTGATTTAAAAAAGGAATGCCACCTCTATTCCAAACATTTACGCCCATATCTGTCATGGTCCAAACATAGGTTCCCCATAAATAAGTGCGGTCCATGAAAATTTTCCACGTGATTTCGTGGTAGTTAGTTTGTTCTATTTCTGGGAAATAATCGCCCACAGGTTTTTCTAGTTTTGATGCATCTTGATGGAAAATATTGCCACCAATTCCGTATTCGCTAATAGACAAAGGACGATTTGGAAAATCTTGATGTGATTTATCAAGCCATTTCCCCATGTCGTTATAATTGCCATAATACCATCCAAAATATTTATTCCAAGACTGAATATCTGTAATGTTTCCCATATTTGAAACCATATTTTTATCGCTTGCAGAAATGGTTTTTCTGGTCGAATCAAGCTTGTGGGCTAGTTCATTGAGTTCTTTGGTTAAGGTCACACAAGGTTCATCAGGGCTTTTATTGGCACGAACTTCATTCCACAAACCCCACACAAAAATACTGGGATGATTGTAGTTTTGAAGAATCAATTCTATGAGTTGACTTTTTGCATTTTCATCTTCTCTGCCACTATAATCATTTACAAAAGGGATTTCTGCCCAAGTTAAAATTCCTTTTTGATCTGCCAATTCATATACCAAATCAGAATGCTGATAATGCGCTGTCCTTAAGGTAGTAGCACCTATCTCATCTACAAAATTCATATCAGCAATGTGATGCTCTTTGGTAAGAGCAGGTCCCACACCTTGCCATTCTTGGTGCATGTTGACACCATAAAGTCGGTATAATTCGTTGTTTAAAATGAACCCTTTGTTCGCATCAAAATCAAATGTTCTTAATCCAAAATTTTGAACCACTTTATCTGATTGTTCATGGGATATTATTGTGGCTTCAACCAGATATAAATAAGGATTTTTGCGACCATGCCATAGTATTGGATTTTTTATGGAAATTGCTGAAGTGACCATTTGGTTTTCATCCGTAAATTGAATAATTTCTTGATGTGAAATTACTTTTTTGCCTTGAGCATCTTTAATTTCAAGCTGAAGTTTTCCGTTTTTCTCGATCGTTTTATTTAAAATATGCGTTCTAATTTCAAGTTTCGCTTCGGTTTTTGTTAATTCTTTAAGTTCAACAAACAAACCTGGAGATGCATGAAATGTTGGTGAAATAGCCATTTTCGGTGTGCTAAAAATTTCTACAGGTCTATAAATTCCTCCATAATGATTGAACAATTTATCATTGACAGGAATTCTTTTATAATTGGGTTCGTTTGAAACATTGACAGCAATAACATTGGATTTTCCAACATTAATTTCGTTTGTAATTTCATAACAAAAAGCGGAGTATCCTCCAATATGTTTGCCAATTCTTTTTTCATTTACAAACACTTCTGCTTCATGTCCAACTCCTTCAAAACGAATAAAAATACGTTCGTTTTCCATGGAAGTTGGAATGTCAATGTTGGTTCTGTACCAAGTTTCACCTCTATAATATCCCACTTGATTGAGTGCTTCCATGGAATAGGTGTGAGGTATTTTAACATGTTCCCATGAGTTGTCGCTGAAATCGGTTTTTTGAGCATTGAAAAACTTTCCTTTTGTGAAAACCCAATCTTTTAGCGAAATGGTTTTTCTATGCTGCAACATTTTCACCTGTGAAAAACAGGGAAGTTGTAGTATTAAAAACAGAAAGAAAGTTACTATTCTTCTCATTTTCCTATTTTAACGGCGAAATAACATAACTGAATGTTTTGTTTTCTGCTTTAATTTGATATTTTTCCAAAGGCATACTTCCCCAACTATTATCGCCTCCAACGCCCATTTGTTCATCATCAATATGAATGTTTACAAAATCTCTTTTCACAATATCTGTGGTGTGCCTTTGCATTTTCTTTTCGCCAGCATCAAAATCTGAATTGAATTGATGGTGTGCGCTAAATCCGAAATAATCAGGAGCTGTAATTTTAATGCCTTCACCTTTGTCATTGGTAAAAGTTACCCAACGATTGTCGGTTTTATAGCCATTTTCTTGAGGTCTTATATATTCAAAATACAAATCAGAAACGGCTGCTTTATAGTTTCCAACCAAGGCAGCTGTTTTTCGGTCTTGATAATTCTCAAAAGGACCTCTTCCTAGCCAGTTTACATTCTCAAATTCTTTGTTGATGATGAAATTGGTTCCAAACCTTGGCATTACTGGTAATTTCTGGTTTTTAGTATCTAGAGTTGTTGTTACTGTGATGTTGGCATCATTTGAAAAGGTATATTCCATAGTGATTGTGACATCTTTTACAGATGCTAAGTTGTAGTTTACGGTTACTATAACTTCACTGTTTTTTGTACTTTGTTCAATAGAAACCAATTGTTGACCATCAGTTGCTTTTTTCCAAATTCCTAATTTTTGGGGCATTTTAAATCCGAAATCATTATCTGTAGTAGCTCTCCAAAAATTGGTTGAAATTCCTTTTATAAATATATTTCCTTGGCCGTAATCTAAAGTTGATAGAAAGCCTGTTTTTTTATCAAAACTTGCTTTTAAAACCTCATTTGAAATAAGTATTGTATTTTCATCCTCAGAAACTAAAATATCAGACTTGATACTTGATTTTGGAACAAATGTACCTTTTTGCAATAAAAATTGTTCAAAAGCGACCGTATATCCTTGAGGAATCAGTGCTTGTTTTTCTTTTGTTTTTGCATATACATTCAAATGAAAATCACTGTTTTTGTTTTCAATGGATGGCAATGAAATAGTTACTGTTTTTGATTGGTAAGGTGCAATGTCAAGATCTTCTATGTTTCCTGAAGCAATCTCTAAACCATTTTCAAGAAGTGTCCATGAAAAATCGTATTCATTTAAATTGGTAAAATCATGCATGTTTTTGATGTCTATTTTACCTTGTTTTAAATTAGCATCTTTGAATTTTATATATTGGTACACTTTTTTAACTTCATTTAATGCTGGTTTTGAACTTCTGTCAGGGTTTACAACTCCGTTTAAACAAAAGTTGTTATCATTTTGTAAATGAGCACCACCCAAATCACCACCATAGGCCCAATATTCTTGACCGTTTTCATTTTTAGTTAACATTCCTTGGTCTACCCAATCCCAAATAAAACCACCTTGCATGGTTGGATAATCTTCAATAACATTCCAGTAATCTTGAAAATTGCCTAAACTATTTCCCATGGCGTGAGCATATTCACATTGAATTAATGGTCTTGAGCCATCTTCTTTTACATAGGTTATCATTTGATCGATTTTCCAGTACATAGGGACTTGAATATCCGTATTTTCATAACCAGTAGCACCTTCATATTGTGTTGGTCTTGTAGAATCATTTTCTTTTAACCATTGGTATGTTGCAAAGAAATTTTGTCCATTTCCGGCTTCGTTTCCTAAAGACCAAATTACGATACTTGGATGGTTTTTATCACGTTCAAACATTCTGATGGTTCTATCTAAATGAGCCGCTTTCCAATCTGGCAAATAGGCAGGATGGATGTCTTTTTTTTCTGGGTTATTTTCAAGATCTTGATTGGTAGCTCCCATACCATGGGTTTCAATATTGGCTTCATCAATCACATAAAAGCCAAAGGTATCTGCCAATCTGTAGAAAAACGGATTTTTAGGATAATGGCTACAACGAATGGCATTGATGTTGTTTTGCTTCATGACTTCCATGTCCTTGATGGTTAATTCTTCTGAAACAACATGGCCAGTTTTATCGTCATGATCGTGAAGATTTACACCTTTTATAAGCACAGGTTTACCATTTACTAAAAACTGGCTATTTTCAATTTTTATATTTCTAAAACCCACTTTTATAGCAGAAGATTCGTCATTAACGGTAATTAATAAGGTGTATAAATTTGGTTTTTCTGCACTCCATGGTTTTATATTTTCTATTATTTTTTCAAAATTGACAAGATTTCTTCCAGCTTGTAAGTTGACGGCTTTTAACTCAGAATACACGTTGTTTTCACCATCTAAAATTTTGACATTTATTTCTTTTTGAACGGAAACTTCTGTGTTATTATCAATTTTCAAAGCCAATTTAAAATTCCCATCATTATAGTTGTTAGTTAAATCCGAGGTAACTCTAAAATCTCTCATTGTTATTTTGTTTGTAGCATAAACATACACATCTCTTTCAATTCCAGATAAGCGCCAAAAGTCTTGATCTTCCATATAACTGGCATCACTCCAACGCAGAACCTGAACTGCAATACTGTTTTTTCCAGATTTAACAACTTTAGATATATTATATTCTGCTGCTGTTTTACTACCTTCATTATAACCAACAAATTCACCATTTACCCAAACATACATGGCACCACTTACGCCAGCAAAGTGTAAATAAATATCTTTTCCATCCCAGTTTTCAGGAATTTCAAAATCTCTTTTATAACTTCCGTTGTTATTGATATTATGTGGAATAAAAGGAGGGTTGGCAGGAAAAACATATTTAATATTCGTATAAATTGGAATGCCGAAACCTTTCATTTCCCAATTTGAGGGCACTTCAATGTTGTCCCAACCACTCAAATCAAAATCGTTTTTATAAAAATCTGTTGGTCTTGCGTTGACACTATCTGCATAATAAAAATTCCAAGTACCATTTAACGATTGATAGAGAGGAGAATTTTCCCAACTTTCGTTTTTCATGGCAGAAGTTTCATCTGAATATTTATAAAATGAAGCTGTTGGTTTTTCTCTATTGATTTGAAAAATATTTGGATTTTCCCATTCAGGATTTTCCCATGTTGAGGCAGTGTAAATTGGTTTTTTAATCATTTTTTCTTCACAGGATAAAATGGTTGCTACAAAAATTAAGATTAATAAATGGTATATTTTCATGATGAATAGTTTGTAAAAATGAGTTCGTTTATTTTTAGTTGACAAATTTATTTAGTTTTAACCAGGCTTCACAATGTTTTGTCCAATGGAGGCTTGTACCCTCGACTCCTAATCCAAAACCGTGTTTTCCATTCTGATACAAGTGCATTTCAGCAGGAATTTTGTGTTTTTTCAATCCCAAAAAATAGGCAATACTATTTTCAAAAGGAACTCCAAGATCATCACTTGCGTGAACCAAAAAAGCTGGTGGCGTTTGAGCCGTTATTTGTTTTTCAGTTGAAAATTTTTCAATCATTTCTATGGATGGTTTATTGCCTATCAAATTGTTTTTGGAACCTTTGTGTGTAATTTCTTCCGTCATTGAAATCACAGGATAAATCAATAATGTAAAGTTGGGTTTTGCACTGATAGTATCTTTTGATTGATAGGTGTTTTCATCATATTTTGTCGATAAATTCGCTGCTAAATGTCCGCCAGCAGAAAATCCGATAATGCCAATTTTATCACCATCCAGTTGCCATTTCTCAGCATTTCTTCTGATATACCTGACTGATTCTTGTGCGTCTTGTAAAGGGCCTACAGATTTATTTTGCATGATATCATCACTTGGCAAGCGATATTTAAGCACAAAAGCGGTGACGCCCAATGAATTGAACCATTGGGCTGTTTCATACCCTTCTTTTTTTATGGAGAGATATGCATATCCTCCACCTGGACAAATCACTATAGAAGTTCCATTTGGGTTTTCGGGAACAAAAACGGTGAGCGTTGGATTTGTAACCTTGCTGATTCTGCCAATGGCTTCCTCATATATTTCCTCATAATCAGCAGTATTTATTGAGTTTGGAACTCCATTTTTCCATAATTCTATTTCATTATATTGTGCTATTGCCTGATTTGAAATACTGAGTAATACGTATAAAATTAAAGATAATCCTTGAAGTTTTTGCTTGTTAATTTTCATTGGTAATGCTATTAATATCTAGAGTTCGATCAATTAAAAAATTCTTATTATTTGAAATTCGTTTTCAGTTTATTTTAACTTAAATAAATGACTGAAAAAAATATTCAATTGGATATTTTTATTTATAAACTAATTCCGTCAACGAAATTTCCAAAATCGTTGTTGCCGGATTTAATCCATAGTCAACGTTACTTATTGTTATAGTATTATTTTTATTTTTAACCCAAGAAAGCAGATTTCCATCATAAAGATTAACAACTTTACTCACTTTTTTATTCCCTAAAGATTGCGTTGTAAATGTGCCTGTTTTCAAATCTCGGTAGCCTTCATAAATATGACAGTAGATTTTATTTTGGTTGAAAGTAAAACCATATTCGCCGAAAAGGGGTTGCCAAGGACCGCCTTTGGTGCCATAAACTGCTTTGCCTACTTTCGAAAGCCAATCGCCAGTTTTTAGCAACACATCTTGTTGGTTTTGAGGAATGACACCTTCTCTGTCTGGGGCTACATTGAGTAATAAATTGATGTTTCGCACCACACAATTGGATAGAAAAACGGCCACTTCTTCAAATGAAAATACCTCTCTATTGGGTCTGTAACCCCAACCACCTTTTTGCAAACTCACACATTTTTCACCATAATGCTCAAAGCGAATGTCGCCCGTTGTGGCACTCACACCTTCTTCTGCATGTACATCGCCTACCCACGAAAATCGCTCATTTACAATCAAATCGGGTTGAAATTTGCGAACCAATCCCATAATTCCTAACGATTTTCCAGTGGCATCGTCATTGGTACTATATTTTTCATCAATAGGCCATTCAGTATTCGGATTTTGAAAATATCCAGGATCCCAAAAGCGTTTTTCTAATTCAGGATTGATGGATTGACCCAACCAACCTCCATCCCAAAACATATAATCTATGTTGCCATAATTTTTCAAAAGAGTTGTCACTTGTTCATAGACTTCCTCTTTCATATCACGGGCGTCTTCTTTGTGCCAAGCTGCTGTTTTGTAGCCCCAAACATTGGGTTTTGCGTCTTTTCCTGTGACGTCATAATAGCCAGGATAACGCCAGCTCATGGGCGAATAATACATGCCTACATGCAAACCAGAGGCTCTGACAGCATCTACATATTCTTTGATAAAATCGCGTCCTAAATCCTTTTGACTTGTCCAACTAAAAGGATGTTTGCTGTCAAAAAGGGCATAGCCATCATGATGTCTTGTCGTTAAAGCCATATATTTCATGCCTGCTTTTTTGGCTAAATCTGCCCATTCACTGGCGTCAAATTTAGCAGCTGTAAAACCCGTTTTTGGGTTTCTGGCTCTTCGTTGGTAATACTCATGTGTCCAAACTTCTTGGTGACGCACCCATTCAGCGCCTTCATCCATAGCAGCATAAACGCCCCAATGAATAAACATGCCAAATTTGTCATTGAGAAACCATGCCATTTTTTCGTTGGGCAATTGCGAAACGCCGTCTTCTTCTTTCAAAATGCGTTCGGGAATTTTCACAAACTCCTGAATCGTTGGTTTGGGTGCTTCGCCTAAATAAATCAATTCTAATGCATCTGCAAATCCAAATCCATTTCCAGAAGGATGTGATAGCGTAATCAGTAATTCCTGGGTGCTGTAAGCGGTTTGAAAATCGATACTTACTTGAGTGTATTCCGTTTTGGCGCTCGAAACGGATTTAGCAGCCGACCCAAAATCACTGACCATCAATTGTATTTCTTCAGCTCCTGAAGTTGTTTTTACGTAGGCTGAAATTCGATACAAACTGTTGGATTTTACTTTTGTTTCTTGAATACAAAAACCTCTTTCAGGACCAATTTTCACGGCATATTTTCCAGAAAATGCGTCTTCTGTAATGATTGCACTTCTCGTTTTCCAATGTTTCCAACCGTTTAAATTTCCTGTTTCAAACCCGGCATTGAGGATGAGGTTCGTTTCATCTTTTTCGATTTTTGAGTGTTGTGCAAGTAATGAATTTTGAAAAATCAAAAAGCTAGCCAAAATCAAAATCAGTTTTGAGGATTGTTTGAAAAAATAATGAAGCCAACTAGTTACATTCATGAATATTGTTTTTATTTTGTTTGAATTTTGATAGTTTGCCCTTGTAAACCCTCAGAGTTTGCTTCAATAATGATTTCTCCTTTTGCACCTTTTTTACTTTTAATGACCAATAAACAAAGCCCATTGAATGCTTTTCTAAAACTAGCTTGAAAAGGTTCTGTGGAAATAGAATTACCATTGCCAACAGCAGCAATCGTTGCTGGACCTTTGATGTTAAAGCTTATTAAATTATCAGCAAGCGGATGAAAATTTCCATTTTCATCTTCGATTTTTACGGTAATAAATGACAAATCATCACCATCAGCATTGATTTCTTTTCTGTCTGGAATCAATGAAATTTGAGCTGGTTTGCTAGCAGTTTTAATCGATTTTCTAGCAACTTCCTTTCCTTTTATATAGCCAACAATTTCAATTTCTCCCGCTTCAAATGGTACATTCCAATTCAAACGATAAGGAGAATCAAAATATTTTTCTTTTTTATTCCATCCGTAAAAATCTACAGGGATCCTGGTTAAATCTATTCCTTTTTTCTTTATCCCAAGCGATTTTCCATTCACAAATAACTCAGCTTCCTCCGCATTTGTATAACAAAAAACAGGAATTTCTTTTAAGTCTGTGCCTTCCCAATTCCAATGTGGTAACATATGAACCATGGGTTTTGTAGTCCATTGACTTTGATACAAATAAAACCTGTCTTTAGGAAATCCTGCCAAATCAACGGCTCCAAAATAAGAACTTCTGGAAGGCCAATCTTTTAACCAATTTCCATGTGTTAAATTGTCTTTTCCACCATAAGGAGTAGGTTCTCCCAAATAATCAAATCCCGTCCATACAAATTCTCCAATTAAATTTGGCATTGCGTCTTGTGCTTGAAATTCAATATCAGGTGGATATGCCCAAGGTGGACTGTTGAAATCGTAACTATTTACTTGCAATGAAGCATGTTTGTCATATTTTTCTAAAGGCAAATGATACACACCTCTTGAAGACACTGTGGAAGCCGTTTCTGAAGCATAAATAATCATGTTTGGATATTGTTTCGAAATATCTTTATAAAGTGTAGGTTTATAATTTGCGCCTACTAAGTCTAATGGATTTCCCAAGCCCTTTTTTAAAGCTTGTGTCAAATGATTAAACGCAGCAGTTGTTGGTCTTGTTGGGTCTTCTTCTCGACAAATGTCAACCAATTCTTTTGCAATTAAATGCGCATTTTCTGATTTTTGTTCTCCAACTTCATTTCCAATACTCCACATAACTATTGAGGGATGATTTCTGTCGCGTTTCAACATGTCACGCAAATCTTTTTCATGCCATTGATCCCAATGTTTGTTGTAATCATTTTCGGTTTTTGGTATTTTCCAACCGTCAAAGGCTTCTGCTTGCACTAAAATCCCCATTTTATCGCACAAAGCCAATTGTTCTGGGGATGTTGGATTGTGGGAAGTTCTTATGGCGTTGATCCCCATTTCTTTCATGATTTGGAGTTGGCGCTCTGTAGCACGTAGATTTACAGCTGCACCCAAAGGCCCTAAATCATTATGTAAACAAACTCCTTTTATTTTTTCTTTTCGTCCGTTTAAAAAGAAACCTTCTTTGGTAAATTCAATAGTTCTGATGCCAAAAGTGGTTTCATATTGATCGATTTCAATACTGTCTTTTACAATTTTTGTGAAAGCTTTGTACAAATGAGGTGTTTCAAAATCCCAGCTTTTTGGATTTTTGACAGATAAATTTTGAGTTATTTTATTAGAACTTGATTTTTCAAAAGAAAATGAAGTACTTGTTGAGGTCACTTCTTTTCCATCAGCATCAAAAATAGTTGTTTGCAATTCAAAAGTTCCATCTTGAGATTTATTGTCGTTTTCGATGTTGGTTTCCACAGTTATTTGTGCTTCATCATTGGTAATTTTTGGGGTAACAATAGTAGTTCCCCAATGAGAAACGTGCACAGCATTTTTAGTTTCAAGCCACACATTTCTATAAATTCCGGCTCCAGGATACCATCTCATTGATAAAATTTCTGGATTTACTTTCACAGCAATCACATTGTTTTCGCCAAATTTAATGTAAGGAGTGATATCTATTTCGAATCCAATATAACCATAAGGTCTGTGATACACTTCTTTTCCATTGATATAAATCGCTGAATTGCTCATGATACCATCAAATTCAATCGTGATTTTTTTTTCTTTTTTGTCAGCTTCAATATTGAAATGTTTTCGATACCAAGCCATTCCAAAAACTGGCAATCCACCCGTTCTTAAATTGTATTTTGGTTTAAAAGGCCCTTCAATTGCCCAATCATGAGGCACTGATAATTTTCGCCAATTCGAATCGTCAAAATCAGTTTTAAAAGCCGATAATGTGTCTGTTTTTTGGAACAACCACGAATCATTAAAAGACACGCGTTCTCTTGAATTTTTTTTAGAAGGTGTATTTCCAAAAGAAATCTGAAAGAACAATAAAAAAAGTAATGATTTATAACAATTCATTTTTAATAGCAATAAGGGTTTTTATTCATTTGTTAATTTACTTCCCCACCAATCTTTGTTTGGCGAAAAATCGGGTTGCAACATATTAATTCTCTCTTTTTCAAGATTTCCCCATCTTTTTATGCGAACAAATTCTTCATATTTTTTGCGTTTTTCAGCATCAAAATTTTCATCAATAGTTGGATATTTTGCACCAACATTGGTGAGCCAATTTTTCAATTCGAGGTATAATTTTTGTTCCATTTCAGGAAAATCGGTAACAATATTTTTCTGTTCATATGGGTCTTTCTCTAAATTGTATAATTCATTGGAATTTTCTTCATAATAATAAATCAATTTCCATTTTCCCTTTCTGATGATGGAAGAAGGATCGCCACCTTGATTTCCATAATGTGGATAATGCCAAAACAAGGATCTTTCTGCTAAAGTGGCATTTTTTTCAATCATGGGTCTTAAACTAACTCCATCTTTATGTTGGGTAGGCATTAAACCAATATTCGCAAAATCCAATAAAGTGGGATAAAAATCGGCTCCAGTTACAGGATAATCAAAGGTTTTTTCTTTTGAATTATTCCAAGGAACATATATAAAATAAGGTTCTCTAATGCCTCCTTCATATTGATATCCTTTGCCACCTTTATAAGGTAAATTAGAGGTAGAAAAATTATCTCCTGAAGAAACACCACCATTGTCTGAGGTGAAAATCACAATCGTATTTTTATCTAAATTGGCTTCTTTCAATGCTTTTAGAACAATTCCGACGGCATCATCCATACTTTCTACCAAACCACCATAAATTGGATTGTCTTGATGTTGTCTGATGGGCAACTTTTTTTCCATCACAAAACCAATTTCTTTAATGCCCTGTTTTTCAGCTTTGTCTCTGTATTTCTTCCATTTTTCCTGATTGGTTTGTATAGGTCCATGAACGGCATAGAAAGACAGAAAAGCAAAAAATGGTTTTTCTTTTTCCTGCTGAATGAATTGAGCGGTTTCTTTGGCTAAACGCATTGTTAAATTCTCGCCTTTTTCTCCATCTTTTAATTTTGGATTTTGAAATGGCGAAAAATAGCCTCCTTTTGGACCACCAGATTCATAACCTCCAATATTGATGTCAAAACCATGATCTTCTGGATAGGAACCAACATCGCCCAAATGCCATTTTCCGGCAAAAAAAGTTTTGTAACCATTGGCTTTCATTGCTTCTGCAATGGTTATATCATCTTTTGGTAAAGCTTCTACATTTTCAGAGGGTAATAATTTGTCATGTCTGTTTTGCGAACGCCAATCTGCGCCTGTTTTAGCACCAATCCAATCCGTAATGCCATGTCTTGCAGTAAATTTTCCTGTCATGATACTTGCTCTTGAAGGACTACAAACTCTACTCGTTGCATACCCTTGCGTAAATACAAAACTTTGGTTGGCAAGCGCATCAATATTTGGGGTTTCATAATAGGTGCTTCCTGTATAACTCAAATCATTGATGCCCAAATCATCCACCAGGATAAAAAGAATGTTTGGTTTTTGAGGAATTTTTAAATCCTTAGAATTCGATGTGCTTTCAGTTTGCTTACAAGAAGAAAGGAGTATGAAAAGTAAAAAAAAGAGCCTGTAATTCATTTTTTTTAAAAATTAAAATATTCGGATTTAGTTCGAGCATTTTCCACAATCTTGATTAATTCATTTGTTTTTTTAGGAAATTCATCTGCAAGATTTTTTGTTTCACTTGGATCTGAATCTAAATTGAATAGATAATATGTTCCGGCTTTTTTTACATGGTATTTTACCAATTTCCAATGCTCTTTTCTAATAGCCTGACGTCCGCCAAGTTCATGAAATTCCCAATATAAATAGTCGTGTTGTTTTTGTATTGTAGATTCTCCAAGTAAGGTTGGTAAAAATGAAATGCCATCAAGATTGGATTTTGATTCTTTTTTTAAAATTTCTGAAAACGTTGGTAATACATCCCAAAAAGCAGAAATATGATTTGATGTTGAACCTTCTGCAATGTTACCTTTCCATTTAACAATCATTGGCACTCGAATACCACCTTCAAATAAATCGCGTTTATAGCCTCTTAAAATGCCATTACTATTAAAATAATCTGGATCTGCACCACCTTCTTGATGCGGACCATTATCTGATGTGAAAATAAAAATGGTATTTTTTTCAAGTCCTAAGTCTTTCACTTTTTGCAAAATTTCACCTACTTGATCATCTAATAAGGTTATCATGGCAGCAAAGGCAGCATGAGAATAGGGTTGAGATTCGTATTTTCCATCTCTGTAATGTTCTCCTTCATCAGTTCCTTTAAAGGCTTTTTCAGGTTCTAATGTTCCAATAAATTTTTCTAGATATGCTTTTGGAGCGGCTAATTCAGCATGCGGAATAATACTTGGGTAGTACAAAAAGAAAGGCTTATCCTTATTTTTATCCATAAATTCAAGTGCTTTTTTATGAATTAAGCTTGGTGCATATTGGCCTTTTTTTGTTCCCATATTGTCCTTTAAAAAAACTTTTTTATCATTATCCCACAAATGGTATGGATAATAATGATGTCCCAAACGTTGGCAATTATAACCATAAAAAGTGTCAAAACCTTGGTTTAAAGGATCTCCTTCAGAGTTTGGATAACCTAATCCCCATTTGCCAAAAGCACCTGTTGCATAGCCATTATCTTTTAAAAGTTCAGCAATGGTATAGGAAGAATCGGGTAAAGGCCATTGGCCTTCGGGTCTTACTTCTTTATTGCCTCTTACAGGTGTATGTCCGGTATGTAATCCCGTCAATAACGAAGAGCGAGAAGGCGCACAAACAGAAGACCCTGCATAATGTTGGGTAAACAAAATACCTTCTTTTGCTAAGGCATCAATATTGGGTGTTGAAAACTTTGTTTGTCCATAGCAGCTTAAATCTCCATAGCCCAAATCATCGGCAAGAATATAGATGATGTTTGGTTTGGAGTTAATTAATTCAGTTTTTTTATGTTCTTGGCATGAGGAAAGCCCTAACATTAAAATAGTTGAAAACAAAAAAAAATTGACAATCATTTTTAAATTTTAAGTAAACATGATAGTTAAAAATATTAATAATATAAACTTTCTTGAAATCATTGAAAGTGTTTTATTCTATTATAGGTTCTAAAAAATCTATAATTAATTTACCGAGTTTTTCATAACCTTCGTTTTTATAATGAACATTATTGGAACCTTCTCCATAAGTTTTATGAATAAGAATTGATGGTTTGTAAATATCATTAACAAGAACACCATGTTTTTTCATAACCTTTTTTGCGGCTTCGTTGTATTTTTGCACCTCATTTTCAATTCTGCCAGGTTCATTTTCAGGAACATAGGTTGTAGTAACAAAAATCAATTTTGCTTTCGTTTTTTTCTTTATGATGGATACAATGGAGTCTAAATTTGATGCATATTCATGGACGGTAAACTCAGGTCTTCCATTGATTTTATCTCTATTTCCATATTCTTTTGAGTCTGGATGTCGATAACATAAATCCCACATGCCCCAATTAAATTGAATAATATCCCAAGTTTCATTACCTAGCCAAGTATCAATATTCATTAATCCGGTTCCGGTATGTTGTGCATTTCCAACATTGTGAGTAACGATTGCCCTATCGGAAAAATGTGCTTCAACAAAGGGTGTATAGCCTATTGATATGGAATCGCCTATAATTAATATTTTTGGTTTATTACAGGTGAAAGCAGCTACCAATAATGCAGCTAAAAGCAAAAGTAAGCCAAGAGAAATCTGTTTTTTAATCATTTATTTCAAAATTAATTTTTTAGTAGATTGATTGCCGTTACTGTGTTTTATTGATATGAAATAAATCCCTTTCATTTGATTGGTTAAATTTATTTCTGTTTCTGTAGATGTCAAGATGTCTTTTGATTTAATTAATTGTCCATGAATATTATAAATAGAATACGAATCCATGGCTAATGCAGATTTTAAGGTGAATACCCCTTTTGATGGATTTGGAATCAGTGAGGCATTATCAGCCTCAAATCCATTGACGTTTAAAGTGTAATAAATATCTAAATTACTGTCATTGTAAAGTGTAGCTTCTGTAATGGATGGTGTTGAAACTTGATCTCTGTAAAAAACACCCACATTTGTCAGTGTTGTTCCTGAAGCATCATAATAATCTGCAACACCAGAGTTAGGTTGATACCAGCAATACCTTTCAACATAATCTAAAGTTTCTAAATAGGGTAGAGCTAATTGCATAAACCCATAATTTGTAGCATTGCTTCTGTTGGGGTTGGCATTAAACTCAGTAATCCAAATAGGGAGGCCATATAAATTATAGACATTTTGTAAGTAAGTTTTAAATCGATTAAAGACTGTAGTTGGTGATGCATTAGGCGAATTAGCAGGATTTGATCCCCAATCGTACCAATGTACAGCAATAACATCTATTCTTATGTTTTGCTCTGTTGCTTTATCATGAAATTCTTTTAACCATCCAAATGGGGCATTTTCTCTACAACTTGGAGATACCAACCTAAGACCTGTTTTCATTAAGTTTTTATAAAAACCGACCGCTACATCTGTTTGGCATAAATTATTGTATTGTCCGGATTGATCATTGCAATTATCACTTTCGTTAAAAGCCATAACATGTGTAGCTTTGTATTTTGATTTGTAGAGTTCTATATCTGCATCGTCATTCGCACCACCAGCGCCCCAAGACATGGGAGCATATTCAAGTTCTAATGAAGAATTTCCTGTATTGTTCCAAAGATATGACCAGGTATTATTTAATTCAGAATCTGGTCCGGTTCTTCCTTTTTTATTGACCCAATTCCAAGGGATTACTCTTATGAAGGAAACATCGTTTAACAAATAAAAAGGCAATTCATTTATAATTAAATCTGTTTCAGAAGCGATATAATTTTTGCTTTTGCTAGTACCGTCTTCGGCGATTGCAAACGTTGCCATAAATCCTTTTTTAAGGATGAAGGATTGCGCTTTTTTGTCCATGGCACTGGGAATAGCCAATCCACTATGAATAATGTCCACACTTAAGTTAGCTGATGTACCTTGTAAATTCAAACCGTCATAGATGGTTAATGGTGCGGTTGAGAGATCATTACTTCTTATAACCGTGCCTTCTAGATAATAATTGTCCAAACGAACGTTTGTATTATAGGTAGCAGTAGCGTTATTGATTGTTATGTGTGATAGATGGTTGTTTAATACAGCGGTGCCTTTTAAATTTAATGTTCTTACCCAACCAATGCCAGATGTGAAATTGATGGACACATTGTTTTGAAGTGGGGCATTATCACTTAAATCAACATAGCCTTCATTGTTTATTGAAACACTACCAGAGGAAAGAGCAATGGCTTGCAGGCTTGAACCCGTAACAGACATATTTCCAGTACCTAAATCAATGACTCCATTGGCCATTACCAATGAACCAGCATTATGCAATTGCAAAGATAGATTTATTGGTTGCCCGGCATCAATGTTTCCAGATGCCGGAGCCAGATTTGTGCTGAGGTATTCCCAATTATTTTCATCAAAAAAATCGTTGTTTGAGGCATTACCTGTCCAAACCGCTTGTTGAGAAAAACTCCAAATAGAGGTTAATAAAAAAGCAAGCACTAATGGATAATTTTTCATAATATCTGTGATGTGTGCTTATTTGAAAACAGGTTCTTCCGTATCACCATATGAATTACCTCTGATGGTCTCAAACTCTTTTATTAATTCTTCTAATTTTTCAGAATGGGTTTTAGCTAAATTATTTTTTTGTCCAATATCTTCTTTTAGATTATATAATTGATAGTCATTGGAATTACCCATTTCTATTTTTTTTATTTTATTTATGGCTGGCCCTTTGTAAGGTGGTATTAAAACCCAATCGCCATGTCTTAAAGCCGTTCTTGTGGTAGCTTCCAAAATTAAATGATCTCTTCCTTTATTACTTTTTCCTAAAAAAACATTCATCAAGTTTTTACTGTCTTTTCCTTGTATTTCACTCTCCACTAAAGATGCCAGAGAGCTCAATAAATCAACTTGAGACACCAATGCATCTGAGGTGCCAGGTGTTATGGTTCCTTTCCAATACGTTATAAAAGGAATGCGAGTTCCGGCTTCAAATAAACTGTATTTTCCACCGCGTAATTCCCCTGCGGGTTTATGATTGCCAAGTTTTTCAACCGCTTGGTCATTATAACCGTCGTCTAAAACAGGTCCGTTATCACTTGACAACACAATTAAAGTGTTTTCTAATAAACCTTCTTTTTTAAGTGTTTTTATAAATTCGCCCACACACCAATCGGCTTCAACAATGACATCACCTCTTGGGCCCATGCCAGATGATCCTACAAAGCGTGTGTGAGGTGTACGAGGGACATGAGGTTGTTGAAGGGCATAATACAAGAAAAATGGTTCATTTTTATGTGCTATTACATATTCTTGAGCCTTTTTTAAAAAGGTGTCGGCCATATCTTCATCTATCCATTTAGCACTATTTCCACCTTTCATATAGCCAATTCTTGGTACGCCATTTATAATGCTATTGCTGTGTTGAGGATCTCCAACCATTTTTAAAAGTTCTGGATTATCTGTTCCGGTAGGTTCTCCTTCAAAATTTTTATCATAATCAACTAAAATGGGGTCGTTAGTATCTAAATTATCAACATAACCATCTTTTATATAAACCGTAGGAACTCTATCTTGGGTAGCAGCCATGATGTAACTGTAATCAAAACCAACTTCATTTGGGCCAGGACTTATTTTAGTATTCCAATCTACATTTCCATTGCCTAATCCTAGATGCCATTTTCCAACAATACCTGTATGATATCCTTTTGATTTAAGCATTTTTGGAATGGTTACTTGAGCAGTATCAATGAGTAAAGGAGCTGTGCCAGGCAGAATTTTTGCATTTTTGTTTCGCCATGGATACGTTCCTGTTAAAAGAGCATATCTACTTGGAGAGCAAGTGGCTGAGGTGGCATAACCATTAGAAAACTGTAGACCGTTTTTAGCAATGTCATCAATATTTGGTGTTTGTAATCCTGTGGCACCATAGGTGCTTAAGTCTCCATAACCCAAATCATCAGCATAGATAAAAATGATATTAGGTTTTTTGTTTTCTTGAGCGGTAATTTCATTTTTTGATTTATTTGTATTTTCACAGGCGGAAAAAGTCAGAAATATGAAACTAAGACCTATTAAATTTTGCTTAATCATTCTATAATTTTTTTATTGATTATTTATTGGACGTTTAAATCTATTGGGATTTTTCTGATTATATTCTGCATCATTTCCTAATCCTTCAAAAACAGGATTTATCATGTTATTATTCCAATTTTTGTATTGGTTTAAGAGATTTTTATAAATGTCATTTTCATTTTTAATGAGATTATTACTTTCAGAAATATCTTGATTTATATTGAAAAGCATTGGTATATCTTTATTAACCACAATTTTATCCCCAGTTAGACTTCTACAAGCAAAGATGTTTTGATCAAATTTTCTCCAGAATAAAAAATCATGTGGTATGCCTGCTTGTTCTCCAGTTAGGTAAGGAATGAGGTCAACGCCATCTAATTTATTTTTTGGTATTATTGGAATAGATGATTGTGCAATGACGGTAGAAAAAATGTCTAATGATGTTATGGCTGAATCATATGTGATACCTTTAGGTATTTTTGCAGGCCATTTCATAGCGAAAGGCACATGAATGCCACCTTCAAAAACGTCTCCTTTGCCACCTCTTAAAACACCATTATCTGAAGCATTAACCTTTTCTGGCCCACCGTTATCCGACAAAAAGAAAATAATGGTGTTATCATCAAGATTTAACGCTTCTAATTTATCCAAAATTTTACCAACACCATCATCAACAGCACTTACCATGGCTGCATATGTTTTGCGTTTTGTATTCGTTATGTCTGGAAATCTACTCAGATATTTTTCTGTAGCCTGAAGTGGCGTATGTGGGGCATTGTAGGCCAAATACATAAAAAAAGGTTCGTCTTTATATTTTTCTATGTAGTTTATAGCTTCACGCGAAAGGGCATCTGTTAGGTATTCCTTTTCCTTAATTCTTTCATTGTTTCTTAAGAGCTTGGTTTTGTAGGCGTCAAATTGTTCTTTAACTTCATATTCGTTATTTAATGTCCACAATTCCGGAAAATATTGATGACCACCGCTTAAAAAGCCATAAAAATCGTTAAATCCTCTTTTCAACGGTCGTAAACTTTCATGAGCTCCAAGATGCCATTTGCCTAATGCAACAGATTTGTAATGTGCGTTTTTTAATGCTTCTGCCAAGGTTTCTTCTTTTAAAGACAAGCCCATATTAGGGTCATTAGGAGCAAATAATGGATTTCTGCTAAAACCAAAACGGTCTTGATACCGCCCAGTAATTAAACCGGCTCTACTTGGGCCACAAACCGCATAACTTACATAGGCATTTGTGAATTTTACGCCTTGAAATGCTATGTTGTCAATGTTTGGAGTTGGTATATCTTTACAGCCATTAAAACCCACATCATTATAACCTAAATCATCTACTAAAATAATGATTACATTAGGTGAAGAAGAAGTAGTTTTGTTATTTGAAACTTCTAAACGCTGAGCATGTATATAATTTGCAGAAATTAACAGGCAAAATAAAAAAGGCCTGTTTCTTTTCAGGAACTTGTTAATGAATAACATATTTGCGTTTTTATAAAAAAGTTTGTAAAAATTCTAATTTTATCAAATTTAGGCTTAAATAAAGTAAGGTCTGGGTAGTATTAGTTCAATAATGGGGTTAATTAGTTCAAAGTAATGTTGAAGCAAATATTTTATTAGTTCATTCTAAATTAAATCTTTAATTTTTCAGTCAATATTAAATAGGATATCTTTTTTGAAAAAACAGATTGCAATAAATTTTTTTATTCCGATTTTGTGATTATAAAAACATTGAAGCTAAAATTTATGATAAAAAAATTGATAAAAATAGGTTGCTTTTTACTTTGTTTTTTTTCATTCTCACAAGAAAGAGAGGTTAATTATGTTACAGATTTTATAACCACCAAGCAAGGCTTATCCCATAACTACGTGTCTTCAATTATAAGCGATGATTTAAATATTAAATGGATTGGTACAGAAAACGGAATTACCAAATATAACGGATACGATTTCGAGTATATTAAACCAAGCAAGAAATACGAAGGACTTTTAAATGAAAACATCGAAATTCTTTTTAAAGACAGAGATAACAATGTATGGATAGGAACCAAAAGTGGTGGTTTATCATATTTAGATATTAAAAACAATACCATTAAAAATTTCAATCACCTTATAGATTTAGAAAAAGAAGGCGATCTTAGGGTTACGGCGCTTTCTCAGGATAACGATGGTAATATTTGGATTGGCACATGGAGTAAAGGTGTTTTTGTAATTGATTTCAAAAACGAAAAACTTCTAAGGCAATTTAAAACTACTTCAGTAATATATAGCATCATCAAAGATTTTGAAGGAAACATTTGGTTTGCTATTGACAGAATACTCTATAAATACATTTCATTAGAAAATAGAAGTGAAACATATTCTTTTGCAAATTTTATAACCGATATTCTTTCTGATTCTTTTAGAAAAAAAATATGGATTACCACCAGTGGATTAAACAACACAAAACTTTTTAATTATGATTATCGTCCAAATGACATTGAAACCGTTGAAACTGGTGTGGTTTCAGAGTTTTCTAAAAAACTATTTTTAGATAAATACCATCATTTATGGATTGGAACCTGGGGGTTTGGTGTTTATAAAAGCAACCTTGAACTTTCAAAATTTGATAAAATCCAATTAGTTTCCAGAACTTCAGAAAAAAAAAGTGCTAATTATAATACCATTTTAAACATTCATGAAGATAAAAACGATATAATTTGGTTGGCAACAGCTAATGGCGGATTGGTTAGATTGGTGGAAGGAAATGGATTTGAAAATGCGGATAAATTAATTCCTAATACAGAATTAAAAGGTCGGTTAAATATATTAACCATTCATAGAAATAGCAACAGACTATTTTTAGGGACTATGTTTGATGGTCTGTATTATGGAAAAGATTTTTCAAATTTAACTCAAATTAGCGAGATTGGAAATGTTAGAATAAAAACATTGTATGAGAAAGATAAATCGCTTTTTATTGGAACCAATGATGGATTTTTTATTTTTGATTTAGAAAAAGAACAGATTGTTTTTTCGTCTGATGTTGTTAAAAAAGTAACCTCATTTTATATAGACCATGAGAAGAACCTTTATATTGGAACCCAACAACAAGGTCTTGCTATAGTTAAATTAGATAGCATTCATGATAAAGACGCCTATATTTTATATTCAGAAGATTCAAAAAATAAACAGAAATTAGAGAGTAATAGAATAACTGGCATTCAAGAAGATCATCGTCATAATATTTGGGTTAGTTCCTATAATGGACTTCACCTTTTTAATAAAAAAGAAAAAGTCTTTACAAATCAATTTACCTTATTAAAACAAAAACTTCCAAGTGTTATTATTAATTCAATTTCCTTAAAAGATGATAATATTTGGCTGGCAACTCCAAGTGGACTGTTTAAACTTAATTATAGTAATGAAGCGTTAACTCTTGAAGATTCTATTACCAAAGAGAACGGCCTAAACAGCGATTTTATTTGTGCTGTTACCTTTGATGAAAATTCTAATATATGGTTTAGTACTCATACTGAAATTGTTAAATACAATGAAGAAAATAAATCTATTTTAAGCTTTGGTGATATTAATGGTGTAAAAACAACCTCTTTTAATAATTCAAGCTATTGTGACCATAATAAAAATGAGATTTATTTTGGCGGCATTGATAACATCACATTTTTTAATCCTAATACCATCACCAATGTTCATTCTGTGCCAGAAATTATTTTCACTAATTTACGAATAAACAATAACTTAATTCAATATGAAAAGGGCAGCAAAATGATTGATAACAATATTAATTACGCCCAAAACATTACATTAACCCATAAAGATAATTTTTTCTCTACAACGTTTGTGGCGAATGATTTTTTGGGAAAACTCAATATTAAATACAGATACAAATTAAAGGGTTACCAAGATTCTTGGATAGATTTACAAGACGAAAATGAAATAAACTTTGCAGGATTATCTCCTGGTAATTATTCTCTTTACATTGAGGCTTCTAGGTATAATCAAAATTGGAGCGAGCCAAAGGTTATTAATATTACCGTATTAAATTCTCCATGGAAAAGTCCTTTAGCGTTATTGGCATACTTATTAACCATCATACTTATTGTAGCTTATTTTATAAGATCAAACAACATCAAGTTAAAGTTAAAAAACAAACTTGAAATAGCTAGAATAGACAAAGAAAAGGACATGGAATTAACAGAGGCTAAATTAAATTTTTTCACCAACATATCTCACGAATTTAGAACGCCATTAACACTGATTATTGCGCCTTTAAAAGAACTTTTAGAAAGTGAAAAGCTATCGCCTAAAACTTTTAAAAATCTAACCTTAATTGACAGAAATACCAATAGGTTACTAAACCTGATCAATCAGTTATTAGATTTTAGAAAAGCAGATCATGGGTTATTAAAATTGGATGTTTCTAATGGTAATTTTGTTAGATTTTCCAATGAAGTTTTTCTTTATTTTAAACAAGCCGCCAAAGCTAAAAACATTAAATACAAGTTTAAAGCAACGCAAGAAGACATTGTATTTCCATTTGACAGAAATAAAATGGAAATTGTTTTATGCAACTTATTATCCAATGCTATAAAATACAGCCAACCAGGAGATCGTGTCATTTTAAAAGTATATACAGATAATAAGTTTTGTTTTATCTCCGTAAGAGATACAGGAATTGGTATAAAAAGTGAGTATTTAGGTAAAATATTTGACAGGTTTTTTCAAATTAAATCAGGTAATACCGCAAGAATGGTTGGTAGCGGAATTGGTTTAACATTTTCAAAAAAAATTATTGAATTGCACTACGGTAGTATTGAAGTAATGAGTGAAAAAGATGTTGGAACAGAGTTTATAATAAAGCTTTCAATGGATTCAAATCTTTATGGAGACGACTTAAATGAAAACTTCTTAAACACAGATAATATAAAGGCTTATAATACCAGAGATTTTGAAGTTCCCATTAAGACTTTAAATATCAACGCCAAAGAATACTCCGTTCTTGTAATTGATGATAATATTGATATTCTTAATTATTTAAAAGATATCTTATTAGAGGATTATACCGTATTGCAAGCTGAAAATGGGGATATAGGTTATGAGATTGCCTCTTCCGAAATTCCTGATTTAATCATAAGCGATGTGATGATGCCTGGAAAAGATGGCATAACCTTGTGTAAAGAGCTAAAGTCTCAAATTACAACATCTCATATCCCCATTATTTTACTAACAGCCAGAACATCAACGGTTTTTGAAATTGAAGGTTTGAAAACAGGTGCAGATGATTATATTACCAAGCCTTTCAATGCCAATGTAATCAAGGCCAGAATAGCTAGTCTGTTGGAAAACAGGGAAAAGCTAAGAACACATTTATTAAACAAAGTAAGGTTTGAGCCAACAAATGTGGATCAATTCTCTGAAGTAGATACTGAAAATGCTTTTATAGATAAAGCAATCCTTTTAGTAGAAAATAATTTGGATAATGTGGCTTTTGGAATTGATAATATGGTAGATGAGCTTTACATGAGTCAATCTACCCTTTACAGAAAAATCAAATCGTTAACCGGACTTTCTTTAACAGCTTTTATTCGATCGGTTCGTTTAAAAAAAGCCGCAAACTTAATTCTTTCTTCAGATTTAAATTTAAATCAAATAGCTTATGAAGTAGGATTTAATGATTATAAATACTTTAAAACATCTTTTAAAAAACAGTTTGACTGCTTGCCGTCTAAATACAAAGAGTTAATAAATAAATAGTACAAAGTCACTATTTTAAAGGGTTTGCATTATTTGAACCCCTAATTGATTTATTTAACCTAGCGGGATTCTTCTATTGTTGCCATCTTTGTGTATAGCTAAATAACTTTTACTAAACTAATTTCAAATCAAAATTATGAAAGTATTCATTTTTTATTTTCTGCTATTAATGCCCATAGGACATATAGCTTTTTCTCAAAATGTTATTTCTGGAACCGTTACCGATGGTAATGCACAACCACTTCCGGGAGCAACCGTTTTAATTTTAAACACAACAAAAGGAACTACAACGGACTTTGATGGAGCATTCTCCATAGAAGCATCACAAGGTGATGTGTTAGAAATTTCATTTGTTGGTTTTGAAAAAACTAGAATAACCGTAGATTCTAGCAAAACTTACCAGATTTCTTTAAATGAAGATGCAGCCTTACTGGATGAAGTAGTGGTTGTTGGTTATGGGTCTCAAAAGAAAGTAAACTTAACGGGATCTGTAGCTACAGTATCATTTAGAGAAGAAGTCAACCAACCTGTAACTAACTCGGGGCAGTTATTATATGGTAGGTTTTCTGGTGTTCAATTAACACAATCTTCAGGGAATCCTGGGGCTGATGGTTCTTCAATTGTTATTAGAGGTATTGGTACCTTTGGTAACAGTACACCTTTAATAGTGATAGATAACATTCAATATGATGATTTATCTGCGTTTAACAGTTTAGCGCCATCAGATATTGAAAGTGTAACCGTTTTAAAAGATGCTTCTGCCAGTGCTATTTATGGAGCCAGAGGAGCAAATGGGGTTGTTTTAGTAACCACCAGAAAAGGAACTGAGGATAAGTTTGAAATAAGCTATAATAGTTACTATGGTGTTCAAGAAGCTACTGTTGTTCCAGAATTTTTGGGTTCTTTAAATTATGCTACGTTAATCAACGAGAAGTTTAGAAATGAAGATGGTCCTGGTTTTCAACCAAGATATACAGATACTCAGTTAGACGCTATTAGATCGGGTTCCTCACCAGATCAGTTTGCAAATACCTCTTGGGCAGATGAAGTTTTAAGATCTGCATCTATTCAAAATCACAATTTTGCATTCTCTGGAGGTAATGCTAAATCTACTTACAGACTTTCATTGGGATATTTAGGACAAGATGCCATTGTAAGAAGTAAATTTAAAAGTGAACGATACAATTTCAGTTTTAATATGAACTCAAAACTTAATGATTGGTTTACTTTAAGTAGTGTGACTAACTCGTTTTGGAAAAGAAATGTTGGGCCTACCGGAGGTCAAGGTGCTTTTGATGGTGATAACGGAATTATTTATTCCTTACAAAGAACAGCACCAACCATTCCGGCCTATTACAGTAATGGTAAATATGGTATTGTTGATGGAGCATGGTTAAATTCCAATCCATCTTTCTTGACCCAAAACCCATTAAGGAGAGGTTACTTAGGGAATTTTGAAAGCGATATCATCAATATCAGTCAAAGAATTGGTTTGACTTTTAAATTGTCAGAGGCCTTGTCATTTGAAACCAGTGGAAGTGCCAATATTATTTATACCAATACATCAGATTTTAGCCCTACGGCAGTACTTAGAGATTATGATGAGAACATTGTAATTCAAAGCCAGTTAAATAATCTTTCTAACGCTACAAGCTTTGAGTACAGACTGCTCAATGAAAATATTTTAAGATATAATAAAACATTCAACAAAGTTCATGATTTTGGAATGTTAGTGGGGCATTCCATTAACTTTCTTAGAAATGATGGATTTAGCGGACAAGTAAGTGGTTTTCCAACAGATAATTTAGAAGAGTTTAATGCAGGTGGAATTACAGATCCTTCTGTAAGTGGCGGTGCTTTTGAAGAAGTAACACAATCATTTTTTGGTAGAATCAATTACAATTACGATGGTAAATATTTAGCGGAATTCAATTTAAGACGTGACGGGTCTTCAAAATTTGGAGAAAATTTGTACGGTAATTTTCCATCAGCGTCTATTGGGTGGAATATCTCTAAAGAGAAGTTTTTAGAAAATGCCGACTTTATTACCAATTTAAAAATAAGAGCCAGTTGGGGTATCAGTGGAAATGACAGAATTGGAAATTATATTCCTTATCAGGCCTATAACCCAGGTCAGGATTATGTGTTAGGAAATGATAACACTTTGGTAGGAGTAGCGGTTACATCGCTAGCAAATCCATTCATACGTTGGGAAGAAACAGAACAGTATGACATAGGATTGGATGTTAGTTTATTTAAAAATAAGGTAGAATTGGTTGTTGATTATTTTAACAGAAACAGTACGGATATATTATATACTAATTTCCCGATACCTAATACCCTTGGCGTTGCCAATTTAGGCGCTCAAAACGCAGCTTCTATGATTAACAAAGGGTTGGAAGTGGGTGTAAATTACAGAGGAAATATTGGGGAATCTAAATTTACACTTGGAGCCAATGTAACCAAATTAATATTAAATGAAGTCACTGGTTTAGGTGATGGTGGCGAGGAAACTATTACCAATACTAATATTATTAGAATTGGAGCTCCATTTAGATCTTATTATGGCCTAAGAGCTATTGGTGTTTTCCAAAATTTAGATGAAATTGCAAACTCACCAACGCAATACGGTAACGCCAATACAGGGCCTGGCGACTTAAAATATGCCGATATTTCAGGTCCAGACGGTATTCCAGATGGCATAGTCAATGATGATGATAGAACCATTATCGGTAATCCAAATCCAGATTTATTAATAAACTTTAATGGCTCATTTGAATTTAAAGGTTTTGATATTAACTTTTTATTCCAAGGCGTGAGTGGTGTTGACAGATTGTTAATGGGTAATGGAAATCTACCTATGGCTGATGATAGAAGTAATGCCTTAACCTATTGGTTAAACAGATGGACACCAGAAAATCCAAGCAATGATTTACCTAGAGTTGGAGGTCAAAATAATACGAGAGTATCTTCTTTCTACATACAAGATACATCATTTTTAAGACTTAAATCACTTGAATTGGGCTACTCATTATCAAATGATGTGTTAGAAAAAATCAATATCAATAAATTAAGAGTTTTTGTTGGCGCACAAAACTTATTCACCTTTACTGGCTTAGAGCATTTTGATCCTGAGGGAGCAAATGGAAGTCAAAGTAATAGAAATGCGCCACTTTATAAAACAATCACTTTTGGTGTAAACTTAAAAATTTAAAACATGAAAAAGATACTATTTTCAATTTTTGTTGCATTTACATTAACAAACTGTAGCGACGATTTTATAAGAAGGTCTTCATTAACTCAAATCGCTGAAAACAATTTTTGGCAAAGTGAGGAAGATGCTTTTTTAGCACTTAATGGGGTGTATTCAGCACTTCAGAGTAAATCCATGTATGGAGGCCATATTAATGGGTGGCAGGGTTTTCCAGGATTTGATGGTTTAGGAGATAATGCCTTTAATCAGTATAAATGGGAAGGTCCAGGATTATTTATGGAAGGTAGTATAGATCCTGCCAGTGGACCTTTTACCAGTATTTGGAACGACCATTATATTGGGATAGCCAGAGTAAATTCAGTTATAAAAAATGTTCAAACAATCTCTGAAGATTTAATTCCAACCGAAACCAAAAATGAATTGTTGGGGCAAGCTTATTTTTTAAGAGGGCTATTATATTTTAATCTAGCCGTATTTTATGAAGATGTTCCGTTAATTACAGAACCTCAAACGTTAGAAGATGCCTATGTATCAAAAAATACCTATGCTGAAATTACAGCTCAAATTGTAGAAGATTTAAAGTTTGCTATTGAATACTTGCCAGTTAGTTATTCTAGCGATTTATACGGTTATGCTACAAAGGGTGCTGCATTGGGTCTTTTTGCAAGAGTGCAATTGTACAATAAAGTTTATGAAGGTGATTTTGGTGTGTTGAAATTAACAGAACAAGCTCTTGGCTTAGGATATGCTTTACACCCAAACTATTCTAATTTGTTTTCTTTGGCAGGAGAAAACTCTCAGGAAATAGTGTTTGCTGTTCGTTTTTTAAGAGGAGATAATACCAATAGTGGAGAAACTTTTTCTGCAACTTACAATGGTACACCAAAAATAGACCAGAGACCCATGCCTAATTTAGTAAAAGATTATTATTGTACAGATGGACTGCCAATTACAACGTCACCACTGTACAATCCAGCAGATCAGAGGCAAAATAGAGACCCTAGAGCGATTGCTACTATATACTTTAAGGGAGACACCTATTATACAGATCCAGTACGAGTTTTTCCAGGAAATGGCCCTACAACGTATGGTATGAGAAAATATATAAGGACTGGTCCGGATGCTGAAGGGAATGCGTCTTTTGGAGACGGCTCCCAAGACTTCTACTTAATAAGATATGCAGATATTTTATTAATGCGTGCAGAGGCTATGGCTGAAACAGGAGATATTAGTGGCGCAACTGGTTTAATAAACCAAATTAGAGATAGAGTAGGAATGCCACATGTTGAAGATGTTGAAGGTGCTGTAAATCAAGCTCAAATGATTGACATTGTTCGTCATGAAAGACGTGTTGAACTTGCCTTAGAAGGCTTACGATTTATGGATTTAAAACGTTGGGGAACTGTAGAACAAGCTTTTCAAAGAGCTATTTCTGATCCCGTAGGGACATATAATCCACAATATTTAGGAGGTAGGTCTGAGGTTTTTCCCATTCCACAAACAGAAATAGATGTTAATCCTAATTTAACTCAACATCCAGATTGGCTATAAATTAAAAAATTAAATATTATGAAAAGAAGTATTTTATTATTACTAACCATAGCATTCTTAGTAAGTTGTGAAAAGAATGTAATAGGCGATTTTGAACCATCACCTTATTTTGGTGCTGATCAAGAGCCACCTGCCAATTTAAGTAAAAAAGGGGCAGCCTTTACTAACAAAACCAAAGCATGGTCTCATAAAACCAGTGCGCTAACACCACATTGGATGTATAGTTGGGGGAACGTTTTAGCTGAAGAAATACCTGAAAATGTAGAGTTTGTTCCTATGTTTTGGGGTAAAACGTCTCCATCAGATGAGAATATAGCCAGAGTCAAGCAACTCATTGCAGACGGAAAAGTTAAGTACGTTTTGGGATTTAATGAGCCCGATGGTGCCGATCAGGCTAATATGACCGTGGATGAAGCCATTGCTTTATGGCCAAAATTAGAAGAATTAGGAGTGCCTCTTGGCTCACCAGCTACAGTCAATTCAACCAATGCTTGGATGACTGAGTTTATGACAAGAGCAGATGCATTGGGTTTAAGAGTGGATTTTGTAGCTTTTCATAGCTACGGAGGTTCTAATGTTTTAAGTCTTATAAATAAACTTAAAGAGACTCATGAAGCTTACAACAGACCCATTTGGATAACCGAGTTTGCAGTTGCAGACTGGAATGCTACAACACCAGAAACTAATAGATATACTGAGGCAGAGGTTATTCAATTTATGCAAGATGCCACAACGGCCTTAAATGCTATTGAATGGGTTGAACGTTATGTTTGGTTTGACGGAAGTAATGCACCTTTAGCAACGTCCTCGTTATTTGATGACGATGCTAATATTACAACATTGGGAGAGGTATATGCAGCTATTAACCCTAATGAAAATATTGGTCCTGGTGTAGATACTGAATATACACCACCAGTAGACCTTGACGAATTAATTGTTAATGGGCATTTTGAAGGAGGAACCTACGTAAAAACATATAATTGGGGTACTGCAAATATGCCAATAGCTTGGGATGGATACGAATCTGGTATTGTAGAAACCGATGTTGTTGCTGCATATACTGGTAATTTCAGTGCTCGATTAAAAAGTGGAAGCTCCGCGTTAACAACAGTAGTTCCCGTGGAAGCTGGTAAAACCTATGTTTATAAACTTTACTCTAAGTGGGCTGAGGAGGGCGTAAATATGAGAATTGTTTTTAAAGATAATGTAGCCAATGTTAAAATTGGCCAGTCAGAATTCTTACCTATCTCAGTCGAATGGACAGAATCAACAGGAGAAATTGTAATTCCAGATGGTGTTACTCAACTATTAATCTCACTTTGGAATGGTAGTCAAACTCATTTCTTTTTTGATGACATTTCCCTCAAAGAAAAAAAATAAAAACAATCCTGCAACTTTCATGATTTCAGGATTATGAAAGTTGCAATTATTAACTATTAATCCTTAAACTAAATTATTATGAAAAAAATTACATTTTTAATTGCTTTATTAATTATCTCTGTAAGTTTTGGGCAGAACTTGATTTCTGATGGAACTTTTGATACACAAACAGGAGCAATAAATACTGGTACAACTCCATGGACTGGCTTTAACTCACAAGTTATAGTGAGCGATGATTTAACCTCTTCAACTGCAGGCAACGTAAATAACGGCGAAGGCTCTATTTTTCAGGTGATTAGTGTTGTAGAGGGGTCAACTTATATAGTGAATTTTGATTACAGATGGGTAAGCGGAACAGGAAATTATAATATGACTGTTCGCGTTAAAGACAATGCTAACCTAGGAACTAATTTAACTTTTAATGATACGAATGATGGATTGGTTTTAAATACAACTCCAGATGTATGGAATACTAATGCTACTTTTTCATTAACGATTCCTAGTGGCGTAACCAATATAAGACTTCTTTTTTACAAAGCTACTGGCAACCGACCATTAAGAATTGATAATGTAAGTATCACGTTAGATGCTACTGCATCTTTAAAAGATTTAGCACAATTCAAATTTAATGTACATCCTAACCCAGCTAAAGATTATATAAATCTTTCTGCTTCGAAAAATATTGACAAAATAGAGATTTACAATATTGTTGGACAACAAGTAGAAAGGATGAATCTAAATAGTACTAACAAACAAGTTGATGTCTCTAAACTTTCTAAAGGTATTTATTTACTCAAAGCCTATATTGAAGATGCCGTAGGCTCTTATAAGTTTGTGAAGCAATAACCAAAAACCTGATTAATAGCCAAATTTAAATCAGAATAAATGACTGGAATCTTCTTTTATACATAGTGTTGCTTAAAGAGATTTCGGTCATTTTAATAGTATAAACCCTAGGCTTAGCAAAATAGATTACTGATTTTATGATAACAAAGTATCAAATAATAAAGTATTGTTTTCTTTATAGTTTTATCATTCTTTCTTCGTGCGTTAATAAAAAAGAGCGGGATAGTTTATTAGCTAAAACGGATCAAACAAAAGATTCCAAGCCTAATATCATTGTCATTCTTGCAGATGATGCCGGTTACGTGGATTTTGGGTTTATGGGCAGCAAAGATTTAGAGACACCAGAAATAGATAAGTTAGCCAAATCGGGTGTTATCTTTACGGATGCTCATGTAACCGCTTCTGTGTGCGCGCCTTCTAGAGCAGGTTTAATGACAGGAAAGTACCAGCAACGATTTGGTTTTGAGGCCAATGGCACTGGATATGGCAATTCAGGTGATATTGGATTATCAGATGATGTGGTAACGATGGCTCATGTATTTCAAAAAAATAAGTATAAAACCATTGCTTTGGGAAAATGGCATTTAGGTGCAACTCCAACAGATCATCCCAATAAAAGAGGTTTTGATGAATTTTACGGGTTTTTAGCAGGTGGCCGTTCTTATTTTCCCATGGATAATCCTTCTGAAGAACACATGCTTCAACAAAATGGTAAACGCATTGAATTTGATGGGTATTTAACCGATGTATTGGGCGATCGTTCAATTACTTTTATTGAAGAAAACAAAGACACACCTTTTTTTATGTATCTAGCTTACAATGCGGTTCATACACCTATGGAAGCTAAGGCAGAACATTTAAAAAAATATCAGGATCATCCAAGACAATACTTAGCGGCTATGACTTGGTCCTTAGATGAAAATATTGGTAAACTTAGAAAAAAATTAAAAGAATTAAATCTTTTAGATAACACACTTATTTATTTTTTGAGCGACAATGGTGGTGCTCACAATAATAGTTCTGAAAACGGACTTTTAAAAGGTTGGAAAGGGAATGAATTTGAAGGCGGCCATCGTGTGCCGTTTGTGGTAAGTTGGCCTGAAAAAATTAAACCAAACCAAAAATTTGATGGTTTAACGTCCTCATTAGATGTTTTTAGTACGTCACTAGCAGCTGCAAATATTAAAAAGGAAGAGGATTTGAATTTAGATGGTGTTAATTTATTACCCTATCTATATAAAGAAAAACAAGGCAATCCGCATGAAGCTCTTTATTGGAAAAAACTAGAAGAATCTGCCGCCAGATTGGGGAAATTTAAGTTAATACATTTGAAAGATTTTGGTTCTACCATGTATGATTTATCGCTTGACATATCAGAAAATGAGGATATCTCATCCAAAGATACGCTTGCCTTTAATCATTTATCAAATAACCTTTCTGCTTGGAAATCAAAAATGATTTCGCCGCTTTGGCGCGAAGGAAAGCCATGGGAAGATGTTACTTATTATATTCACCAAAGATTAATGGAAAATAAACCTGTATTATACAAGGAGCCTTCTAAAATGAAAGAGCTTGTCTCATATTAAATTCTTTTGAATTCTAAAATCGTACTATGAAAAAAAGCATCTTTTTAATAGGGTTGTTATATTCGTGTTTAAACTTTGGGCAAAACTTAATAGTTAACGGAAATTGGGAAGCCTCAGGAACCATGTCTGGTGTTCCTGCTCCTTGGACATCTATGAATCCAACACAAGTTATAGTTGACGATTTAACCAATTCTAAATGTGGTAATATCAACAATGGAAATGGTACCATATATCAAGTTTTTAATGTAACACCAAATGAAACTTATAACGTGGTTTTTGATTATAGATGGGTAAGTGGAACTGGAAATTACAACATGACTACCAGAGTTAAAGATGGTGCTTCTGCAGGAAGTGATTTAGGAACATTGGTTTTAAACACCACACCAGATGCATGGTACACGGGCGCTTTTTCTTTTACTGCACCAACAGGCGTTACCACTGCGAGAATTATCTTTTTTAAAGATACTGGTAATAGACCTTTAAGAATGGATAATGTCTATATTTCACCACAAAGTTCCTTACCAAGTTTTGTCGATTCTAATACACCAATAAATGCGCAACCCATAGGAGTTGCTGGTGATTGGAATTTAGATTTTAGTGATGAATTTAATGATACTAACATTAATACGTCCAAATGGGTTAGAAGTGTTAGCAGTACTTCAAGAGCTGCAAGACCAAATTTAGGAGTGACCGATTGGTGGTGGAAAGCTGAAAATGCCTTTTTAAGCGGCACTGGAGACCTTGTTTTAAGAGGAACCAAAGTAGATAATAACACCATGTATTGTGGCAGTGTAGAAAGTAAAAACCTTTACGAACCAACCTATGGATATTTAGAGGCTCGTATTAAAATAGCAGAAACCGCCAAAGGAAATCATACAGCATTTTGGCTTCAAGGACACAATCAAGGGAATGTAGATAATTCTGCTGCTGATGGTGCTGAGGTAGATATTTTTGAATCGGCATGGGTTACAAATGATACCAAAGCGGTTGTTCATTTTGATGGCTATGGGGCTTTTAAAAAAAATCATACCATACCATTCAATACACCCAATTTACATACGGGCTATCATGTTTTTGGCCTACATTGGACCTCTACAGCCATGGATATATATTATGATGGGGTAAAAGTAACCTCTACAAATGCCGTTAAACCTTTTCCTTTTACAGTAGATTCCAATGGATATCCTTTAGTTCCTCAAGTTCCGGAATGGGTTTGGCTTTCGGTGGGAGCAAGTTTTGGGGATGGCGATTTTCAAAGTCAACCGGTTGGAACTTTATCAGATGCTTTGGTAGATTATGTAAGGGTTTATAAGGCTTCATCAGCGTTAGGGATTGAAAGTTCAAGCTTTAATAAAAAATTCAAGTTGTATCCTAATCCGGCAAAACATAAGGTCTACATAACGTCTGAAGAATCTAGTTATGCTCTTAAAGTATATGATTTAAATGGAAGAGTTATCATGAGTTCAAACAAATCAAAATCAGCAACCATAGATGTTAGCAATTTTGCAAAAGGTATTTATGTGTTTAAAATAGTTTCAAATCAAAACATTACTAACTATAAAATAGCAGTGAATTAATAAAATAATTTACCATAGTTAACATGAAAAACAGCGTATTCATTTTATATATTTTTATTTTTTTTTCAAGCTGTAAAAACGTTTACTATGTAGATGCTGAATCTGGTAATGATTCTAATTCAGGAAAATCTCCTTCTAAAGCATGGGCTTCATTACAAAAAATTAACCAAATAATTTTTCAACCAGGCGATAAAATTCTGTTCAAATCTGGAACCATTTACTATGGACAATTAGAACCAAAAGGAAGTGGTAGTAAAGAAAAACCTATCCTAATTAATGCTTATGGGTCTGGAAAAAAACCTGCTATTCATGGAAAAGGAGAACAATTGCATACACTCTTGCTGCATAATGTTGAATATTGGGAAATTAAAAACTTAGAAATAACAAATACAGGTATTGAAAGGGTAGCAAATAGAAGAGGTGTTATTATAAGGGCTGAAAATTTTGGGGATTGCCACCATATTGTTTTGGATAGTTTAGAAATACATCATGTAAATGGTAGTTTGGTGAAAAATGAAGGTGGCGGAAGTGCCATTCTTTGGGAAAATTTGGGAAAGAAAGTACCAACTCGATTTGTGGATTTAATCATTCAGAATAATTATTTACATCATTCTGGCAGAAATGGTATTAACTCTAAAGGAAATACCAATAGAGACCAATGGTTTCCCAGCATTGGTGTTATCATTCGCAATAATGTATTAGAACAAATTCCAGGTGATGGTATTGTGCCTATTGGTTGTGAAGGCGCTATTATCGAACATAATGTGCTTCGAGATTTCCCCGACATGCTATCTCACGAAGAAGCTGCTGCGGGTATTTGGCCTTGGAGCTCAGATAATACTTTAATTCAATACAATGAAGTAAGTGGGCATAAAGCTAAATGGGACGGACAAGGTTTTGATGCTGATTTCAATTGTATAGGTACCACCATTCAATATAATTACAGTCATGATAATTATGGTGGGTTTCTTTTAATATGTAATAATGGGTTTAGTTTTAAAAGCTCTGGAAATATAGGATCAAAAAATACAGTTATCCGTCATAATATTAGTATTAATGATGGTATACGACCTTATCCTACAGAACGAAAAGGAGATTTTTCACCTATCTTTCATATTACAGGGCCAACTGAAAACACCTTGATTCAAAACAATACCATCATCCTTACAAAAAAGACTTTAGATAATACCATCGTTAATATGGATAATTGGGGTAATATTTGGCCTGTTAATACCTTATTTGAAAACAATATATTTTATACTGAAGCACCAAGCCAATTCCTATTTGGAGAAGATACGGGCACAAGTTTTAACAATAATAATTATTTTGGAACTATAGAAAACCTTCCTCATGATGTGAATGCTATTTTTAGTATGCCAAAATTTATAAATGAAAGCGCTAGAGGAAGTGGATTTGAAATATTAAAAAACTTTATGTTAAAACAAAACGACTCACTTTTAAAAAGAAACATGGGTATTTCAAACAATATTATCATGAATGTAAAATAACAATTAATAGAGTTGACTATGAATCTTAGACTTTTATTTATAATATTTTATATGTTGTGTTATCATCATGTCATGGCAAAAGATTATTATGTGCATCCTACACTTGGCAACGATACAAATAATGGGTTATCAAAAGAATTTCCACTAAAAACATTATCTAGCATTTCAGAACTTAAATTAAAAGCAGGGGATAGAATATTGTTGGCATCTAACCAATTATATAAAAACGGAATGCATTTAATTGGTCAAAAAGGAACAAGAGATAATCCTATTCTTGTTACCACTGTACCTTGGAATTCTTTGGAATTTATAAAACCAGCCATGATTGATTTTAAAGCAAAACCTTATGGAATTCTTATTCAGGATTGCAGTTTTATTGAAGTATCCAATTTGAATTTGACTGCTGATGGGTTTTTAATTGATGAAAATCAAAACATGCGTTGCGGTATATTAGTAAAGAATAATCATGCAACAGCCATGGAAAACATCCTCATTAAAAATATTAAAATTAATGATGTTTACTATGAAAATTTTGGATACAAAAGAGGACATGAAGAAGTTAGAACTGCCAATGGTACGCAAAAATATGGTTGGGGCATTCGAGTTATTAATGAAACGAAAGGCCTTATCAAAGATGTTAGAATTTTAAATTGCTCTATTAGTAATGTGTCACATACGGGTATTAAATTAACAGGAAACGCTAAAAATATTTCTGATGTTATCATAGCAAACAATTTTATTAAAAAAACTGGTGGTCCAGGAATTCAAATGTCCGAAGTGAAAAATGTTTTTGTAAACCATAATAATATAACACACTCCGGCAGTCATGATGATTCCAGAAAATGGGGTAGAGGTAGTGGTTTATGGACTTGGGGCTCTTCGCATGTATTAATAGAAAAAAATAAATTTTTATACGCTAATGGTCCTGGTGATTCTGCTGGTGCTCACATAGATTTCAATTGTGACAATATTGTAATTCAATACAATATAAGTGCTTATAATGCAGGTGGTTTTTGTGAAATATTAGGAAATAACTACAATTGCGCCTATCGATATAATATAAGCATTAACGATGGGCATAGAGTTAAAGGTGTTAATGGCGCATTTCAAGAAGGAAAAATATTGTGGTTAAGTGGTTATCAAGGAAGTAATAAAGAAAGAAAGGGTCCAGTGAATTCATATTTCTACAATAACACCATTTATAACGATGCATCTATGGTTTCAAAAATGGCTATTGATAATACCAGTAAGGGTATTTTAATTGCTAACAATATTTTTTATTTAGAAGGAACCTCAAAAGCTGTTTTAGGAGATCAATACAAACCAGACAAAAAATCAGGAGATGTAGCGCAACAAGTATTTTTTAAAAATAATGTATTCTTAAACAAAAATAATTGGCCAAAGGAGATTGGCATTAACGATGTTTCTCCCATTTATGGAAATCCGGAGTTTGTTAACAAAGGCGGTATCAACATTGAAGATTATATGCCAACTAACTATGATTTGATAAAACATAGAGGTATTGATATTCCTCTATTGCCTAATGACCATTTTGGCTTGTTGCAAACATTAAAACTTAAAACCGATATTTTAGGCAATACAATAAATGGTAACCCAAGTTTGGGCGCTATAGAGCCAATTCTGATCTCTAATGAAAACTAAATTTCATTAAGCTTTACGTGTAGGGTAAATTCAAACCAAAAAAATCAAAACCAAAACCCTATTTGATTACAAAAGATTAAACCCCACAATTATTAAAATTGTGGGGTTTTTTGATCAATCTTTAACGCCTAATTTCCCCAAAATGGTATCCATTAAACACCATTTTGTTAAGGATGATTGCAATAAGTTGGCTCCAACAAAGGCTGTAAACCAAAGCCAATTTATGTTTACATATATGGCCAATAATAAGCTTGCTAATATAAAGGTTCCAGCAATGCCTCTTATAATTCTGTTTTTCATGTGTTATAGTTTAATTAGATTTTTCAATATTTAAAACAGCGATATGGATGTT
>Ga0100390_10000432_pt1 | contig 38993 bp, 39 predicted proteins | sample CryGeymeta201514_FD_81540 | JGI IMG/M metagenome (GOLD analysis project Ga0100390, IMG submission 81540) | Groundwater microbial communities from Crystal Geyser aquifers in Utah, USA - Crystal Geyser metaG 2015-14 | ecosystem: Environmental > Aquatic > Deep subsurface > Groundwater | place... | reverse complement strand
TCCTGCGTGCGGCGCGGCTGGCAACCCGACGGGCTGCGGAGTGAGCCCCACGCCACCCGACCGGCGCGCGACCCTGATCGCACCGCTCCTGCGCGCACTTGACGAGGCCGGGATCGATCCCGGCACGCCGGAGGTGATGCCCGACACCGGGCTTGCCCATGACCATATCCGCCTGTGTGGAACCGGACGCATCGTGCGCCTGCCCAAACAGAGCCAGATGGGCCTCGCCCCGACCGAAAACCTCGCCTATCAGGCCGCCTGTTTCAGCCGCGCCAGCGTCAGTGGCCATGCGCCACAACTCTTTGCCGTGCTGCCCCCCTCCGACGCCTTGCCGCGCGGCGGGCTCATCGTCGAGGATATCGTCGGCCGCCCCGCCCGCCTGCCGGGCGATCTGTCCGCGATCATGAAGGCACTCGCGGCGATCCACGCCCTGCCGCTGCCCGACGCGCAAGATCGCGCGCCGCTCCTGAACCCGCCCGATCCTCTCGCCGGATTGCTGGAGGAGATCGAGGCACAGGCGGCATATCTCGACGCCGCCGCTATCGCGCCCGAAACCCGCGCCATCCTTGAGCGGCACCTGACCGACCTGCGCTTTCTGGCCACGCAGGACAGCCGCCCGCCCAAACGGCTGATTTCCTTCGACGCCCACCCCGGCAATTTCCTGATCGACACCACGGGCCGCGCCGTCCTTGTCGATCTCGAAAAGGCCCGCTACAGCGCTCCGCCGCTCGATCTGGCGCACGCCACGCTCTACACCTCGACCACCTGGGACGTGGCGAGCCACGCCATCCTTGACCCTGAGGAAACCGCCGCCGCCTGCCATCAGTGGCTGGATCTCCTGCCCCCTGGGGACCACGCGGCGCTCGCCCCGTGGATCGTCCCTTTGCGCCGCGCCATGTGGCTCTGGTCGATGACATGGTGCGCCAAATGGCGGGTGCTCTCGGGAGAAAGGGCCAAGAGCGAACCCAAGGGAGAGGACTGGGCAGCCGACAACAGCGAAGCCGCCCTGATCGAACATGTTCGGGGGCGGGTCGATCACTATCTCGACAGCGACACTGCAGACCATATTGACAAAGAGTTCAGCGTGCTGGCCGATCTGCTGTAACATCATTCACGAACAGGGAGATATCCGGATGATCCGACCGATACTGACGTCGCTGGCTGCTTTGGCCCTCGCAATCCCCCTCGCAATCCCCCTCGCGGCGCAGGAGGTTTTGCCAGAGCCGCGCGACTGGCAGGCCGTCACCGAGACCGCGAGGGGGCAGACCGTCTATTGGCACGCCTGGGGTGGCTCGAACGCCACCAATGACTACATCGCCTGGGCTGGTGCGCAGGTGGCAGAGCGCTTCGGGGTCACGGTCGAACACGTGAAACTCAAGGACACCGCCGATGCCGTCAGCCGCATCATTGCCGAGAAATCGGCGGGCAAGGATGTCGGCGGTGCTGTCGATCTGATCTGGATCAACGGCGAGAATTTCGCCGCGATGAAGGAGCAGGGCCTGCTCTTTGGTCCATGGGCCGAGGAATTGCCCAACTGGCAATTTGTGGATGTCGAGGGCAAACCGGCGGTGACGGCCGATTTCACCGTGTCCACCGAGGGGCTGGAGGCACCCTGGGGCATGGCGCAGATCATCTTTTACCACGACACCGCACGCCTGACCGCGCCGCCGCGGTCGATCAAGGCCCTTGCCGACTGGGCGCGCACCAATCCGGGCCGCTTTGCCTATCCGCAACCGCCCGATTTCCTCGGTTCCACCTTTTTGAAACAGGCGGTGATGGACCTGGCGCCCGACCCCTCCGTGCTGACCGAGCCGGTGAATGAAGATACCTATCAGACCGCCACGGCACCGCTCTGGGCCTATCTCGACGCGCTCACGCCAAATCTCTGGCGCAGCGGTGCGGCCTATCCGCAATCGGGCCCGCGCCTCATTCAGATGATGGCCGATGGCGAGATCGACCTCGCGCTCAGCTTCAACCCGAACGAGCCGTCAAACGCCATCGCCAACCACGAACTGCCCGATACCGTGCGCACCTATGTGCTCGACGGCGGCACCATCGGAAATGCCAGCTTCGTGGCGATTCCCTATAACGCCAACGCCAAGGCGGGCGCGATGGTCCTTGCCAATTTCCTGATGTCGCCCGAGGCGCAGGCGCGCAAGCAGGACCCGGCCGTCTGGGGCAGCGGCACCGTGCTGGCGATGGACAAGCTGGAGGGTGAGGATCGCGCCCGGTTCGAGGCGATCGAGCTTGGCATCGCTACCCTTGCCCCGAATGAACTGGGGCAGGCGCTGCCGGAACCGCACCCGTCCTGGATGGTGCGGCTCGAGCAGGACTGGACGGCGCGTTACGGCGTCGGCCAGTAAAGCCCGCCCATGCGCGCCGCCGCTACAGCAGAGCCCGTTCCCGTGCCCCCCGCGCGGCGGGCGCGGTTTCTGCCCTGGGCGCCCACGCTCACGCTCATCGTGATGCTGGGGCCGGTGCTGGCAGGGCTTGCGGGCACGCTTGCGCCGTCGGTCGGCCTCATGCCCGCGCTGGGCGGCACCACACCTGGCCTTGCCCCCTGGCAGGCGCTCTTCGACTGGCCAGGCCTGCCGCGCGCCGTGGCCCTCAGCCTCGGGGTGGGCTTTGCCGCGACCGCGCTGTCGCTGGCGCTGGTCATCCTGATCTGCGCAGGCTGGGCGGGCACGCGACCCTTTGGCGTGATCGAGCGGCTGCTTTCTCCCCTCCTGTCGGTGCCACACGCGGCTGCGGCCTTCGGCCTTGCCTTTCTCATTGCCCCCTCGGGCTGGATCGCACGGGGCCTCTCGCCCTGGGCAACGGGCTGGGATCGCCCGCCTGATCTTTTGATCCTTCAGGATCCGGCGGGGCTCAGCCTCATCTTCGGGCTGGTGACAAAAGAGGTGCCGTTTCTCTTGCTGATGACGCTCGCGGCGCTCACGCAGGCGCGGCCCGGCCCCAGCCTGCGCATCGCGCAGACGCTAGGCTATGCACGCGTCACCGGCTGGCTCAAGACGATCTTTCCACTGGTCTACCGCCAGATCCGCCTGCCGGTCTACGCGGTGCTGGCGTTCTCGATGTCGGTGGTGGATGTGGCGATCATCCTTGGCCCCAACACGCCGCCCACGCTGGCGGTGCAGGTGGTGCGCTGGTTGAACGATCCCGACCTTGCCTTGCGGTTTCAGGCGGCCGCGGGTGCTGTGCTGCAACTCGGGCTGGTGCTGATGGGCCTTGGTCTCTGGCGTCTGTTGGAACGGGTGGTCGCCCGGATCGGGCGCGCGTGGATCGCCTCGGGCGCACGCGGGCAGGCGCGCGCAGAACAGGGCGTGCGGATCGCCGCCCTGATCCTCGGGGCCACGGCGGCACTCGCCGTCATCGCGGGGCTCGCCGGTCAGGTGGTCTGGTCCTTTGCCGGGCTCTGGCAATTCCCTGACCTGCTGCCCGACGGCCTGACCTTTCGCAACTGGCAGCGGTTCGGGCCACGCCTCAGCGGACCCGCGCTCGAGACAGGGATCATCGCTGCCACGGCAACCGGTCTTGCGCTTCTGCTCACGCTGGCCTGTCTCGAGGCCGAACACCGCCACGGGCTGCGCCCCGCGACCCGTGCGCTCTGGCTGCTCTACATCCCGCTCATCGTGCCGCAGGTGGCGTTTCTGGCCGGGTTTCAAACCCTCTCGATCAGCACCGGACTGGATGGCGGGCGCGCCGCGGTGATCCTCGCGCATCTGGTCTTTGTGCTACCCTATGTCTTTCTCGCGCTCGCCGATCCCTGGCGGGCCTGGGACCGCAATCAGGACACCATCGCCCGCGCCTTGGGCGCCGGGCCCGATCGGGTGCTCTGGGCGGTGCGCCTGCCGATGCTGCTGCGCCCGGTGCTGACCGCCGCCGCCGTGGGCTTTGCCGTCTCGGTCGGGCAATATCTGCCGACGCTGCTGGTCGGCGCGGGCCGGGTGCCGACCCTCACGACCGAGGCGGTAGCGCTCGCCTCGGGCGGGGACCGGCGGGTGATCGGGGTCTATGCGCTGGCGCAGATGGCGGCGGCCTTTGCGCCCTTTGCCCTCGCCGTGCTTCTGCCGCGCCTCGTGTGGCGCAACCGAAAGGGATTGCTCGATGGCTGAAACCATCACAATTCGACCCGGCCTGCGGTTCGAGAAACTGACGATCGCGCTCGGACCGACCCGGCTGATCGCGCTCGATTGCACCATCGCACCCGGTGAGGTGCTGACCGTGATGGGGCCTTCCGGTTCTGGCAAATCGACGCTGCTGGCGGCAATCACCGGCACGCTCGACCCGGCCTTCACGATGACCGGGCGCATCCGGCTGGACGGGCGCGACCTGTCGGACCTGCCGACAGAGGCGCGGCAGGTGGGCATCCTCTTTCAGGACGAATATCTCTTTCCGCATCTCTCCGTCGGGGCCAATCTGGCCTTTGGCCTCAAGGCGTCGCTCCGGGGGCGCGCCGCCCGCCGCGCCCGGATCGAGGAGGCGCTGACCGAGGTTGGGCTGGCCGGTTTTTCCGACCGCGACCCGGCCACACTCTCGGGCGGGCAACGGGCACGGGTGGCGCTGCAACGCATGCTGCTCTCGGAACCCCGCGCGCTCTTGCTGGACGAGGCTTTCTCCAAACTCGACACCGGCCTGCGCGCGCAGATCCGCGAATTGGTGTTCGAGACCGCCCGCCGCCGGGCCCTGCCGGTGCTTCAGGTCACCCATGACCATACGGATGCCGAGGCTGCGGCGGGCGAGATCCACGCGCTCGCGTGAACCGTACGAAACACCGCCCGAACCGTACGGACCCTGCCCGGCTTGCCGGCCCTATCGCCGCAGCGCCCAGGCCATCTGCGCATGGGTCTCGATGGCGCAGGGGCGCAAACTGCGCAGTCTCGCCAGTGCGTCCCCGGCCTCCTCGCCCGCCTCGATCATCAGGCGCAGCACCGCCATGCCGGAGCGCCCGCACCCTCCCCGGCAGTGCATCAAGACCCGTCCACCCCCCGAGAGCGCGGCGCGCGCCGCGCTACTTGCGGTCTGCCACGCCTCCGTCTGATCGGGGGAAGGGATACCGAAGTCCTTGATCGGAAAGGATATCCATCTCGTACCTGCAGCCTGTATATCCCATCCGAGCGTCTCCGATCCTGCCGACACCATCTCCGCTTTCGTGGTCAGAGAGATCACCAACGCCGGCTGCCAGTCCCGCAGATGCGCCATGTCGGCGGCATAATCGCCGCCGCTCCCCGGTAACGGCGCCAGCGCCAGCGTCCCGCCGCCAACGCTCAGCGCATGAATGACGAAATCGGACATCTCCCCACGATCTCAGAGACGCTCTGCCCCAAAGGTATCGCAGCGCGCAACATCTCCCCCCTCATAGCCCCGCGCGAACCAGCGCGCCCGCTGTTCCGACGTGCCATGCGTGAAGGTATGCGGCTGCGGCACACGGCCTGCCTGACGCTGCAAATGGTCGTCACCGATCCTCTTTGCCGCGTTCAGCGCCTCTTCCAGATCGCCCGGCTCCAGCAGGCCATCCACCGCCCGAGCCCAGACACCGGCCAGACAATCGGCCTGCAATTCCAGCCGCACCGTCAGGGCGTTGGCCTCTGCCTGCCCCACGGCCTGCCGCATCCGGTTGACTTCGGGCAAAATCCCCAACTCGTTCTGCACATGATGCGCCACCTCATGCGCGATGACATAGGCAGCGGCGAAATCGCCCCTCGCTCCCAATTTCCGCGCCAGCGTGTCGAAAAATTCGGTGTCGAGATAGGCCTTTTGATCCGCCGGGCAGTAAAACGGCCCGGTCGCGCCCGATGCGCCGCCGCAGGGGCTCTGCGTCACGCCGGCAAAGAGCACCAGAACCGGCGGGCGATAGGCGCGCCCAAGCTGTTCGGGAAAGACCTGAGACCAGACCGTCTCGGTCGTGGCCAGCACCTGCGCGGAAAACGCGGCCGCATGCTCATCCGCCGCGCTCACCTCACGGGGCGCAACCTGCGGTCCTGCCTGATCCTCCAGCAGTGGAGTCACGTCGATGCCCGCGAAATAACCGATCGCGAGCACCAGAAGCAGGCCCACGCCGCCGATCCGGGCGCTCGCGCGACCGCCCCCCATGCGCCGCCGGTCCTCGACATTCCGGCTCCGTCCGACATCTTTCAACCGCATGACATCCCCCCCACATCAACACCCTCAGCTTTGCCGCAACGCGGGAAAAAAGCAAGGTGGACGCCCCGCCGCCCCGGCCTTACCCTATGCGCGCAGACGAATCCCGAATGAGGCCCCCGCGCATGTCCGATCCCCAAGACAAAGGCTACAGGGTTCTCGCCCGCAAATACCGGCCCGAGACCTTTGCCGATCTCGTCGGGCAGGAGGCCATGGTGCGCACGCTCAAGAACGCCTTTCAGGCGGACCGGATCGCGCAGGCCTTCATCATGACCGGCATCCGCGGCACCGGCAAAACCACCACCGCGCGGATCATCGCCAAGGGCATGAACTGCATCGGCGCGGATGGTCAGGGCGGCCCGACGACCGAACCCTGCGGCCAGTGCGAACATTGCCGCGCGATCATGGAAGGCCGCCATGTCGATGTGATGGAAATGGATGCCGCCAGCCGCACCGGGGTGGGCGATATCCGCGAGATCATCGACAGCGTGCATTACCGCGCGGCCTCGGCCCGCTACAAGATCTACATCATCGACGAAGTGCACATGCTCTCGGTCAATGCCTTCAACGCGCTGCTCAAGACCCTCGAAGAGCCGCCCGCGCATGTGAAATTCATCTTCGCCACAACCGAGATCCGCAAGGTGCCGGTGACCGTCCTATCGCGCTGCCAGCGCTTTGACCTGCGCCGGATCGAGCCCGAGGTGATGATCGCGCTCCTGCGCCGCATCGCCACCTCAGAGGGGGCAGAGATCACCGATGACGCGCTCGCCCTCATCACCCGCGCCGCCGAAGGATCGGCGCGCGATGCCACATCGCTGCTCGATCAGGCGATCAGCCATGGCGCTGGCGAGACAACAGCGGATCAGGTGCGCGCCATGCTGGGGCTGGCGGATCGTGGACGGGTGCTCGATCTCTTCGACATGATCCTGAAAGGCGATGCCGCGGGCGCCCTGGCAGAGCTTGGCGCACAGTATGCCGATGGCGCCGATCCGCTGGCGGTGCTGCGGGATCTGGCAGAAATCACGCACTGGATCTCCGTGGTCAAGATCACACCCGATGCCGCCGAGGATCCGACGATCGGACCCGACGAACGCCTTCGCGGCGGGCAGATGGCCGCAGCCCTGCCGATGCGTGTGCTCACCCGGATGTGGCAGATGCTGCTCAAGGCGCTCGACGAGGTCTCGCAGGCCCCCAATGCGATGATGGCCGCCGAGATGGCGGTGATCCGACTCACCCATGTGGCCGATCTGCCCTCGCCCGAGGATCTGGTGCGCCGGTTGCAGGACAATCCTCCCACCGGGCCGGGGAACGCAGGCGGCCTCAGGACCGTCGTCCAGCAGACCGCCAACGCCCAGAGCGGTCCGTCCGCACCCACACATTCCGGCCCATCAGGCCCTGTCGCCCATGGCGCCGGTCAGGCCATGGCGCTGGCACAGGACCCACAAGAGGCGCTCGCGCACTATCCCAGCTTCGCACATGTGATCGAGCTCATTCGCACCAATCGCGACATCAAGCTGCTGGTCGAGGTCGAAAGCCATCTCCGCCTTGCCGCCTACCGTCCCGGACGGATCGAATTCACCCCGACCGCTGATGCACCCAGTGACCTTGCACAACGGTTGGGCAGCGCGCTACAGCGCTGGACGGGCAATCGCTGGGCGGTCAGCCTCGTCAATTCCGCCACCGCCCCCACGATCCTCGAGGCGCGCAACGCCGCAGAGGAGGCCCGCAAGGCAGAGGCGGCCTCACACCCCCTCGTGCAGGCCGTGATGGCGGCCTTTCCGAAGGCGCGCATCACCGCAATCCGGACCGCACAAGAGATTGCCAGCGCTGCGCATGTCGAGGCCCTGCCCGAGGTGGACGAGGAATGGGATCCGTTCGAGGAAAGCTGACCCCGGACACCCCGCAGGCCACCTCTTGCCTGTCGCCTTTCGGATCCGGATATGCTTAAAGGCGCCAAATCCATTTCGATCACAGGAGATCACAGCATGTTCAAGGGGCTCGGTGCCATGGGCGACATGGCCAAGATGATGAAGGCCGCGCAGGAAATGCAGCAGAAGATGGCGGCCCTTCAGGAGGAAATGCACAGCCTGATGGTCGAGGGTCAGTCCGGCGCCGGTCTGGTCAAGGCCACCTGCACCGCCAAGGGCGAGCTGAAGGGGCTTGATATCGATCCCTCGATCTTCAACTCCGATGACAAGGAGGTGGTCGAGGATCTGATCCTCGCCGCGATCAAGGCCGCGCAGCAGAAGGCCAGCGCGCGGGCGCAGGAGGAAATGGGCAAACTGACCGAAGGCATGGGCCTGCCCAAGGACATGAAGCTGCCGTTCTGACGCGGTTTCATCGTTCCCAAAATACTCTCGCCGAAGGCGCCTAACCCAGCCTCCCGAACGGACCTCGAGATTGACCTCTACCCGCGACATCGACGCCCTGATCGACATGATGGCCCGCCTGCCGGGTCTTGGTCCGCGCTCGGCCCGGCGCGCGGTGCTGCACATGATCCGCAAGCGCGCGCTGCTGCTCACGCCGCTCGCCGATCTGATGCAGAAGGTCGCCGCCACCGCGCGGGAATGCGCCATCTGCGGCAATGTCGGCACCACGGAGATCTGCGATATCTGCACCGCGCCGAAACGCGCCAATGGCCAGATCTGCGTGGTCGAGGACGTGGCTGATCTCTGGGCGATGGAACGCGGCCACGCCTTCAAGGGGCGCTATCACGTCTTGGGCGGCACGCTCTCGGCGCTCGATCAGGTGGGGCCCGAATCCCTGCGCATCCCGCAGCTTGTCGCTCGTGTCGCCGGCGAGGCAATCACCGAAGTGATTCTCGCCCTCAACGCCACAGTCGATGGGCAGACCACCGCGCATTACATCGCCGATCAGCTTGAGGGTCGCGTGACGCTCACGTCGCTCGCGCAGGGTGTTCCCATCGGCGGCGAGTTGGATTATCTCGACGACGGCACGATCAGCGCGGCACTGGCTGCGCGCAAGAGCCTCTGAAACCCGCCATTGTGCCTCCTACGGCCAGAACCGGACGCGCCAAAAACGTGATAAGCCCTGTAGCCCTCTTCCTGCTCTATCTGCTGGCACTCAACCTGCTCACCTTCGGCCTGTTCTGGTGGGACAAGCGCTGTGCCATCACCCGCCGCTGGCGGGTGCCCGAAAGTACGCTGCTCACCCTTTGTCTTGTAGGCGGGGCGCTCGGGGCCAAGACCGGACAGGGCATCTTTCGTCACAAGACCCGCAAGGAGCCATTCCGCACCTCGCTCAATGCCATCGCGGTGTTGCATCTGACCTTTTTCGCGGCGCTCGTGCTGCCGGAATTTCGGGCGGCGGTTTTTCAGATTCTCGAGGCAATCACGCTCTGGATCTTTCGCTAGACCAACGCCATCCAGACAGTCACGGGCGGCCGCATCGCCATCGCCCCGAACACGCAGGCGGATGCCTTGGATCTCCTGCATCCTCGATCCAAGCCGCACATAACGCCGAAAGGCCCGGGATTTTCCCCGGGCCTTGCAACACACAGTCTCATCAAAGGCGGATCGACGCGCCTCAGATCACCACGACATCGAGCGGCGGAAAGCCGTTGAAGCCGACTGAGGAATAGCTTGACGTATAGGCGCCGCAATTGCGGATGATGATCCGGTCTCCGGCCTGCAATCCAACGGGCAAAGCCACCGGGCGTTTCTCGTAAAGGACATCGGCGCTGTCGCAGGACGGACCCGCCAGAATGCAGGGGCCGGTGGCCTCGTGATCGCGCTCGGTCAGGAACTGATAGCGGATCGCCTCGCCTTCGGTCTCGGCCAGACCGGAAAAACGACCGATGTCGAGATAGACCCAACGGCAGAGATCCTCGTCCGATTTGCGGCTCACCAGCAGCACCTCGGCCGCGATCATTCCCGCCTCGGCAACCATGCCGCGGCCCGGCTCTGCCATGATCCGAAGGGCCCCTGGAAAGCGCGGCTCGACCATCGCCATGACATGCGCGGCGTAATTCTGAGGGGCCTCGATTTCCTCGCCATAAAAGGCCGGGAAACCGCCGCCGATATTGATCAGGCTCAGCGCATGGCCTGCGGCCCGCGCGTCCGCCCAGACCACCGACACCCGATCCAGCGTCTCGCGCCACATCTCCGCCTTGCGGGTCTGGCTGCCGACATGAAACGACAGGCCGACCGGATCAAGGCCGAGTGAAACGGCATGATCCATCAGCGCCACCGCACGCCCGGACGCGCAACCGAACTTGCGGCTCAGCGGCCAGTCGGCGCCGGTCGCGCCCACCAGAAGTCGGATATAGACCTCTGCGCCGGGCGCATGTTCCGCGATCTTGTCCAGTTCCATCTCGCTGTCGGCGGCGAAAAGCGTGATCCCCGCCTGATGCGCAAAGGCGATGTCGCTGGCACCCTTCACGGTATTGCCAAAGGAAATATGTTCGGGATGCGCGCCAAGGCCGAGGCACAGCTCGATCTCGCCGCGCGAGGCAGCGTCGAACCGGCTGCCCTCGGCAACCAGCACCTCGATGATCTCGCGGGCCGGATTGGCCTTGACCGCATAATGGATATCGGCCCGGCCAAGACCGGATTTCAGCGCGCGGTATTGCTGCGCCACGGTGTCGCGATGCAAGACCAGCGTCGGGCGGTCGAAATCGCGGCTGCGGATGAAGTCGACGATGGGCGAGGGTGCAAAAACGGCATCGCCGCCCGCAAGGGGGTTCACATAGGCGTTCATGGTCATCTCCAATCAGACCCGGGCTTTCACCCGACCAGTTCATAACAGGAGACGTTACCGTCGCTACGTAAACACGAGGCGTCATTGTGCCGGCCAGAGGCGCGTGCGTTGGCGTCTATGGGTGTTGATCTAGGATCATATTCCACGTCGCGCAAGGGTTTTTTTGACCAGCGCAAAAATTGAGTTCACGCAAGGTTTTCGTGCCCCGGACATGGTCCGCAAGAGCGCGCCAGAGCGGCCGGATCGTTGCCGCCGCAAATCTGCCCTCAGCGTTTGTCGTTCTCGTCATCATCCTCATCTTCGAGATCGGGCAAGTTGAAAAAACTGTCGGCATCGTAGGACTTTTCCCGCTCTTCAGGATGATAATCCTGGCCCAGCGTAAAGCTCTGCAACCCCTCGATGGCGGTCGGGATGCGCGGCTCTGCTCCGGCCCCGAGGCTCTGTTCGGTGCTCAGAAGCTTGCGCCGCTCGTCGTCACTCAGCGCAGCACCTTCCTTGGCTTTTTTGGCTGCGGCGATTTGCACCGCGGCATCCAGTTCGGACTGTTTGCACAGACCAAGTGCGATCGGGTCGATCGGCTGCATGCTTGAGATGTTCCAATGCGTGCGCTCGCGAATCGACTGAATCGTCGGTTTGGTCGTGCCGACCAGCTTGGCGATCTGGCTGTCGGCCAGTTCGGGGTGGAACTTGACCAGCCAAAGAATCGCATTGGGCCGATCTTGCCGCTTGCTGAGCGGCGTATAGCGCGGCCCACGCCGCTTTTCCTCACCATGGGCGGCGGCGTAGACCTTCAGTTTGAGCTTGCGCGTCGGATCGCTCTGTGCGGCCGCGATCTCTTGCTCGGTCAACTGATTGTTGGCGATCGGATCGAATCCCTTGACGCCCGTCGCGACATCGCCATCGGCAATACCCTGCACCTCGAGCTCGTGCATCCCGCAGAAATCGGCGATCTGCTTGAAACTCAGCGTCGTGTTGTCCACCAGCCAGACAGCGGTTGCTCTGGCCATGATCGGCTTTGACGTCATCTCGGTCTCCTTGCCACAAATCTTCCCCGTCGCCTGAAAGGGCGGTTCCGGTCTGGCCGGAACGGGTTTCCATTGTCGGGGAACTTGCGGCGCTTATAATCACGCCATTCGGAAATTGGAAGTCCAAAGAATGCGCGTTTTTTTGCTGTTCATCCTGTGCCTTTGTGCGGTGCCGGCCGCCGCGCAATCACACCGCTCCGGCGATTTCGACTACTATGTCCTCAGCCTCAGCTGGCAACCCACCTGGTGTGCACTCGAGGGCGATGCGCGCGGGGACGCGGCGTGCCAGAACGCCACCGATCACGGCTGGCTGCTGCACGGGCTCTGGCCGCAATACCTTCACGGTTGGCCCGAACATTGCCAGAGCACACATCGTCCGCCGTCGCGCCAGATGACGCAGGCCATGGCCGATATCATGGGCTCGCCGGGCCCTGCGTGGTATCAATGGAAAAAGCACGGCAGCTGTTCCGGCCTGTCCGCACCAGCCTATTTCGCCCTCGCCCGAGAGGCTTACGCGCGGGTGAACCGGCCGATCGTCTTTCGCAAGCTCTCGACATCCGTCAAACTGCCCGCGCAGGTCGTGGAAGATGCATTTCTCAAGGCCAATCCGGACTGGACCCCGGACATGCTCACGATCACCTGTCGTGACGGTCGAATCGCGGAGGCGCGCCTGTGCCTGTCCAGGGACCTTGCCCCAGTCCCCTGCGGTCCAGACCTCCGGCGCGATTGCCAGATGAAGAATTCGCTCCTTGCGCCAATCCGATGAACACCCCAGCTTTCATCGTTCTTCAAATACTCAAAATCCGCATCTGAAACCGATCAAGGCTCATCCGGGGTCAGCCGACCTTGAGGACGATCTTGCCGATATGTCCGCTCGATTCCAGTCGGGCGTGGGCCACCGCCGCCTCGGCCAGGGGATATTCGGAATCCATCACCGGCGCGATCCGGCCCGCCGCGAGCAGCGGCCAGACTTGGCTGCGCAGCGCCTCGGCGATGCGCGCCTTGGCCAGATTGCTCTGCGGGCGCAGGGTGCTGCCGGTAATCGTCAGTCGGCGCAGCATCACCTGCGAGAAATTGAGCTCGACCTTGGAACCCTGCAGAAAGGCGATCTGCACCAGCCGCCCGTCATCGGCGAGGGCGCGGATATTGCGTGGCAGATAATCGCCACCGACCATGTCGAGAATGACATCGGCGCCCCCTTCGGCGCAGAGCACCTCGACGAAATCCGCCTCGCGATAGTTGATGGCGCGCTCCGCACCCAGCTCTGTGCAGACCCGGCATTTTTCGGCGGATCCGGCGGTGGTAAAGACCCGCGCGCCAAAGGCATGGGCAAGTTGAATGGCCGTCGTGCCGATGCCGGACGAGCCGCCATGCACGAGAAAGCGCGCGCCGCCCTTCAGGCCCCCGCGCTGAAAGACGTTGGACCAGACGGTAAAGAAGGTTTCTGGCAGGCAGGCGGCCACCTTGAGACTCAGACCCGCAGGGATTGGCAAGCAATGCGCGGCAGGCGTTGTCACGTATTCGGCATAGCCGCCACCGGGCAGCAAGGCGCAGACCTGATCGCCAATCGCCCAGTCCGTGACGCCGACCCCGCGGGCGACAATCTCGCCCGCGCCCTCTAGCCCCGGCAGGTCAGAGGCGGTCGGCGGCGGCGCATAGAGCCCGGCGCGTTGCAACGCATCGGGGCGGTTGACGCCGGCATAGGCCAGCCGGATCACCACCTCGTCCACGCGGGGACTCGGCACCGGGCGCAGACAAGGCTTCAAGACCTCCGGCCCGCCAGCCTGCGTGATTTCGACGGCCTTCATCAACTTGCTCATCTCGGTGTCCCCTGCTGTCAGTTTGGACCGTTCCATCGGCCCGGCATACCGATAGGCCGCGCGCCCTGAGGCGCGCGGATGCGGCCCAGAAACCCGAGTGGGCCTGTCATGAGACCGGAAATCAGTCGGTTGTCGCGGACCCGCGCCTTGAATTTCTCGATCTGCATCACGTCCTCGATCCGGCGATCGAGAAATTCCCATGTGCGGGTCTGCCCCGCGCTGTCATCGCCCAGCCAGTAGAGCACGGTTGCGCCATAGACGCCCGAAAGGGTGGCGCGTTTGGTGTACCAGTTCACATCCTCGGAGGTGTCGCCGAGCGCGGTCCAGATATGATCGGCGGTCTGCCAGAGCGCGCGTGCGCCGTCGGCGACATAAGGCGGCAGGGAAAAGAGCGTCATGCCCCGGCGCACCAGTTCACGATCCTCGACGGCCTCGAGCCGGGCGCGCACGGCAAAGGCAACGCGGTCGCGGAACCGCAGAGCGCCAAGATCGGTCCCGGCCAGCCGTGCAAGCATGGCCGCGTCGCCCGCCGCGTGATAGGCCAGCGCCAGATCGACCGCGCCGCGCGGACAGATCGCGGCGACCAGTGCAGGCGCAATTCCGGCCTCCTCGGCGGCGGCGCGCAACGTGGTCTCGGTCCAGCCGTCAAAGGGCACAAGCGGCTTGGCGGCTTGCAGCAGTCGGGTCATCAGGTCGCGATCGGGCATCGGCATTTCCTTTCGGTGGGCAGCCTAGACAAATCCGGGGCGCTTTGCTATACGGTCCTCTCCTGCAATCTCTTGCAACTTTAACTTAGGAAGGTGGTGACACCACATGCAGGTTAGTGTTCGCGACAACAATGTCGATCAGGCGCTCCGCGCTCTGAAGAAAAAACTGCAACGCGAAGGCGTTTTTCGGGAAATGAAGCTCAAGCAACATTTCGAAAAGCCCTCCGAGAAAAAAGCGCGCGAGAAGGCCGAAGCGATTCGTCGTGCCCGGAAACTGGCACGCAAGAAGGCGTTGCGCGAAGGCATGGTCTGAGCGTTTTCCGCGGTTTTTTGCGGCACTTTTGACGACCCCCGGGCGGATGCTTCGGGGGTTTGTCGTTTTGGGCCCGTATCAGGAGCCCGTATCTGGGGGCTCTGCCCCTGTCGCCGCAAGCGGTGCCCCCGGGGGTATTTGATCCGGGAAGAAGCCCGGTCAGGTCAGCCGACAGAGCGGCGCGTCGCGCAGGACCGAGGTGACAAAGCGGCCCTCGGCCGTGTCGCGGATCGCATAGCCATAGCCGCGCAACCGGTGCAGCCATTCGCGCTCGGAGACGGCCAGCAGGCGCTCGCGCAGGACCAGCGCGCGGATCTCGGTGGTGTTGTCCGTGTGGTGCAAGTTCATCGTTTCCAACCCTGTTACAGTTCATTCCTGACTCAGGCGTAATGAGGCGATGTGGCGACAATCGCACCGGAATGTGTTACAGAATGGGAATCATCGAGGCTTCTCGGGGTCAATCCGTCATGCGGCGCGGTCACGTGATCGACGATGCTCCTCATCTCCCAGTCCTGGGGCCTTAGTGCATCGAATGAGCTTTTGGGCTTTACATGACTCTGGCAGGGGATGACGGCGGGAACAGCATCAGCCGAGCTTCGTCTCGGCTTCGATCTCGGCGCGTGACTTGCGGGCGCGTTCGGTGGCGGATTTGAGCTGACCACAGGCGGCCATGATGTCCTCGCCGCGCGGGGTGCGGATCGGACTAGCATAGCCTGCCTTGTAGATGATGTCGGCAAAGCGCGCGATCCGGTCCCGATCAGAGCGCACGTAAGGGCTTCCCGGCCATTCGTTGAAGGGGATGAGGTTGATCTTGGCCGGAATGCCCGCGATCAGTTTGACCAGACGGCGGGCATCCTCGTCGCTGTCGTTCACGCCCTTGAGCATGACATATTCAAAGGTGATCCGCTCTGAGTTGCTGAGGCGCGGATAGTCGCGGAGTGTATCGAGCAGCGTGGCAATGTTCCATTTCTTGTTGATCGGCACCAGCCGGTCGCGCACCTCGTCCGTCGTGGCGTGGAACGACACCGCCAGCAGACAGCCGATCTCCTCGGCCGCGCGCGCGATCTCGGGCACCACACCGGAGGTCGAGAGCGTGATCCGCCGACGCGAGAGCGAGATCCCTTCGCCGTCCATCGCGATCTTCATGGCGTCGCGCACATTCTCGAAATTGTAGAGCGGCTCGCCCATGCCCATCAGCACGATGTTGGAAATGAGGCGCGGCCGCTCGCCCGCCCCCTCGCCCGGCCTCGGCCATTCATCCAGATCGTCGCGCGCCAGCATGACCTGCCCGATGATCTCGCCCGCCGTCAGGTTGCGCACCAGTTTCTGCGTGCCGGTGTGGCAGAACGAACAGGTCAACGTGCACCCCACCTGAGAGGAAATGCACAGCGTCCCCCGGTCCGTCTCGGGGATATAGACCACCTCGACCTCATGCCCGCCGGCGATCCGCACCAGATACTTTCGGGTGCCGTCAAGGCTCACCTGCTTGCTGACGAGTTCGGGGATCTCGACCACGAAATTCTCGGCGAGTTCCGCACGATAGGCCTTGGCCAGATTGGTCATGGCCTGAAAGTCGCGCACGCCCCACTGATAGATCCATTGCCATATCTGGCCGGCCCGCATCTTCGCCTGCCGATCCGGGGTGCCATGTGCTATCAGCGCTGCGCGCAGCCCCTCGCGCGTGAGCCCCACGATATTGGGCTTGCCCTGTGTCAGCTTGCGGGGGATGGTCAGCACATCCTGGGTGATCGGGGCGTTGGGGGTCATGACTCTATCGCACGGTTTCGGATCGGTTTGACTTCCCATATAGGAGTCGCCCCCGGATTCCAAAGGGTTTGCACGGGCCGGAGCGGGAATGAGCGCAAGGGCCACTTCCCCCATCCGCTCCCCTCTGCCATACTGCTGCCCAACCCATAAAACCAAAAAGAGCAGCGGCATGAACGATCTCCTCTCGTCCACCCTCAAATCCGACTACGATGCCTCTTCCATTCAGGTGCTCGAGGATATGGAGCATGTCCGCCTGCGCCCCGGCATGTATATCGGCGGCAAGGACGACCGCGCGCTGCATCACATGGTGGCCGAGATCATCGACAACTCGATGGATGAGGCGGTGGCGGGCCATGCGACCTGGATCGAGGTGGAACTCCATGCCAATGGCCATGTCACCATCCGCGACAACGGGCGCGGTATCCCGGTTGACCCGCATCCCAAGGATCCGACGAAATCGGCGTTGGAGATCATCTTCTGCACCCTGAACGCGGGCGGCAAGTTCTCGGGCGACAGCTATCAGACCTCGGGCGGGTTACATGGCGTCGGCTCGTCAGTCGTCAACGCGCTCTCGGATCATCTCGCGGTCGAGGTGGCACGGGGCCGCGAGCTTTACCGGATGGAGTTCTCGCGCGGGATTCCGCAAGGTCCGTTGCAGAAGATCGGCGCCGCCCCCAACCGGCGCGGCACCGCGGTCACGTTTCATCCCGACCCCGAGATCTTTGGCTCTCTGACGCTCAAACCAGCGCGGCTCTTCAGGATGGCGCGCTCCAAGGCCTATCTGTTTTCAGGCGTCGAAATCCGCTGGAAGAGCGACATTTCCGATAACGACACACCGATGGAAGGCGTTTTCCATTTCCCGGGCGGTCTTTCGGATTACTTGGAAGAAACCCTGCATGGGGCCAGCACCTATGCCGAACGCCCCTTTGCCGGAACGGTCGATTTCCGCGAGAAATACAACCTGCCGGGCAAGGTCGAATGGGCGATCAACTGGACACCCGCGCGCGACGGCTTCATCCAGTCCTATTGCAACACCGTGCCGACGCCCGAGGGCGGCACCCATGAGGCCGGGTTCTGGGCGGCAATCCTCAAGGGGATCAAGGCCTATGGCGAGTTGTCGAACAACCGCAAGGCGGCACAGATCACCCGTGAGGATCTGCTTTCCGGGGGCTGCGCGCTGGTGTCGTGTTTCATCCGAGAGCCGGAATTTGTCGGTCAGACCAAGGACAGGCTGGCCACCGTGGACGCCGCGCGCCTGGTCGAAGGGGCGGTGCGCGACCATTTCGACAACTGGCTTGCGGCGGATACCAAATCCGCCGGTGCGATCCTCGATTTTCTGGTGTTGCGCGCCGAGGAACGGCTGCGGCGTCGGCAAGAGAAAGAGACACAGCGCAAGACCGCGACCAAGAAACTGCGCCTGCCCGGAAAGCTGGTGGATTGCTCCTCGAACACTCGCGAGGGCACCGAGTTGTTCATCGTCGAAGGCGATAGCGCGGGAGGGTCGGCCAAGATGGGCCGCGACCGGCGCACACAGGCGCTCTTGCCGCTCCGGGGCAAGATATTGAATGTGCTGGGTGCGGCCAGCTCGAAGCTTGGCAGCAATCAGGAGATCAGCGATCTCGCGCAGGCGCTCGGCGTGGGCATTGGCACCAAGTTCCGGCTTGACGACCTGCGCTACGAGAAGGTCATCATCATGACCGACGCCGACGTGGACGGCGCGCATATCGCGGCGCTCCTGATGACCTTCTTTTTCACCCAGATGCGCCCGATGATCGACGCGGGCCATCTCTATCTCGCCTGCCCGCCGCTCTACCGGCTGACGCAGGGGGCGCGGCGGGTCTATTGCCTCGACGAGGCCGAGCGCGATCTCTGGCTCGAAAAGGGGCTGGGGGGCAAAGGCAAGATCGACGTCTCGCGCTTCAAGGGTCTGGGCGAGATGGACGCCAAGGATTTGAAGGAAACGACGATGGACCCGAATTCGCGCAAGCTCATCCGCGTGACGATAGACGAGGACGAACCGGGCGAGACGAGCGATCTTGTCGAGCGTCTGATGGGGAAAAAGCCGGAACTGCGGTTCCAGTATATCTCCGAGAATGCGCGGTTCGTGGAGGAGTTGGATGTTTGAGGTCACGGCACGGGCGCTGATTCTCATGTCAGATGATCAAGGATGACGTTCCGAAAGATCCTGACGCCCATCCCGGTCAGGATGCCGCCCGCAAAACAGCTTTGGATCGGCCTGCATCCCGAACAAGATCACCGGTTTTCTGGAGACGACAGGATCGCCGGACAGCGTGAAGCGAAGGAGATGTCACGCTCTGGCTGCGGCGGGCCAAGATGCCGCAGAAACCGGAATTCCGGCCCGATTGCTTTGGTCCTGGCCTTGGCGGCGTTCACGGCGCAACGCTTGTGTCCTTGTCGGTCCGGGGATTTGCCTTTGCACGCCGCTTACGACATCCTGGCACTGCGCAAGGGGCCTTCCGACTTGCTCGGATGATTCCTTTGATATGATACTTCACGGAATCGTTACGCCCGTCTGACGCGTCACCTGACGCGGGAGAATCTTACTGGGCGTGAGGGGCAACAAGAAGCCAACCTCGATCATGAGGCGTCCGAAAGGAGATCTCGTAATGTCTCGAGCAATAATCAAAAATGGATCTGGCCGTGCCCTTCGGCGGGTCCTTGCGGCCCTTCCCTTATGTGCCATGTCGACCTTTGCCCTCGCTCAGGAGGTCGAGCCCAAGGCCGACGAAGTCCTGCATGCCATGTCGGATTATCTGGCCGGCCTCATCACGTTCACCGTTACCGCAGATGCTGCAACCGACGTCCTCCTGCGCAACGGGGCAAAGATGCAGTTGACGGCGACGGGCACGCTTGTGCTCGACCGCGAAAAGGGTTTCCGGGTTGTCCGTGAGGGGCCCCTCGGCGAGAGCACCATTGTTTTTGACGGATCGGCGGTATCAATTTCGAACAGTGCCTTGGGAGTGCATTTTTCAATTCCCGTCGAAGGAAACATCGATCAGGCGATCGACGAAGTCAGGTCCGTTCTTGGAACCGAAGTCACCGGCGGGGCCGATCTGCTTTATGCAAATCCCTATGAAGGTCTGATGTTCGAGGTCGAAACGGGCCAGTATCTTGGAGAGGTCACAGTGGGCGGGGTCAGTGCGCATCACCTCTTCTATCGCGCCAAGGACATAGACTGGCAGCTTTGGGTGCGCTCCGAAGGAGATCCAATCCCGGTAAAATATGTCATCACGAGCAAATGGATGACGGCTGCGCCCGCCTTTTCGGTCCAGTTGTGGAATTTTGAGCCCGGCGTGACAACGGATGCCAATACCTTCAACTTCACGCCGCCAGAGGGGTCAAAGGAACTCGACCCCGCAACGATTGACGGCGAGAACATCATCGGAGAGGGGTGAACACGATGAACAGGACTGTTTTCAGACGCCGCATGATCGGTCTGGCCGTGCTCGCTTTCGCGATTGCCGCAGAGCCTGATCCAATGTCATGGATCACGGGAAGCGCGTTGGGTGAACCCGTCGAGGCGCGCGTCGGACGGCCGGCAACGCCCGTCAGTGCGGCGGGTGTGGCCCGTCGGACAACCCGGCGCGTTGTCCGGCGCTCTGCGGTCTATGTCTCGACCCTGCCCGCAGGATGCGCGACCGTGACCATCAACGGGGCGGGCTACTATCAGTGCGGGGCGACCTATTACGAATACACCGGCACGCAATACGTGGTCGTCATCATCGAGTGATCTCTGCAAGTATGATGCCTCCGCATCCTTTCGCAAGGATGCGGAGGGTCAATGAAAGGAAACAATCATGACGGCAGGACGGTCGATGACGCGATCTGCCCTGATGGCAGCGGCGATCATCTTGGCCCTTGGCAATCCCGCGATGGCGCAAGAGGCTCAGGATCTCGCAAAAAAGCTCGCCAACCCGTTGGCGTCGCTGATCAGCGTGCCCATTCAGGGTAACTATGATGGCAATATCGGCCCCAATGACGATGGTGAGAGGTTGAATTTCAACATCCAGCCGGTCATTCCCATCACCCTGAACGAAGACTGGAACCTGATCACGCGCATCATTCTGCCGATCACCGCCCAAGAGGACATCTTTCCCGGGGCGGGCGATCAGTTCGGGCTGGGGGACATCACGGCGAGCTTCTTTTTCTCGCCGCAGAAGCCGGCCTTTGGCAAGGTGATATGGGGGGTCGGACCGGTCGCGCTCTTGCCGACGGCCACGGATGATCTTCTGGGGGGCGAGAAATGGGGGACAGGGATCACCGGGGTTGCCCTGTCGCAAACCGGGCCCTGGACGGTTGGCATGCTGGCCAACCATATCTGGTCTGTTGCGGGGGATGGCAACCGCGCCGACATCAGCAATACCTTCCTGCAACCCTTCCTGAGCTATACCACGCCCGATGCCTGGACCTTCACGCTCAACACCGAGTCAAGCTATGACTGGAAGGCCGAGGATTGGGCTGTGCCGGTCAACTTTCAGGTGTCCAAGCTGACCCGGATCGGAAAGCAGCCTGTCAGCCTTGGCGCTGGCCTGCGTTACTGGGCCGAAAGCAGCCCGAACAGCCCCGAAGGTTGGGGTGTGCGGGTGATCTTGACATTCCTCTACCCGAAAGGATGAACGCTGGTGCTGGCAGAATGCAGCACGCGGAAGTCTTTTACCTTCGTAAGGATTTGATTGGATGGTTAAGCTCTCGCCGTTTGAACCGCAGTCCAGACATGAGCGTTTTCTGAGTGACGAACGCCCATTTCAATGACACAAGTTCCAGAGATTTGTCGCATAGTCAGAAGATAGAGCATCATGGATCGGAAAAACCCCATGCGCGCCATGTCCTTGCTGTTGCTGCTTTCGGCGCTGGTCTTTTCCGGGTGCAGTCGGCCACCCGAAATCATGGGCATTGACAACCCGGCGGTCTCGGCCGCTTCGCTGTCCGATGTCACGCGGAACCGCATCTTCATCACCACCACGCGACGGCCATCAGAGGAACCGGGCGTCTTCCTCGGGCCGGATCGCGTGCAAGGGCTCGGCCTTGCCTCGGTGGAGGTTACGATCCCTCCGACCCATGTTGCAGGCGAGCTCGAGCGGCCCAAAAAACTTCCGCCCGATCCGCGAAAAGACTTCACCGTGATCAATCCCGTCAGCTATGCATCGGATGCCGAGATGATCGCGGAAATCAAACGCGAACTGGCAAAGCGACCGCGAGGGGATCGCAAGTTGCTGCTTTTCGTTCACGGTTTCAACAACACGTCCAGCGATGCGACGCTGCGGCTGGCACAATTTGTCGAGGATACGGGATTCAAGGGGGTGCCCATGCTCTTTACATGGGCCTCTGCGGCCAAGACCTCGCGTTATGTCTATGATCTCAACAGCACGCTCGTCGCGCGCGGACAGGTCAAGAGAATTGCCGAGATCATGGTGCGCAGCAAAGCCGAAAGCGCGGATGTATTCGCCCATTCGATGGGCACCTTCCTGACCATGGAGGGACTGCTCGACCTGCAACAGGCCGGCACTCTGGGGCGGCGCGGAGAGATCGGCCATATCATGCTGGCAGCACCCGACATCGATCTCGATGTCTTTCGGACACAGTTGAAGCAGCTTTCCCCCGCCATCCGGAAGAAGATGTATGTCCTTGTTTCAAAGGATGACAAGGCGTTGCTCCTGTCGTCCAGGATCGCCGGCGGCGTGCCGCGCGTGGGGGTTGCGAACACGGAAGAGCTCGAAGCCCTGGGCGTCACGGTGATCGACCTGTCGGAGATCGAGGATTCCTCATCGGGCAGCCACTCGAAATATGCGGGCTCTCCAGAAGTGGTGCAGCTGATCGGGGCCGGTTTGAACTCTGGGCATAACTTCGGTCAGGACAACACGCCGGCCATGCAGAAGATTCTCTCCGCCTCGCCGATCCAGATCTTTGGCAACGGGGCGGGACTTTTTAATTAGGCGAACGCCGATGCGAGATCGGAACAAGTCTGGGTGTCGCGGGGCGGTTTGATGGCGCGTCCGCAAGTTCGTATTCTGGTGGCAATCTTGGGGTGCCCTGACAGATGTGGTTAATGATGCGGTGCCTGACAAAGGCAAGGCCACATATTCTGGCAATTGCGACGCTGCTTGAGCTTGGTCTAGGAGCGGGCGTGATGTGGGCAGAACCTGCCTATGTCGGATCGTCCGTCTGCACGGAATGCCACAGGCAGGTTGACGCAGCCTGGCACAACTCCGATCACGCCAAGGCCTGGACTCTGCCAGACGAGACGACGGTTCTTGGCGATTTCAGCGACGTGACCTTTACGCATGGCGGGCAGGTGACGCGGTTCTTTCGCGACGGCGATGCATATATGATCGAAACCGCAGGTGCCGACGGCCAACGTCGCGCCTACCAGGTTGTCGGGGTTGCAGGCATTGACCCCTTGCAGCAATATCTGCTCTCACCGCAGCCGGGGCGGACGCAGGCCTATGACATTGCCTGGGATGTCGCCGGGAAACGCTGGTATCCGGTCTTTCCCGATCCGGTCCCGCCGCCCGGAGACGGGTTTCACTGGACCGGAACCTACAAGAGCTGGGAGTCGCGCTGCGCGGAATGTCATGCCACCGGCTATAGCCGGAATTACGATCCGCCAACCAATAGCTACGCCCCGAAGATGACTGAGATCGGCGTGGGGTGTGAGGCGTGCCATGGTCCGGGGGCCGCGCACATCGCCTGGGCGCGCGACCCCATGACGCGCAAGCCGGAGGACGGGCTGACCCCGATAGGCCTGACAGTCGATCTGGGTGCCTCGCAGGAGATCGAGGTGATGCAATGCCTCACCTGTCATTCCCGCCGCGAGGCGATGCAGGATGGCAATCCGATGCCAGGAACGGATTATCACGACGCCTTTTCCCTCACACCGCTGCGCGAGGGCATCTATCACCCCGACGGGCAGATCCTCGATGAGGTGTTCGAGGGCGGCTCTTTCCTGCAATCGAAAATGCACGCGAGGGGCGTGCGCTGTTCGGATTGCCATGACCCACATTCCGCGCAGCTAAGAGCTGAAGGCAACGCCGTCTGCGTGCAATGCCATTCCCCGGCAGGCAATCCTGAATTTCCCTCGCTGCCTCTCAAGGTCTATGACAGCCCCGACCATCATTTCCACCCGCAGGCAAGCGCGGGGGCGCAATGTGTGTCCTGTCATATGATCGAGCGGACCTATATGGGCATCGACACGCGGCGCGATCACAGTTTCCGCGTGCCACGACCTGACCTTGCCGCGACCGGATCACCCGACGCCTGCACCGATTGCCATACCGACCGCAGCGCGGAGTGGGCAGCCAGCAACCTTGCGTCGCGCGTCCCCGACAGCCTGCATCGCGGCCCACATTTCGCGACCGTCTTTGCCGCTGCGCGGCGTGATCCTCAGGGGCAGGCACAGATGCTGCTGGAGATCGCCGAATGGGCGGACGGGCCGGGCGTGGTGCGCGCCTCGGCCCTCGATCTCCTGGGGGCGGTCGCGGATATGGCGTCGGCCGACCGCGCCACCCGGCTCTTGGGCGATCGCGATCCCCTCGTTCGTTCTGCCGCCGCCTCGGTCCTGCGCAGCCTGCCGCCCGAGGACCGCCTTGCCCGGCTTGAACCGCTCCTGTCGGATCCCCGGCGCACCGTCCGCGAAGCGGCGGCCAAGGCGCTGATCGATGCGCAGGTCACGCTGGATACACCGCAGGCTACAGCACTCGCGGCGGCGCGGCAGGAATGGTCCGAGGCGCTGCGCCTGCGCGCGGATTACCCGGAAACCCAGTTGCAGATGGGCGGCGCAGCATTGCAGGCGCGGGACTTTGCGGCGGCGCTCACCGCCTTCGAGAGAGCGGTGACACTTGATCCGCAACTGGTCGATGCCTGGTCGATGGTGGTGCGGTTGCACGCCGCCATGGGCAATACTGACGCCGCGCAAGCCGCACTCGCACGCGCGCTGACCGCCAATCCGGGGAACAGCCGGCTGTTGTCCCTGCAATAGGAGGGCGCAACGCGACTTGTCGCAAGCACCTTTTCCCAAGTGGAATGAACATGAGATGAAAATCCGGAAGAAAGAAAAGCAGGCCGAGAGGGTCGCCAAGAGCATTCACGACGAGACGGATGAGCGACGCTCCGCAAAGGTGATCTTGTGGCGTTCTCACGGCCGCGTGTAATCTGAGGCGTCTTCGAGATAGATTCTACCAAAGCCATTCGACACCTGCGCTCGGCTTCTCAGCATTATCAAGAGAAGGTGTAGACCATGACAAAGAAAACGAGTGTAGATTTCACCAAGGGCAGCCTGTCAAAGCATGTCCGTGTGATGTCCTTCACGGCCAGCATCGGCATTCTTGCGATCTACGTCGTCGACCTGATGGACCTGCTCTTCATCTCGATGCTGGGCGACAAGGAACTGGCGGCGGCGGCCGGGATGGCCGGCACCCTTCTGTTCTTCGTGAGCACGATCAATATCGGGCTTTCGATCGCAACCGGAACGCTGGTCGGACGCGCCCTGGGAAAGGGCGATGCTCAGCAGGCGCGCGAGATGACCGGCACCGCAATCATGGTGTCAACCGTTGTCGGTATCGTGGTTCCCCTGTTGATGATCCCCAACCTCTACTTTTTGTTGGGCTGGATCGGCGCCACGGGCGAGCTTGCCGATATGGCCTATAGCTACATCATCATCCTGCTGCCAGCGACGTTCATGTCCGGCATTTCGATGAGCCTCGTCACGCATCTGCGCGCCGATGGCGCTGCGCGCAAGGCAATGTATCCCTCGCTGTGCGGGGCGCTGGTCAATCTCGTGTTCGACCCGATCCTGATCTTCGGGCTCGGGATGGGGCTTCAGGGGGCGGCCGCAGCCACGGTGATGGCGCGCGCGGCCACGCTGGCCGTGGCGCTTTATCCCTTTCGGGGTGAAATCCGGGAGATTCTGTTTCCGGGCTTTCAGGCCATGCGCAAGCACATTTACGAGATCGGCAGCTATGCGCTCTATTCAGCCTTCGCGTCTGTCGCAGCACCGATCGGGCAGGCAATGATGATGCGCCAGTTTGCCTCCTTCGGGCATGAGGCGGTCGCCGGGATCTCGATCATCGGTCGCCTTGCTCCGGTAGTCTTTGCCGTCATCAACGCGCTGTCAGGCGCGATCGGGCCGATCATGGCGCAGAACTATGGCGCGAACCAGATGGAGCGTGTGCGCGAAGCCTATAGGGACGCCGCAAAGTTTCTCGGGCTTTACGTTGCAGCGGTTGCCATCCTGCTCTTTCTGTTGCGATCGCAGATCGTTTCGATCTTCGGTGCGACCGGCCAAGCGCAAGAGCTGATCTATCTCTATTGCAGCCCGTTCGCGATCATCGCCTTCCTCAACGGCCTGATTGCCATTTCGAATGGGGCGCTGAACAGTCTGGGGCAGCCAACCTATGTGATGGGTTTCAGCTGGGTCAAGAACACCGTGGGGCTGTGGCCGTTTCTGGTGGTTGGCTCGTATCTCTACGGTCTTTGGGGGCTTGCGTTCGGATTGCTGCTGCATACGGCAGTTTTCGCGTATATCTCGGTTCGGTTGGCAAAAAGTGTCTACCTCAAGAAGGTTGCAAGCGCTCTGCCCGAAGATGATTTCGCGCCGGATCAGGCGCAGGCCCACAGCATGATGGTGCGGGAAGGCGCGATGCAGATGTGAGGTGGACGGGCGCGCGCCAGACCCGCTCGGGCCTTGCGATCCACGACGCCAACCAAACCTCATTGCCATTCTTGCGCATGACGCCGGGAGCTTGGCCGTGCCATAGGGGAATCCCTTCGTTATGCCGTCAGAGGCGATGGCGGCGAGACCCGTCAAGCGTGACCGTTGGTCCCTTGCGAACGCCAGATTGCCGGTGGATGACGATGAAACTTGTCTTTACGCGCCAAAACATGCTTGGACTCGCTCCGACAGGAGAACTCAGGGGCCATCTCACCTGCCATGATCCCACTTATCCGCGCCGGGGCGATCATGCCTCTTGTTCACTGGATGCAAGACAATGCCCGGCCGGTCGAAGAGCGCCTGCGCGAGGTTGATCTTTGCTACGTTCTCAAGGGTGACTGCAACCTGGCCATTCCGCTTGGACCGGCGATCGAATTTCTCTGCGCCGCAATCAGGGCCGAGGGACCGGACTTTGCCTGCCGGGCCGTGACCGGTGCAAGCTTGCGGGCGCTTGGCATGATTGGCGCGGTCGCACTTGGCGCGGACACCGTGCGCGACGCGCTCTTTCGCGTGGCGGCCTCGCTGCCGCTGCACACCACGCATGAGATCATCACGGTCAGCCCGGCCTCGGGCGGCTTGCTGGTGCGTGAGGCCTGGGGGCTGCGCATGGACGATGAAACGCGACATGTGGTGCAGCAATAGGTGGCCGCACTGATCCAGGCAATCTGTGCGAATGCGGGGGCTTCGCTTCCGCTTTTCGGACGTATGGCGATCATGCCCCATCCCGTGCATGGCCTTGCGCATTTGCGGACCTGTTTTGGCGACGCTGTCGAAGCCTCACCGAACAAACTTCTCGAACTCTTCATGCCCGATCATGTGGCGGATCGGCCGCTGTCCCTGCGGGAGATCGCGCAACCATCACCCGATCTCACGCAGGGGTTGATAGCGCTGCGCGGCGACGGAACACTGAGCACCTCGGCCAGAATCGTGATTGCAGCCATGCTGCTTGACGGCACGCCCTCGATGGAGCGCCTCGCGCGTGCCGCAGGGCTCAGCGCCCGCACCTTTCAGCGCCGGTTGCGCGCGGAAGGTGCAACATTCAAGGGATTGCTGGAATCCGTGCGCCGAGATCTTGCGCTTGCCAGCCTCGTGACGGGCGGCAGTTCGGCAAATGAGATCGCGCGAACGCTCGGATATGATCAGCAATCCTCCTTGACCCGCGCGGTCCGCCGCTGGACAGGCGCATCGCCGCGCAACATAGCGCGCGGTCAAAAGCCCTGAGCCAGTGCCGGACAGCGCGCAAATTCGCCTTCGCACGCCATTTCAGGTGAATTGATCCAGATCAGGCAGGCTACGATCTTGTAGTTGTAGCGTCTGTGTAAGACAGTTCACGGAAGCGTTATCGCCTCCGAGTCCAGCATTGACCTTTGGCGCGGCTCAAGCTGTGTGCGGAGAACGAGTCCGCAATTTTATTGAGGCGATGAATTCAAAGGGAGGTCGAACCATGTCAATCAAGAACCTCAAGAAAGCCTGCGCCGGAGCGGTGCTGCTGGCACTGTCGACAGCCCCGGCTGTCGCGCAAGAGAGCAACTGGAAGTTCAGCACCTCGGCCTATCTGTGGCTGAACGACACCACCGTCACGGCCGACACGCCGCGCGGCGAGGTCACATCGACCTTGGATTTCAGCGATGCAATCGACAAACTCGATTTTGCCTTTATGGGCACGGTCGAGGCCCGCAACGGACCATGGGGTGTGGTCGGGGATCTGATGTATTTCAAACTGACGGCAGAGGGTCCGAGCCCGGCCGGCGTGCTGTTCTCCGGGGTCAAGGCCGAGAGCAAAACGACGATCCTGGGCACCTATGTCACCTATCGCGTCCATCAGGACAGCATGATCGCCGTCGATCTGGGTGCGGGGGTGCGCTCGCTCTGGGTGAACACCGACACCAGGCTCCTGGCCGGTGCCCTGCCCGCGGAGCAGTTCAAGGAAAGCAAGAACCTGCTGGATCCGGTCGCGGCGGCCCGCATCCGCCTGACGTTCACCGATCAATTTTTCGGCGCGCTCTGGCTGGATGGGGGCGGCACGAATGACAGCAAGACATGGCAGGTGCTGGCGACAGTCGGATACAAGCTGAACGAGAAATGGACCTTTCAGGCGGGATACAGATATCTCGAGCACGAATGGGACACGAGCCTTGGGAAAGCATCGCTGGAGTTCTCCGGCCCGATCCTGGGCGCGACCTATCGCTTCTGATCGCGTCGGCTTGGTGACTCAAGGGGTGGATTGAGGGCGAATTGAATGGGTAACGTGTTGTTATTGAGTAAAAGAAATCATGTGCGTCGCGCCGCAAACAACGTCATCCTGCCGGACCGGTCTCCGCTGTGCCAGGCGGCGAACTGAACATGATCAACGTCCAACCATCCTGAGAGAGGAACCGAGTGAAGCTGAAACTGACATGTAACCTCCCATGGCGAGAGGCCGTGCTGGCCAGCCTCGTTTCGGTCTTTGCCGCGCAGGCGGCAATCGACCGCTCGGTCTTGCCGATCCAACTGCCTGCCCAGCCCGCGATCACGGCACTGACCGTGAAGGACGCAACTCTGCCAGAGCGCCTTACAGTGACCGCGCCAAAGGGCGCGCCGAATGTGGTGATCGTGTTGATCGACGATCTGGGCTTTGGCGCGACGGAAACCTTCGGCGGCCCGATTGCCACCCCGACGCTGGATGAGCTTGCCAGCGAGGGCCTGCGCTTCAACAGCTTTCACACCACGGCGCTTTGCTCGCCGACGCGCGCCGCGCTCAAATCGGGCCGCAACCACCATGTCGCCTCGATGGGGTTCATCACCGAAATGGCCACCGGCTTTCCCGGATCGACGGGTCAGATCCCCAACAGCGTTGCGCCACTGGCCGAAATCCTGCGCCTCAACGGCTATAGCACCGGCGCCTTTGGCAAATGGCACGAGACCGCCGCTTGGGAAACCAGCGTTTCCGGCCCCTATGACCGCTGGCCCACGCATCAGGGCTTTGACAAATTCTATGGCTTTCTCGGGGGCGAGACGAACCAGTGGGCGCCGTTTCTGTATGACGGTGTGACTCAGGTCGAACCGGCGGAAGTTCCCGGTTACAATTTCATGACCGACATGACCGATCAGGCGATCACCTAGATCAAGCACCAGCAGGCGATGACCCCGGACAAGCCGTTCTTTACCTATTTCGCACCCGGCGCGGTGCATGCGCCACACCATGTGCCGCAGGAATGGATCGACCGCTGGAAAGGCAAGTTTGACGCGGGCTGGGATGTGCTTCGCGAAGAGACCCTCGCGCGCCAGATCGCCGAAGGCGTCGTGCCCCCGGATACCGTGCTTGCGCCAAAACCGGCGGCCATCAAGGATTGGAGCAGTCTCTCGGAGGATGAAAAACGTCTCTTCGCCCGTCAGGCCGAAGTTTTCGCCGCCTTCACCGAATATACCGACCATGAAATCGGGCGGATGGTCCAGAGCATCGAGGATATGGGAGAGCTGGACGATACGCTGATCTTCTACATCGCCGGCGACAATGGCACCAGCGCCGAAGGCGGCACCAACGGCATGTTCAACGAATACACCTATTTCAACGGTGTGCCCGAACAGGTCGCGGACATGCTTCCGCTGATCGACAAATGGGGTGGGCCCGAGACCTATCCTCACATGACCGCTGCCTGGGCGGTTGCCATGAATGCGCCCTTTACCTGGGTCAAGCAGGTCGCCTCGAGCTTTGGTGGCACCCGCGTCGGCATGGCAGTGCACTGGCCCGCTGGCATCAAGAGCAAGGGCGAGTTGCGCACGCAGTTCGGTCATGTCATCGACATCGCGCCGACCATTCTGGAGGCGGTGGGCCTGCCCGAGCCGACCAGCGTGAACGGCACGCCTCAGGTGCCCATGAACGGCACCAGCCTGCTCTACACCTTCGACGACGCCACCGCGCCCGAGCGCCACACCACGCAGTATTTCGAGATTGCGGGCAGCCGGGCGATCTATCACGATGGCTGGCTTGCCGGAACGGTTCACGCAGCCCCATGGGAAGCCAAGCCCGCCACCACGCTCGAAGACGATGTCTGGGAACTTTATGACGTGCGCTCCGACTTCAGCCTGGCCCACGATCTTGCCGCCCAGATGCCGGAAAAGCTGGCCGAAATGCAGGCGCTCTTCCTTGAGGAAGCCCGCAAGAACAATGTCCTGCCGATCGATGATCGCAAATTCGAGCGGCTCACCGATCCGGTCGGGGTGGGCCGGCCCGACCTCTTTCACGGGCGCAGCACCATCACGCTGGCCCAAGGCATGAAGGGCATGTCGGAGTCGGCCTTCCCCAATGTCAAGAACCGCTCGCTCTCCATCGACGCCGATATCGTCGTGCCCGAGGGCGGCGCGACCGGAGCGATCATTGCCCAAGGTGGCCGGTTCGGCGGCTGGTCGCTCTACCTCAAGGATGGTGTGCCGGGATATACCTATAACTTCCTCGGCCTCCAGATCTTTGACATCCTCGCCACGGAGGCACTGGCGCCGGGCGCGGCCAATATCCGGGTCGATTTCGCCTATGATGGCGGCGGGCCGGGCAAGGGCGGGCTTGCGACCATTCTCGTCAATGGCAAGGCGGTGGCGGAGGGCCGGATCGAACAGACCCAAGGCGCCATCTTCTCGGCCGACGAGACGGCGGATGTGGGTGTTGATCTGGGCACGGCGGTGGTCGCTGACATCGGGGCGGGCCGCGCCTCGCATTTCTCGGGCGAGATCCCGCGCGTCACGCTCACCCTGCAATGAGGTTTAAATCCGGCTAGGGGGGCCGGGCCGGATTGTGCCGTGACCGGCACGCCGATCACGATGGCCGCCGCAATTGCGCCGGGCATCGTCCTGCCCCACGGGATGCAGGCCCTTCTGGAAACATTCCGGTGCGTTGGCGGAGGCCCGAAAGACCAAACGCCAGAGTCTATCTAATACAACCATCCTTCCTACCCAAAAGGACTGTCAAAGTGATGAAAAACCAATCCCTCCAAGCCTTCGCCCTTCGCACCCTCGTTGCCCTCTTCGTGGCAGCGATGGTGCTGACCGTTTCAAGCCCAACGGCCCACGCGACCGAAGCGGCCGAAATCGACGCCGCCGTTGACGAAGGCCTCGAAAGGCTCTTCGCGGAAGTTCCCGAGGCGCGCGAGTTGGCCGGGAAATCCGCCGGCGTTCTTCTCTTCCCAAAGATCACCAAGGCCGGCCTCGTCGTCGGCGGCGCGGGGGGAAAGGGGGCTCTTCGCGTGGATGGACGGACCAGCGGCTACTTTCAAAGCCATGCTCTGTCCGTCGGGTATCAGGCGGGAGTCGAGACGTTCGGCTACGCCTTGTTCCTGATTGGCGAGGAGGATCTCAAAACTCTTGAAGCCAACCGTGGCAGCTTTGACCTTGGCACCGCGCCTTCCCTGGTGATCGCTGACAAGGGGTTTGTCAGGGAGTTGGGCACTCGAAACATCCAGAGCGGCATTGTCGCCATTTTCTTTTCCGAGCAGGGGTTGATGGCCGGCGCCGGGCTTCAGGCGACGAAGATCAAGCAGATCAGCCCGAACTGACGCCTGATCCGCCCCCGGGCCTGATGGAGGCCGAGGGCGGATCACCCGCCGTGCTTGGTCCGCCATTTTTGGAACGATGTGCAGATCCAATGCTTGCGGCACGGCTCCGCAACCGGCTGCAACTGGCCATCGACGCGATGATCGACCAGGACTTCCAGTCACGCGTCCTGTCCTTCGACAGCCTTGCCGCCAAAGCCTATGCGAAAATCGCAGCCCGGCGCCGTGCGTCGGGCCGCCCCATCGCCGAGGCCGACTGCCAGATCGCCGCCATCGCCCGCGCCACAGATGCCCCCATAGCCACCCGCAACGTCAAGGATTTCGACGGCTGCGGCGTTCGCGTGATTAACCCCTGGAATGCCGACTGAACGCCGTTGAAATCGAACAGGCCATTTCCGAACTGGCCGAAAAACCCTTGGACCGTAAGCGTCCGGCCTGACTGCTCTGCCGCGGTCTGAGAGTGCGGGATAGTGTCCCCCATTGATAGTGGACACTATGGTGATGGCGTGGCGCGTCGGACGAAGCGGCTTTGGGCGGATGAGAAAAGGTGAACACCATTTCCTGCGCCATTGCACCATGCGCCATCACGGCACCGGCTGTGGTCAACGCGAACAGGGTCTTTTCATCTTTTTTCTCCCTCAGATGATCTCAGTTTCACCGCATCACGAACGGGTCCGGGATCGGATCGTCCGCGGTGCGCAGCCAGACGGTTTTCACCGTGGTGTAGTCGAGCGCCGCCGCCATGCCGCCTTCGCGGCCGTGGCCGGACAGGCCATGGCCGCCAAAGGGCGCGATGGGCGATACGGCGCGATAGGTGTTGACCCAGACGATCCCGGCGCGGAGGCCGCGGATCATCCGATGGGCGCGGGTCAGATCGCGGGTGAAAACGCCTGAGGCCAGGCCGAATTCGGTGCCATTGGCCAGCGCCAGCGCCTGATCCTCGGTCTCAAAGGTGACCACCGACAGCACCGGGCCAAAGAATTCCTGCTGCAGGCAGGGCGCATCGGGGGCGTCGGTGCAGTCAAGAATGGTCGGCGGGAAGTAGAACCCCGCGCCCTCAACCGATTGCCCGCCGGTCACAAGCCTGGCGCCGGCCGCCAGGGATTTCGCGATCAGCGCCCCGATCCGGTCGCGCTGCCGCGCGGTGCAGAGCGGGCCGATCTCGGTTTCCATCCGGTCGGGCGCGCCGATCCGCGCCGCTTCGGCTTTGGCTTTCAGCCGCGCCAGAAAAGCATCCTTGACCGACGCTTGCACCAGCAGCCGGGATCCCGCGACGCAGCTTTGCCCGGTTGCGGCAAATATCCCCGACACCTGGGCGTTGGCGGCACTGTCCAGATCGGCATCCTCGAACACGAAGAACGGCGATTTGCCGCCCAGTTCCAGCGAGGTGCGGGCCAGGTTTTCCGCACTGGCGCGCACGATATGGCGCGCCGTGTCCGGCCCGCCGGTGAAGGCGATATGCGCCACCTTTGGATGACGGGTCAGCGCCTGCCCCGCCTCTGGCCCGCCGGTCAGGATATTGACCACGCCCGCAGGAAACCCCGCCTGATCCACCAGTCGCGCAAACTCCAGCAGCGGGGCCGGGCCGTCTTCACTGGCCTTCAGGACCACGGTGCAACCCACCGCCAACGCCGGGCCCAGTTTCACCGCCGACAGGAACAACTGGCTGTTCCACGGCACGATGGCGGCGACCACGCCCACCGGTTCGCGGCGCAACCACACTTCCATGTCGGGCTTGTCGATCGGCAGATGCGCGCCTTCGATCTTGTCGGCAAGGCCCGCGTAATAGCGGTAATATTCGGCCACATAGGCGATCTGGGCGCTGGTTTCGCGGATGATCTTGCCGGTGTCGCGGGTTTCCAGCGCCGCCAGACGCGGCGCCGCCGCCTGCACCAGATCGGCCAGTTGATAAAGCAGCTTGCCGCGCTGGGTCGCGGTCAGACCAGCCCATTGCGGGGCGTGAAAGGCCCGATGCGCCGCCATCACCGCCCGGTCGATATCCGCCGCATCGGCCAGAGGCATCACCGCCCAGGCTACCCCCGTGGCCGGGTCCAGGCTTTCGAAGGTCGCGGCCCCGTCCTCGAACGCGCCGTCGATATAGTGCTGGAAGCGCTCCATCATGTTCCTCGTTCAGGCAAAAGCGGGCATCACGTCGCGGATCAGGCGTTCAAGCGAGGCTTTCTTGCGGGCAAAACTCATCCCGGTGTCGATCCAGAAGCTGAACTCGTCATAGCCCAGTGCCTCGTAGCCCTTGATGCGTTCAATCACCTCGGGCGGCTCGCCAATGATCTGGTTCTTGCGCATCGCCGCCGCTGAATAGAACGGATGGGCCGCGATTTCGGCCTCGGTCAGTTCCTGAATCAGGCCCTGCGTGATCGGGCGCTCGTTTTTGAACCAGGCGCCGAAATAGCAGTAGAACCTGTTGATCTCATCGGCGGCCAATTGGGCATCGGTCTCGCTGTCGGCGACATAGGCGTGGCGAAGCACCATGATCCTGGGGCGCTCTATTTCAGGATGAGCGGCGCAGGCGGCGTTGAAACGCTCCATCAGGCTGACCACCTCTTCATCGCCCAGATGCAGCGGCGTGACCTGCACGTTGCAGGCCTGCGACACGGCGAAGTCGTGGCTGTTGGGGTCGCGTGCGGCCACCCAGATCGGCGGGCCGGGTTGTTGCTGAGGCTTGGGCGAGGCGGTGGTCTTGGGGAACTGCCAGTATTCGCCCTGATGTTCGTAGTCGCCTTGCCACAGCGCCTTTACCGCCGGGATCAGTTCGCGCATCCGCCCGCCAGCACCCCAAGCGTCCAGCCCCGGCAACAGGCGTTCGTATTCAAACCCATAGGCCCCGCGCGCAATGCCAAGATCCAGCCGGCCATCCATGATGATGTCGGCCATCGCCGCTTCACCCGCGAGCCGGATCGGGTGCCAGAACGGTGCAATCACCGTGCCGGTGCCAAGCCGCACGTTCTTGGTGCGCCGCGCCAGATCCACGAGATTGAGCAACGGGTTCGGCGCGATGGTAAAATTCATGCCGTGATGTTCGCCGGTCCAGATGGCGTGCATCCCGCCTTCGTCCGCGATGAGGCACAGTTCGATCATTTCATCATAAAGCTGTTTCTGGTCTTCGTTGGCCGAAACACGCTCCATATGGATAAAGAGAGAGAATTTCATAGGATTACCTTTCCCGGATTCGTGTGACGCGGCCCTGCTCATGCGTGCCGACGTAGACACCGTAATTGCCGACGCGGCTTTCGTCGGCCAGTCGCTCCAGCATGATGCGCATGGCGGGGTCGGTGACATCCGATACGCTTTCGGCTGACAGTTCGACAAAGCCGCCCTTGGCGGGTTTGCCGATTGTGGCAGGACAGCGAAAGGCGATGTGCTGCTGGGCAAGCGCGACATCTTCGTAGACCGCATAGATCGAGCCCGGTTCGGCAGGAACACCGGTTGCGGCCAACAAGCCGGCCAGCGCGCTTTGCACACCTTCCTTGCCGACGCGGGCCATCGGCAGGGTCAGTCCGCCATGCCCGTCATCCATCAGCAGCACCTGACCGTCGGCCTGAAGAATGGCAGTCAGCACCACATCGGGGCCGGTAGGCAGCTGCGCCGCCGTCTGCGCCGGGGTGACATAGGCACCGCGATAATACCCAAGACCGGGGGCGGGCGTCGCCTCCATTGCGCCGATCCGGCCGATCAGGATGGTATGGTCACCAGCAGAAACCACCTGTTCCATCGCGCAGTCAAACCATGCCGAAACCCCGGCGATCAGCGGCGATCCAATGGGGCCACGCCGCCAGTAAGTCTGGGCAAAACGATCTTCAGACGGGCGGGCAAAGGTGCCTGAGACATCCTTTTGCCCTTCAGCCAAGATGTTCACGGCAAAGCCCTGACCCGCCGCAAACGCCGTCAGATTGGCCGAGCTGTTGGCGATCGACACGAGCAGCAGCGGCGGGTCCAGCGACACCGACGAAAACGAATTGGCAGTAAAGCCAAGCGGCTTTCCGGCAGAATCCAGGGTGGTCACCACGGTCACGCCGGTCATGAAACAGCCGAATGCGTCCCGCAGGGCACGCGGATCAATCGCGGGACCTTCAGCGTTCATTGCTCACCCTCCTTTGTGGACAGCCAGCGTCGCAGCTCGGATGTGACGGCCGCGGGGGCGGTCAGGTTGACCATGTGCCGGTGTCCGGCAATCACCGCAGCGCGCCCCATTGGGGCCATGGCGGCCATGGCTTCGGTCATGGCGGGGGTGGAATTGGCGTCGCCATCGCCTGTCAGCACCAAGAGCGGGCAGCGGATCTGGCCCAGCCGGTCGGCATAGATTGTGTCGCCCTCGGCAAAGGCGCGGTAGGCGGCGGCGTAACCGCGATGCGAAACCGCGCGCAGCCAGCCTGCCACCTGATCGCGCACTGCCGCATCTTCGGGGGTGAACCAGCGGGCGAGCGGACCTTCGATCCCACCCGCATCGGCGGCAATCTCGGCCGCCCGTTTCAGCACCGCGTCACGGGCCTCCGGGCTGCGGCGGTGCACCCCGTTCAACAGCGCGGCGCGGCACACGAGGTCGGGACGCTCCACCGCCAGCCCGGCGATGATCAGCGCCCCCATCGAATGTCCCGCAAGGCTGACAGGGCCAAGGTCCAGCGCCTCGATCACCCGTGCGGCCCAAGCCACATAGTCCGGCAGCAGCGCCTCTTCGGACAGCGGGTCGCTGTCGCCATGCCCCGGCATGTCCACCGCGACAACCCGGTGATCCGCCGCGAGCGCCGCAATCTGCGGCCCCCAGGCCTCGGCCAGCATCCCCACCCCGTGGATCAGCACCACCGGCGCGCCAGCCCCCGCCATCAGGGCGCGGACGGTCAGGCCATCAGACAGCCGCAGGGTTTGCGACATCATGGCCCAGATCCTTCAAGTCTTGATAACGGTCGCCGATGCGGTGATGCGGTCGCCCCCCGGAAGAGGCCCCAAGCGCCACCACGATCTCATCCGCCGCCGGCGCATCCGGGATCGAGAAATGGATGGTCTGATAATGCGAGCGCCGGCCTTCGTCATTCTTGTCCATCAGCGGAATCATGATCGGGCAATTGGCCGGGCCGCGCACATTGGTGAAGGCCAGATAGGTTTTCGCCCCAAGGGCCTGACGGTAGTGGTTGCCAAAGCGCAGCGTGTGGATCAGCGCGTTGGCATGTTCCAACTCGCCGTCCAGCCCGACAACCGCGGCTTTGCCATAGCCTTCGACGGCATCGGCACCGCCGGCAGCGTCAAGGATCATCGCTGTCAACAATGCGCCCAGTTCGGGGGCAACGGCGTGGATCGCCGGCTTCAGATCCGCGACAAAGCCCATCCCGGCCCAGGGGTTTTTCAAGACTGCAACGGCAGAGATCAGCTTTAGCGGCCTCGGCGCCGCCCGCCCGCCTTCGATCAGCGTTGTCTCGATAGTGGTGAAAGTCTTCCGAATCTGCGCCGACATGTTGGGCTCTCCCGTTTGCTTGACCGTAAGGTGGTATACCATATGATTGCATGTCAAGAAAAACTTGCGTTGCCTTGGGACCGACCCTATTCTGCGGGCCATGGATCAGACACCAGAAAACGATCTTCGCATTGCCCATTCCCACACCACCCTGCGGGAACTGGTGGTTGAGAAGATGCGCCAGGCCATTATTTCTGGCCGTTTCGACGGTGGTGATCGGCTGGTTGAGCGCACGCTGTGCGATCAACTGGGCGTGTCGCGGTCGGTTGTGCGCGAGGCGATCCGTTATCTTGAGGCTGAGGGGCTAGTGGAAACCTTGGCGCGCAGCGGCCCGGTTGTCGCCAAGCTGGATTGGAACGGCGCGCGGCAGATCTATGAAATCCGCCGATTGCTTGAAGCCGAGGCCGCCGCCGCCTGCGCCCGCGTGGCCGATGCAGCCGTAAAAGCGCGTCTGTGCGATGCATTGGCCGCGCTGGAATCTGCGTTTCAGGATGCGGCCCCGCACAAGCTTTATGCCGCGACCACGGATTTCTATCAGGTGATTTTCACTTCTGCGAGGCACAACATCGCGTGGGAGGTTGTCCAGCGGCTGAATGGCCGGATCTCGCGCCTGCGGGCCCTGACCTTGGCCACGACCAATCGGCGCGTGTCGGGGCCTGCCCATATGGCCCGTATCTGCGCTGCCATCTGCGACAACGCCCCCGAGGCTGCCGCCGAGGCCGTGCGAAACCATCTTGTCGATGCGGCCGAAATTGCCCGTACTCTGTTGGAAAGCCCGCCATGACGGCCTACTATGACGGCCTATTGGATTGCCAGAGGTGGCTGCGGAAAACTGAACAGTTTCCGAGTGTCTCTTAAGTGGTTTTCCGCCTTGGTTATGCCGCCACCGCTTCGGGCATCGGCAGGTTGGAGTAGGCCTGATCGGGCGTTTTCCCGTCAAGCGACGAATGTGGACGGCGGCTGTTGTGGAATGCGTGTTCGTGGGCATCACCGCCGGTTTTGCCTTCGATGTGCCGGTGCGGTTCGACACCGATGCGCTCGACGTCACCCGCGATGTCGAGCGGCTCGGATCGATCACCTCCATCCCGCTCGTGGAGATCCGTCGATAAAACTGCGGGTGGTCAAACGTGGCCTGTGCGCGGCGCAAGCTCGGATGCAACCCGCGTTGCCTGGTCCGGAGGCCGGGCTTTCGTACCAGCGGGACAACACTCCCGTCTTCCGGAGGCATGGCCTGTTTCAACGCGCCCAGAAACACCTCACGCGTCACCACGTCGATGTTCAGATCGGTGCGCTCAGATGCGGCCTCAGTCGCCGCATCACCGTCGGCGTCAGGTTCCTCTGGAACAACCGCACTTCAGATCCCGTATTGGGTTGCAGCACCTTGATTTTTGAAAGACAGGTGACCAAGATGATCGTCGCAAGCGCTGCCGAGTTCCTGTTCTCTGGCATTCTTCGGTGTCACGGCGTAAAGCACAAAAAACACTCACGGTGGAACGGTTGCTCTTACTCAATGCCTTAATCATGCGGCCTGCCCCCGAATGAAACTGATCGAGCTGGACGCCGCCGATATCCGAATTCTTTGCGCGTTGCGGGACCATGGGCAGCTGAGCAAATCGAAGCTGGCCGAACTCGTTGGCCTCTCGCCCACCCCCTGCTGGGCGCGGCTGAGCCGGCTGAAAAAGGCTGGGCTGATCCGGGGCTATCATGCTGACATCTCGCTCTCGCGGATCATCGCCAGCTTGGCCAAGGTGGTAGTGACGGTGTCCCTCAAAAGCCATCGCAAATCCG
>Ga0100390_10000429_pt1 | contig 39078 bp, 58 predicted proteins | sample CryGeymeta201514_FD_81540 | JGI IMG/M metagenome (GOLD analysis project Ga0100390, IMG submission 81540) | Groundwater microbial communities from Crystal Geyser aquifers in Utah, USA - Crystal Geyser metaG 2015-14 | ecosystem: Environmental > Aquatic > Deep subsurface > Groundwater | place... | reverse complement strand
GAGAATCTGATACCCCTAAAGCATTTAGTTTTAGATTGTTTAGAGATAACATAGGTTTTATTTTTCAATTACAACTACAGTTGCTCCTCCTTGGTCTTCAATTACGTTAATTGCTGTTATTCCCTCTGGAATAGCGTAATGTCGTGTTGAATTAGCAAGAATAAACTCATCAAAGTTTGCATTTGTTACGTCATCAGTACCATATTTTAGATACACATTATCGTCTATAGCAGTTATTTCAATCAAACCAGTATTCTCATTAAGAGTAATTTCTGTTGATGAAGTAATAGTTGTATCTCGTGTTCTTGCAAGTGCCGGTGTTGCAAGTGTTAATTGCAAGGGTTGACCATTTGAGTCCTGAGTAAGACGTTTGTAAAGTTGTGTAAATTTATTTTCTTTATTCATATAATAAAAAGTTATATTCTTATAATCGCTACAAGCAATCTCTTTTTTTAACAAAAAATTACTTATCACCAAAACCCATATAGGGTTTTAGACATAAACAATCTTAATACTAAGATGCTGGGAATGAACCTGCTTGTCCATAAGGTGCAACAGTAACAATCATCCATTCTCCACGTGCTCCAACTTTAATATCATCAGTAGAGAAGTCTTCTGCGATAGTTCCGTCAGCGTTAACACCAGGCATTTTCATGTAAGGTGTTTCAGTTTCAGCGTAAACAATTTCTGAGTGCATTGAAGATGCAACTCCCCAATACTTTGAACCAAGAACTTCTGGTGAACCATAAGCATCAGTATCAAGGTATCCAAGTTCAACATGTCGGTACTTTGGAAGTACGTTAATCACGTTAGGGTTTTCTTGACCAACTTGTGATGTAGAAACTAATTCTCGACGAATGTCTTGAGTAGTCTTTGTATCACCTGAAGACCAGATGATGTCATCTTTGATAGTCAATTTTTCACCAAAGTGGTTAATTGAGTTTGCACGTCGCAATTCAATCATGTTAGTAAAAGCAGTTTGTGAGAAAGTAGGGTCTCCTGAAAGTCGGTTAGAAAAAGTTTTTCCAGTTCCTTTCATAAGGTGAGCCGAGTCAAACAAAGGTCGTCCATCAGCAGTAGTAAGGTCTCGTACTTCACCATCAGCATCAGTATAAGAACCATCCTTTCCATACTTGAATACGTGACATAGGTCTCGTTCGATAGTGTTGTGACCTTGTGCTCCAAGGTTCATAAACTTTGAAACAACCTCTTGATACTTGTTGTGTTTTCGAAGTTCATGAGAAATATCCTTTTCTCCAGCAAATCGAATAACTTTCCCAATCTTCTTAAATCCTTGAATGTCTTTAAGTTTCTTAGCTTGTTCTGATTCACCTTTTCTCTTTAGGAACAGTTCGTTGTCTTGTTCCGTAAACTCTCGAGTATTTCCTGTGTTGTCAGGAATCTCGATTGTTCGAAATAGTCCTGAGTTCTTTACTGTATGTGGTACAGACATTCGCCCTTGGATGAAACTCATTTCAGCAAGTGCTACGAAGTCAGGATATTTCATTGTCGATAATTTATCCATATATCTTTAATTAATTAGTTAATAAAATGTTAGTATTGTCCGTCAAACTTAACTTCAAATACTGCTTTCTTATCAGTTGCACTGTTTACCAATACTTTGATAAGACGTACGTCATCGTTTATTGACGCTCCAGTGTTCACTGACTGTGATGTTCCTAGGTCAAACTCTGCTCCTGGGGTAAGTGTTCCTGCACCAGTGAAATCAATCTCAAATTGAGTGTATCGCTCAGTTGGAACAAATACAGAAGAAGTAAGTTGAGTTGTGTTAGTAACAGCGATATCTTCATTACAGATAGCAACAATAGCATCACCTGATGCTGCTGGTACTAATTCACCACCAGTCCATGTAAGAAAATCTCCTTGTGCGTATGCCGTTTCGATAGCAATCGGACGTACTAAGTTTCGTCCCTTACCTTCTGAATAAACTCTTGTCATAATGTGTTTATTTAAATTAAACTTATAAAACCCATTGCCCCACTTAACAAAAAAAACAGCGTGGAAAATAAACATACTGCAAATGCAATATACTCATTTTAACCAAGCTGTTCTTCAGTCATAGATTACAATGTTAAATACATTATAACACAACTTATAAAAAACATGCAAGTTACCCTAACTTGTTTTTTGAAATAATTTCGTTCAGAAAAATAGGTACACCATCTCTGACTTCAATTTCAAATTTTCCAAAAGGGAAACGATGACGAATAAGCAAGAGTAAGTCTCTCTCGTTATCTGTCGGTAGTAAAACACCAGGATGTTCTTCTCTAATTTTTTCTAAACCTATAAACATAACTATTTTTCTATGTCACCGTAGGTAACATGTTCTAGTGGGTCAACACCATGACTGTGTACTCGTTGAGAACCAGTAAGTGCCTTACTCGCAGCAATACGAACGTCGTTATCAAAACCACGAGCAACTGTTTGGAATATTTTAGTTTTAGCTTCACCTAAAGTAAAACCATATTCCTTAATTTTTTCACGAATTTCTTTAGCAAATTCTTCCATCATTGCATCAAATACAACAGTAGGGTTTGAGTCTGTAACGTTGTCCTTTACACAAAATTCATATCTCTTTGGAGATAATGCATATTCCATTTCAACACCATTTTCAGAAATTGTTTTTACAATAGTATATCCATTCTCTAATTTTTCTTCTGAAACAATTTTATCTTCGTAATAATACATACTAATTTATTGCGTTAGGTAGGACCACAATAGTTTCACCTTCTGGAATAACTATTTCGTAAGAAATAGCTACAATAGGTCTTCCATCTACTGATAAAATTTTATTATCGTATTCTGTTTTACGTAGCTCGCAAGTTACAGGACTTCTTAAATAAGACAAATCTTCAATCTTAATAATTCTTTCTGAGACATCTCTCGTTTTTGGATTAATAAGCTTAATAAGATATTGCTGGTCAAAGACAACTATGTTTTTTTCGTTAACGGTACGACTATCAACAGCCATAGTTATTGATGTAACATAATCATCATTTATCTTATAAGCTGTCACTGTAGGTACTAGCTTTTTAAGATTTTTTTCAGCTTCAGTAGGGTCAATTTTATTAGCAAGAGATTCTGCAAGTGCGTTCATTTTTTCTTTATAAACAGATTCTCTTTCTGACTCTCTTTTTTCAAGGTCAGAATTTAGTTCCTCTTTAATCTTTCCTACAATTTGCATCATTTCCTCTTCAGAAAATAATTTACCTTCTTTTTTTTCTACTGGTGCTGTTTTTTTAGCAACATTATTTTCTTTTGGAACTACGTTTTTCGTTTCTTGTTCGTTTGACATAATAATTAGTTGTTATTGTTTTTAATAGTTGTTTGTTCGTATAACTTACCAACAGTCTCATCATTTAATCCAGGGATTGAAGATTTAAGCATATTTGCAACCGCTGGGTTAAGTGTTCTCGTGTTACCCTCACCGCCAAGATAAGCGTTATCGTTACCCTCACCACCTGCTGAAATAATATCAGCAAAACCTTTTTCTGGGTTATTTGTTACAGCCATATCTTGTGCAATCTTTAATGCTTTTTGAAAATTAAGAGCCGAACCTTCAAGTGATTTCATGTTTGTCCTTATTTCAGCTTCTAGGTCAGCATTTCCGTAAGAAGCTTCTTTAATTTGTTCTTCAAATTTATCATCTTTATCTTTTTTTAATTCAGCAATAAATGGGTCTTCTTCTTTTTTTGCATTTAATGTAATTTCTTCAATCTTCTTACTGAACTCTTCATTAAGTTTTGTTGTGTTTTCCTTAACTGCGTTTTCAATATCAGATGCTTCCATTACTTCAATTTCAGTACCATCTTGTAGTGTTACTTTTTTCATATTTATTCGTCAAAGTTATTAATGTTAATAATTTTCTCCTGTATTTCGTCACCTTTTGATTTAAGGTTTATTATCTGGTCTGGCATTACTTCAAACGACCTCATCATGGTCCTATAAGCCAACAAACTTCCACGAAGAACATCAGTCTCTTTTTCAGTGAGATTGGAATCTTCAATTTGGTCTCTTAATATTTTAACCATGGTTGCAAGTTTGTTTTTTCCAAACTTTTCATAATACTCATAGTTTTTTTCTAAATAATCAACTTTATGGTCGTCTGTTTCAAAGGATAATATACCTGTGGATAACTCATCTACATCAGATATTTTTTTTGTGTCTTTTGTTAGACAATATCTATTATACCATTTCCTTATAAATTTCATATATTTATTATAAATCGTTTACAACTGATGATTGGTTTCCGCCACCAGTCCCTTGTAATAATGCCTGACTTGCCGCATTACTTATTCCTTGTTCCTGCATTTCTTGTCTAGGCAAAAATAACTCTTCATGTTTCTTTCCGTTAGCATGAGCTAGTTGATTCTCAAGAGCTTCAAGATTAGGTCGTGAACCAAGTTCAATAAGTGGTGCCATATCAGCAATAGTCTCTCTGAATTTGGCCTTGCGTGCTTGCTTACTGTCTTTTTCTTTAGGAACGATATCAACAAACCAAATAAAATTCCAATTTTTTACATCTTCTGATGAAATAAATATTTTTTGAATAGGTATTCCTTTTATTTTTTCTTCCTTACGCTCAAGTTCCCTAACTTTCTTTGGGTCTCTTACCATTTCACTTGAACTTACTGGAATAATTTGACGCTCACCCATTCCTTCGTCGTCGATAATTTTTTGACGAGTAGTAATGTTATAAAGCTTTGTTGTTGATGCTCCAAGAATTTTTTTTCTTACAATATCAATACGCCCCTTCTTATCTTCAATAGGGTCGAAATGCCTGTAAAGTATAATTGAAATAATTTTCTGAGATATACGTTGTTCCATTATCAATGCAGAAGCAACGGTTCTTCCAAGAGCTACTCGAGCTTGCTGTGCCATAATTTCTGCTTCTGTAGCCGTTTGCCCTTTCTTATCATTTTGGCCAGTAAATGAATTTGAAACGGTTGCCTTATCAAGACGGTCTTGTATTTCTTTCATAATTTGGTACTCAGATTGAGTAACCCCTTGACCTTGGTCTCCGATTACTGGAACTGATGTAGGGTCGATTGAAACCAAGTTTCCTGGAAACAGGAAGTTTGGAGGTAGATGCTGTCCTGACAAGTTTGCTCTTGCTGGTTTAATTGACTGTAGTGTTTTAAACACATTCATACTTAGCAGCAGGTCAAGAATTTCACTTAAACTTGAAATATCTCCTGAAGAAACAAAAGATTTTCCAATAGCTAATTTTTCATGGAAGAATTTAAAGATTGATTTAGTAATGGTATACCCTGAAGGAGAAATAAATGATAGTGGAAATCCCATTGGCATCATTGGAACTCCGTTCACAAATATCTGAATATGGTCGTTATACACATCTTGGAATTTAATAATTTCAAATATTCCCTCCTTGTAATCAGTAAGTGTCCAATTATTTTCATAAATAGATTTACCATTATCCTTATTAAATTCTGAAGCTTTGTTCTTAACGAACTTATAATTTTCAAACTGACCAAACCGAGCCTTACATTCTGAAGATGAAATCTTTTCCATTGAAAATATATATGGCTGTCTTTCCATATCATAAATTGTGTATGAACCAAGCCATACATGGGGTCCATACATCAACTTTCTTCGTGGGCCTTCGTAAGCAACTTCTAACTTCTCAAGGTGGCCTTCGTATTTTAGAAATTCACCTTTCCAGTTTTTGTTTTTAAGAATTTTTTTCTTTCTTAGGTCTTTATCCCAGAGAACTTCTACGTACGCAGTTCCTTGTTTCATCAACTCTAAAAACCGTGAATATTGTAATTCTCGGTCTAGTGTTCTTTCATCAAGCTCCTCGATAATGTCTTCCATAGCCATACCAAGCTCAATTTCTCGAATATTATTTTCGTCGTAGGCTTCAACGTTGGTTCCTAAGTTAAGAGAAATAAGATTAGCAACAACGCTTTCCAGTTTTGATTCTGGTGCCCCTGTTTTAACGTTTATTTTTCCTTCCTTTGGGTCGATTGTTTTCTTTCCACCACTTAGTGTATTGGCAATACGCTCGTTCTCATTGTAGTACTGATAGATGTTTAATCCATTCAACTCAATTCGACCTCGCGTCTTTTCTCTTTCAGAATCTTCCATTTTTCTTTGGATATCATCCAGATACGCTTTGTAAGCATCTTCTTGCCCTTTTGGATATTTTATTTCTTTTGACATATTAAAATTATATCATATATAAATGATTTTAACCAAAGGAATTTGTCGTCTGCACAATGTTAATATTTTCATCACGTTCACCATTTACATTTAACCTAACTGTAAAAAATTTAAACGTAGTACATAGCACTCTCAAAGCATCAGCATAGTGCTGAGCACCATTTTTCCTATGTGTTCCTGTAGGTAAGCCTGTCTTAGAGCTTACTTCTTGCTGGTAGTTCATTAATGACTCAAACAATGAATCCTTTCCACTACAACGTGCCTTATCTATGTATATTTTAGAAAAAGTACGTCGTACTTGGTCGATACCATCCTTAAAGTTAGTTCCTTGGTCTGCCTTATGGTGTATTTGCGTAATAATATTACGTAATCCAAGATTATATAGTGTTTGTTTACGTGTGGTACCTGAACCAACCTCTTTTACTTCAACGTCGTGGGGAAGATAGTGCCCACCGTATCTATATCCTTTCTTCTCCAAAACATTTACGTAATGCTCAAGTCCGGCCCCAGAGTTCTTATACGCGTCAACAATGTATAGGTTCCCATTGTAATATTGGAAAAAGATAATAGGGTTCAAGTCGTTCATCCCTAAGTCCCAAGCTGTGTATACATAGTAATCTGGATTAATTGAAATATCACGAAGCCTACCTTCTTCAAGAAGTCTTTGTAGTTCTTGCTTGTAATATGCATTTTCAACAATCGTGTTAAACGATTCATCAAAGGTACTTGGTTGTTCCTCATTCATTGAGCCTTTTTGCTCACCTTCCTTAATCTGCCACCACAACATCTGACCTTCTGTAAAATTATAATGGTCAACTTGTTCCCGAATAGACCTAAAGTAATCCTTAGTGTGTTGGTTTATTGTTTTACCTGACAAATACTCTTCAGCAATCGAGTTTTTTGGGTCCTTCCACCATGGAAAGAAGAATAATTTAAAATCAAGTGGACTTAATGCTTCTCCAGAGTCTTGTAATTCCTTAGCTTTGAAACAAAGGTCTGCAAACAACCCAACGGAACCCTTTGCTGTTGATTCAATCGTTACCATGTTTCCGACGTGACTTGAATTTAACGCCCCTGAACGAATTTCATCTGCCTTCTCTGGTGATTTAGCCACAATAGGCCCTAACTCGCTTATATGGAGGAACTGAGGGGTCCCTGAACGTGTTGACAGGGTAACAGAGATTGAACTCCCATTCCCTAGCGACATTTCCAGTGCGTTATCTGATGTTAAGTCTGAAAACGTATGTTTAAGCACTCTAGGAAACTGGTCCCATGCAAATTTAATAGTATTTTTGAAAATCTTCTTCATTGCATTTAAATCCTGTGCAATGATAGAGGCCGAATAGTTTTTTCTAAAGATGCAGTTATCTAACGCAAGAATCGACATAAATGTCGTAATCCCATGTTGTCTCGATTTTGGAATCACATTCCTGAACCACAAATTGTCAAACAATTCTTCCTGAACAGGTCTCATTTTAAACTTAACCTTCAATCCGTTTTCATCTTTGATGTAGTATAAATTATTTAATCTCCATTTCTGGTCACGAAGTTTTCGTTCTAATTCATCAAGAGAAATCTCGAGATTTTTTGCAAGCTCTTCTTTTGTGTTAAGTGAGTTTTCCATAAAGTGGGTTGTTTTGAATACGCTCAGTAATCATAGATTTACCTTGACCTTCTTCCTGAATATGTTGGATGAGTTGTTGGAGGGGGGACCCTGAACCATCAACCGCTCCTGCTGTCATTTCAAGCACGGCCATCTTATCTTTTGAGTTTCCATTTTGTCGGATATCATCAAATATACTTGCTTTGTATTCTAGTTGTGCTGAATCAATCAAAAAAGAAATAATTTTATCTTCCTCGACTATCTTTTGAAATCCTTTTTCATCAACGTTAGCAATGAGACATGATTCACCGAAAGATAGACCTCGTTTAATTGACTGTTGTATTTTAGCAATTTTTTGCTGAGCTTTTTCCCCGTAGGTAGACAAGATATGTTTTTCCGCAGTCTCAGGTGTTTCGTATAGCTTAAATACTTCTTCTACATGTGTCTTTTCCATATCTTTTATTATAACACATTTTCAAAAAGTGCTACAGGCTCGTTATTATTATGTATATAGTAAAGGTTGTGAGTGTCTTTGAACTCCTTAAGATTTTTACGCTTGTAAGCAAGGATATTGTAAATTGGGTACTTTGTATGAAACACTTCGATGTATTTATCTTCGGGTACTATGTAAAAATCACACCGTTTATTTTTACCGATAAGGTAAGGTCGTTCTGGGTGTACATTTTCAAATCCGTATTTTTCAACCAACTTGTAATAAATCTTTAAAAGTTGAGAGTCTGAATTTTTTTCAGTCTGCTTACGCTTACCCTTTGTATAATCCACGGCTTCAAACTGCATGAAGGCTCTGAAGAAGGCCATTCCGTAGAGGGAGCGTTGAATACTTCGGTCAGTAAGTAGCATGGGATGCTTTCGTAACACTCGCGTTTCTGGAATGGGTACGCTTTCGTTAGGTAGCATGCCGAATACCTGAACGAATAGGTTTAGTTTGTTAATTCTCTTTTGATATTCATTTACTATTTCTTGGCTGAATGGAGTATCGGTTAACTCACATGCCTTCTTAACTCTATCTTCTATGCTTATGTCGCAATCTTGTATGTATTTCATATGAGAGCATCTTATCAATATTTCGTACGACAGTCAAATTTAGATAACCCCATAAATCAGATATGGGGGGTATTAATGGGTATGGGGGGTCTATTCCCTTTAAATACTCTTGTTTGTGTGTTTGTACCTAATAACAAAATTTTTTTCCCGTCCCAATTTTCTGGCTTGGGGTACGGGGGGGGCTGATACAGTTCAATATATGCGAAATATTCGCAAAAAATTCAAAAGTTTTTATTAATTGTCGTGCGATATTAATGTCGCAGAATATATGTTGTGCGACACTACATACAATGGCTATACATATGATATACCCCTGCTATATTTGAGCTGTTTTTTTCATTTTTGATCGAAACTTGACACGCTTTTGCATTGACATACCTAAATAAACAATGTGTGGTGCCAATAAAATGCGTACAATTTTGTATGGCCTAGATATATGTATAGATATCTTCTTTTTTAATAAAAAATAAAAAAAAATAGTATAAATAGTGTGATACCTGTGGATAACTCAAAATATGCAAATTATTCGCAAAAAATTCGCAAAAAAGACGTATTATGCAATATATTTTAAACAAAATCAATAGTATTTCAGCTATTAATTTAATATAATTTAAAAAACCATAAAAAAATCTAAAAAACCATAAAAAAAATGTACGCATTTTATACGCATTTTATACGTATGTTATACGTATTATATACGTATATAATACGTATAACGTACGCATTTACTTTTTATAATTTAATTGCGTAATAAATATTACCTGTAAACTAAACAAAAAGCTCATTATTTTACATATCAAAATCAATCATGTCAAAAATGGTATAATAAATTTAAAACGCTATCCTTCCATAACTTCCAGTATCAGAATGTCAGCGTAGTCCTATATAATAATGTCAGCGTAGTCCTATATAATAATGTCAGCGTAGTCCTATATAATAATGTCAGCGTAGTCCTTTATAATAATATTTCTTAAATATTTGACAAGTATCAAAATAAATTGTATTTACCAAAAACACACTTGCATAGTGTATAGCAAATGCTATACTTATCACATATGAAAGAAACATTAACCATAATCATATTATTAATAGCAGGTATTACTTACGTACATTATATGAGTAATACTCAAGAAAAGAATTTAAAAGCTTACCAAGAAAGACAAGCATTATGCGAAAGTAAAGAATACCGTGACCAAAATGCACATTGCCATCAATCTTTGATAGATTAGATAATATGAAAAATAAACAATACATAATCAATCAACTACGTGAACTACAGGAAGACCTAAGGGAAAGCCTTGACGACTATCACGTATATGATTTAACGATTGAAGGGATAAAGACAGATATTGAAAAACTATTTTAGTATTCAAGTAGTAACTACTGTATATCAGTAAAGACTACAACGTAATTGAATTAGGTATATTCTATGAAATTGCCTGTAAATAGAATTGAAGACGGAAATGGATACGTTACAACAACGTCAATGATGAGAGTTAAGAAAATAATTATATGAGATATTACGAATTTAAAGATCAAGAACAGATTGCAATATTCAATCTTGATACAAGGAAAGAAATTAGATTGTAGCTATATGGTAACGTATAATCAATATTATACGTTACAATGTATCTATAACAAAGGTACAATATAAATAATATGAAAACATTTAAACTAACAAAAGACTTAACTTTTGAGGCTAAGGCTTTCAAAAACACAACGTCATGGGGTCATGAAATTACAGCTTTTTATAAAGACAGAGAGCTTGTAAGTAAAAAAACATACTATATTAATCGTACATTGGAAAGGTACACGTACGAAATGGCTTTATTATCAATGATACATACACTAGATAGTAATTTTAAAAGCATAGTACCGTTAGGTGATAGGTTACAGGGGTATAAGTTTATTAAAGAGTATATTTAGTATTCAAGTAGTAACTACTGTATATCAGTAGTTATCACGTGCATATTATTAGTAAAGGCACACCAAATAAAAACCATGAGATACATTTATAAAACAAAAAACAGTAAAGACTACAACGTAATTGAATTAGGTATATTCTATGAAATTGGAGGATATAGCTATTTTACAGGCGAAACCTGTAAATAGAATTGAAGACGGAAATGGATACGTTACAACAACGTCAATGATGTTTGATGATAGCGAAAAAACACAAAAGAAGTTTTTTGATAGTGTAAATTGGGAAGAATATGGAAATGCTATTGAAACTGGTGATTACGATTTTATGAGCAAAACTCTTGAAGAGTTAAGAAAATAATTATATGAGATATTACGAATTTAAAGAGCAAGTACTGAATAACTACACAAGCAAAGTAATGGAAAAATATGGAGTTTTCTGGGCTTTTAGTAATGAACAATTTAACAAAGGAATTGAAAAGATTAACCTTCCTTTAGGCGAAAAATTAACGAGTATTGGCTCAGGTGGATATCTTCCGAGTAAAAATGTAGACGCTTTTATTAAGGAAATGAATGAAATGCCGTTATATGAAGGCGATAGAAAAGACGCAATCATGTATGAATTGAATAATCATGAATACAAGATATCTAATGACTTAGAGGGAACTATTGATACCGTACTCGAAATCATGAAAGCGAACGTAGACGCGAGCATGACAAGAGCAGAAGTAGAACGTTTTGCCAAATAATATTATGTCAACAGGAAATTTTACAAGATATCTATTAAGAGATATCTATGCGATTGAGGATAGTGAAGAATACCGAGCTGATGTTGAGTATATTACTCAAAATATCGCAAGCGAACTATTAAGTATCAAAGGTATTGAGTTTCAAGAACTCGATACATGGTATAGGAATAGCGAAGTGTTTGGTGAAGTATCTATCATATTACCAAACGGTGACAGATTATCATTTAGATTATTGATAACATTAGGATACTATTCTGGAGCTAATTTAGATATGGTACCTTGTTATAATAACGAACATTATTATGGACTTGGTGATATTCAGGAAGATTACGCTTATATAAACAATAAGCGAGCCGATAAGACAATCAAAAAACATTACAACCGTATGATTAAGATAGTAGAGAAGGTATACGCGAATAATTGTGATGTTAAATTACAAGTACAAGGCACCTTTTCAAACGGTGAAGTGGTATATAGTACCATTAAATAACATGAACTTATTCGAAACACCTATCAAAAGCAAGAAAGTCAGGAAGGGAATTACAGCGTATCAATATAAAAACGGTACGGTAAACATTAATGGAAATAAATATGCCATGTACTCATTGAGTGAGGCTATTGGAAAATACCGTAAAGACTTTCCAGCGTATAGATAACACATGATAGCAAGCTAACAATAGCTTGTTATAACGTGCGATTTATTAGTAACAAGCACGATACAATAAACATATGACAACACTAGAAAAACTAACTAAAGAAATTATCAAGGAAGGACTTGTAGAAAGTGAATACGTTAACGACAACGACTATATCGAGAATATGCTCGTATCGTTTGGTGATTTACCTTATGAATTTGACGGACTGGAACTATCTCATGAAGTAACTAACGGTGATAGTGGTGATTACTGGAACGAGATACGTGATGAGGAAGGTAGACCACTTGATTTAGACGCTCCTGAAGAGCTAACCGTAAAGGAATGGGCTGAGTACTTTGATAGATTGAAAGAACATAAGTCACACCTAGAAAAGACAAGCATTATCATCCCTATTACCGAAAGTGATATTGAAGACCTCAAGGCAGGTAATGAATTTCGTTGGACGTTTGAAGGTACGAACGGTATTACTGTTGATGTACACATAAAACCAGAATAACATGAATTACCTAACATTAAAAAGAAAAAACAACGAAACTCTATCAGAATGGTACCGTGAAAAAGCGGTAGACTTCTTTGAGAGTAACGAAACTAATAATTTAATTATACTTTCTAACATAAGAAGGATATTCAGGGAACGAGGATATACTAACCCTTACCATTTTTATGATGAAGGTATAGTTAAGCACATAATAAACAGATAACATGAAAACAGAACTACAAAACACATTTAAAAAATTCCTAGAAAAAGGTACAGGCAGAAATCATTATAATTATAAGGGGATAGAATTTTATTCTACTAACCATGATAGAGCATTAGATATTGAAAGAGATATAAACGATTTTTTTCAAATTGGAATAGGAAATATTGAGGTAAAACATTATAAAAGTTTAGGTATAATTCTTGAATTAAGAGAAGAATATTTAGAAACATTATCACTAGAGAACTTTATCAAAGAAGTAAATCGCGTATTAGATAATGACGTACAGGCTGATATACAAAACGTATTTAAATCAGAAAGATATGAAGAAGTTCAAAACCAATCATCATTTTCAGAAGGATACATGAAAGCAATGCAGGATATCTTTAATCATTCAGAATTTTCAAATTTGGGGGAGATTAGGAAATGATAACCCAGAAACAATCACTAAATATCACCCTATGAATAACTATGGTGGTTGGGGAACATTTTCAATGGGATATGACTTTGATTTTTCTTCACTAGAAGAAATGTATTCATTAACAAAAGACCATGATGTTGATGAAATTGAAAACCTAGGCAAGCCTCTCACCCTCCAACAAATACTCTTAGCGTTGAATAAGAGAGGAAACTATTACCTTGGTTTGCATGGAGTACTTGCAGAAGAAGATTTTAATGGAATACATGACATTGACGGATTTGATATCCCTCCTGATATCGAACCCTCACACTACCCAGAAGAACTTATCAAACAGCTAATTGAATTAACATCATGAAACTACAACAAATAATTAAAGATTGGATAGGGAAAAATAAAAATAAAAACCCTAGTTATTCGCAAGTATACGATGATTTAAACTGGTCAATTCAAGGCTACAACCAATGCTTAGCAGACCTTAGAGATAAAGCACCTGAACTTGAAGAAAATATAATCAACACCATACAAGACTTCCAAGAGAAAAGAGTAGAAGGAATACCTATTCCTGATATGAAAACTCAAATTATTAACCTATTAACCTCAAAAGAATAATGAAAACAACTCAAACAATATTAGTAGCCTTATCTATTACACTTCTTTTCGTAGCAGTGATTTACATGGCGAATAAAATAAACCAAGCAGAAAATGAATTTAATACTAAATGGGAACAAATGAGTGAAAAAGAACAGTGTTTATGGAATGTAGGAAATACATTATCAACAACAAAAAAACTTGAAGTAATTAAAACTTGTAATGAAATATATGAATAACCACCTAGAAACAAAAGAACCATGCTTTCACGAAGTATTAGTACCAACAGAGTTTGGTGCAGAATGTCAGGTATGTGGAGAATATCCATATGAAGATGAAGAAGAATAATTATGAACCACCTAGAAACAACAATTAAAGAGTTTGATGGAAAGTTTGCTCGTATAAATGATATTAACCGAGGACAAATTTTAATTACTGATATTACAGGAACTAAGATTGAAGCTCACACAAACAGCGAGGGAGTAGTAACAGAAATCGGAGGATTAAGCTCTATCAAAGACTTCCTCATCACCTCTCACATCAACTACCTAAACTTAGAAATAGACAGATTAGAAGCAAAACAGTTAGAGTTTATTAGAGAGCCAGTAGATTGGGAAGGAGTTATAGGAATACTTCAATGTGAAATAAGACATCTACAAAAACAACTCTCCCAAGCAGAACAATTACTCGGTAATGGAAAGGAGGTATGAGCGAAGCTCTAAGAAGACAAAAAACTATGGCAAAATCAAACGTAACATTCACAAAAGACAACGAATACTATACACCTAAAGAATTTGTAGCTAGGTTCGGAACTTTCGATTATGACCCAGCAACTACAAAAGAAAAAGCAGAAGACTTTGGAATAGAGAATTACGACACTATCGAAACAGACGGTCTAAAGCAAGATTGGACTAAATACAAAAGAATTTGGGTTAATCCTCCATTTACTCGTAAGCATGAATTTATGCAAAAGGCGTGGGAAACCTACCAACAAGCAAAAAATGAGATTTATATCTTATTTCCTATTGAATTTCTTACTACAAAGAGATTTGAAAATTCTGTTGGGGGGGGAAGCTATTTATTCCAAACGGTCGAATTAACTTTCAAAGTGGATTGGGAAAGAAAGGAAAATCGCCAACTTTCGGAAGTATCGTAATGAAAATACAAGATACTTGGGAAGTTGAATTTATAGAGAAAGTTTTACTCGGTAACAAAGAATAGATATGATTAACAAAAAAGTATTAGTGCTTAAACATAAGGATTATTATGGACATATTCCATATAAAAAAGGAACTGTCGTATTAGAAACAAACAAATATGTATTGGTAAAATACGATGGATTATTTTCTGGCTCTGAATGGGTTTTGAAAGAAGAATATAGACAGCTTCCTTATATAGAATTACTCGGTAATGGAAAGGAGGTATGAGTTGGCTAAAAAGGTTATTTTGCTCGCACCCTGCACTTAAAAGTGAGGAAATAAATACTTATGGATTAGCAGTAGATACTCGAATTGTATTTAGTAGCCCATGGTCACTTTTCGGGACAAAAGAAACACATTACCTGTGCAATAGGTGTGGAGCTAAATATTGGTACCCAAAGGGAAACCAGTACGAAAAAGAAATGTGTGAAAAAACTATGAACCTTTTACTCGGTAACAAAGAATAAATAATTATGAAAAACAAAGAATATGAATATAGAGTAATAGAAAAATATAAACAGTTTCCAAGTACATCTGAAACGAGTGGATATCATTCTATATCAGGAATTTTACAAGAAGCATTAAATGATAGTGAATTTAGAAAACTAGACTTATATCATATTATTGAAACTGATGTTTATTTTATACTAATTTATGAAAGATAAATATAACAGCAAATTCTCAACCTTCATACGTTCAGCAACACCAGAAGAAAAAGAAAAAGTATTCAATGAAGTAATTGAAAAGTCTATTGAAGACCAGAAGAGATTACTAGATAATTAAAAAAAACTTATATGAGCAGTACACAGATAAATATTAGGATGACAAAAATACTGTCATCCCGTCTAGGTGAATTAACTTCCCTTATGGGAACAAATAATGATAGCGACACCTTACGAACCCTTATTCAAATGAAGTATAATCAACTAAAAGAACAAGATGAAAACATACAACATTAAACTAAAAAGAAGTGAAGAAATGGAAAAAATGCTTGACTTTATCGCTAAAGAATTTGCAGTAACAAATAAAACAGCACTTGTCCATTTGACAATAGGTCAAACTTACCAGAACTTAATCAAGTATAAATCACAAAAATATATTAAAAATATTAACAATGGTAAACCAGCCGGACAACCTATTAAGGAGAGGTTGGAAGGCTCAATCCTTGCTAGGGAGGACCAAGAGAAACTCTGTTTACAACTTCCTAACGGTACAGTTCATGGGGAAGTCTGTGAATACTCAACCTATAACGAGGTAACAAATAAAGAGTATAGAGTAAAGAGACCATTATCAGCCCTCTCACAAGGCTTCGTAGATGAAGTCAATGATAATGAAAAACAGGAAACCGCACAATAACAGCAAGCTAAACGGCTTGTTCTGTCAAGGTCTTAAATGCCCTAAAGAATTAACCGGAACTGCCCGTAAGTGGTGTTCAACTAAGTGTTTTTACACAATAAAAAAATTACAACATGGAAACAGAAAAGAAGATTAAGGTAATGATTGAAGAGTTAGGTGGGTTCTGTCTCAGTGAGGCTGGTGACCTACGAAACTACGAAGATATAGATATAGCAAATGCCACACTTATATTCCAAGAGGTACTTATGGCTATGGCATATCAAAAAAATATTAACAAGAATGAAAAGGAACAACTTCTTATGGCTCACCGAATGGGGGACCAACTAAGAAAATATGTAAAACGATGGACCGGTGTTGATTTACATGAAGTATTCAATGATAGAACTGTATGACCATCAAAGATGGGTCGTTAACACCGCAAGAGATTATGAAGGCTTATGGCTTAAAACAGGAACCGGAAAAACACATGCGACCTTCGGTCTTATCGAAAAACATAGACCAAAGAACACGTTGGTCGTATGTCCTAAAATAAAAGTCACTGATTGGAAAGAGCTTTCAAAAGAACTCGGTATACCCATTGATGTATTAAGTAAGGAACAGTTTTCAGTACAATGGGATAACCTGCCTTACTATGAATTTTTTGCTATTGATGAAATACATTATTTCTGGTCAATGAAAATGAAAACAAAGAAACATAAAAAAGATACAATAGCTGGTTCAGCAAAGAAATATATGCAAAAACACAGACCTAAGTATTTTTATGGGTTAACAGCAACACCTTATCGTGGGTCTAACCCTTGGGACCTGTATTCTGCATGGTTTCTCTTTAAGGGAGAGCTTCCTATGTCGTATAAGAAGTTTGAAAAAGAGTTCTTTGATATAGTAGATATTAACCGATGGGCTAAATTAAAAAACCCAAGAGTTCCATCACGATGGGTACCAAAACCGAAGGAAGACAAGGTTAGTGAACAGCGTTTACTTGATGGGTTCGCAAAACTTGGCATTACCCTGCGTTCAGATGAAGCGTTTGATATGCCACCTATTATTGAAACTAAAGAACTTTTCCAACCAACACTTTCTCAAGTACAGGCACACAAACAAATGCTTATGGAATATTCAACAGGGATACAAAGATATACTTTTGGTTATCAAATATTTGGTGGTGGCTGTAGAAAAGGTGATGAATATCGTCCAGACGAATATTATTCATCAGATAAGTTTGAGGCCTTAATGGAAATTATTGAAGAAGAACCACGTATTTGTGTGGTAGCAAGGCACCATGTCGAGTTACGTAGGATGAAGGAAGAATGTGCTATTCGTTTTCCTGAAAGACCTGTATATATTATTAGTGGGCAAGATAAAAAACCTGATTTTAGTCAGATTAATGATGACGAACATAAGGATAAGCCAGCTATTGTATTAATACAGGCTGAATCTGCCGTAGGTTTTGACATTAAGAATATTAGTATCATGGTTTTCTACACACTTGCTTTCTCTTATGTACATTATGAGCAAGCAAGAGGTCGTATTACAAGAGGAAAGAATATAGAGACGTTTGACTCACTGAGATATGTGCATTTGATTACCATTGATACTATTGACCAGCATGTATACCAAAAGATTATTAAAAAAGAGAATTTCTCTATAAAGCTATACGCAGATAAAAACAAATGACAAAAGAAGAATGGACAGCCGAATTAGATTTCGGAGGACAACACAACCCCCCATTTCTTACGTATGAAGATATTGACCACTTATGGAATATTTCAAAAAAAAGAAATATGGAGGCTGTGTTATGGATATGTGAAAATATTCAATGGTATGCAGACGAAGAAGCATTATGGTATCAATACCGATTTAACAATTTTGAGATTTGGTCAGATGATAGAATGATTATCAGGGTACCAAATACAAAACATTTACTTATTAACAAAAACCAATAACAAATTTTATGAAAACAAAAATTATTACTATTATCAAATTAATTGCTACACTATTTTTACTTATGAATCTCTGGCATGTGAACACTACCCTACAGGAACAAGATGAATATATTAATCTTATTATGAAAGGTATGCTTATCCAAACAGAAGAAAATATGAGAACTAATCAACTACTAGGTTTAACAGACCTAACATGGGAAGAGACTAACTATTTCAACGAATAAACATTACCAATTTCATATGCTCGCTCACGAGTAAGAGATTTACGATTAGAGTTTTTCATTTCTTCCTCGAGTATATACCCGTCTATCATTACAAACTCCTTAGAGCCACGACCTTGGTGATACATGATAACAAAATAACCAACCGAATTTTTAATTACAAAACAATCAAAAGGTTTTGCTCCACGAGAATCATCACTTATCTTATGGTAAACGCCACGTTCTGTAGTGCAGGCCTGTATTGAAGGTAGTTGTTGTTCTTGTCTGGTAAACTCAGTAAATGGAACTGAATCTTTCTTTGTAAACTTAAGCTCAAAACCAGCACTTGGTCCTTCATAACAGTAGCGTACCCACTTTCCAAATTCAGTATTGAACTGTGCTTCACTATTCATAATTATAGTTTACCATGATTTTTATGGAATTTGTATCGCTTGTTAGCAAGTTCTCGTGCTTGTATGGCATCCTTTTTTTGTTCGTAAGAACCAAGATTTATATGTTTTCCTTTTACGCGAATACCAGCTTTCCACTTGTCACCACTAGCATATACTCCGACAAAACCTGATTTATTACGAGTACCTATTCTTTTGTTTTTCGAGTTTTCACTGCTTAAAACTAATCTTAAATTGGACCACCTATTATCTGACCTCTTACCATTGATGTGGTCTATTATCCATTGTTTTTTTGGGTAATGGCCAGTGACATAAAAATAAGCTAATCGGTGAGCTTGGTAAGTGTACCCTTTAACGGTGATTTTTATGTAACCATTCGAGCCTCTTCCGCCTGCAACCGTACCCTTTTTAAATACTGTTCCACGGTCTTGGTTCCATATAAATACACCCGTTTTTTGATTATAGGTAAGTAGCTTTTTTAAGTCATCATGTGACATACTTATATTATACAATAAAAAAAAGACTATAATAAGTCTTTTATTTTTTGCCTAAGTTCATCCAAATCTGAAGCTATGATGGTATGGTCAATAAGTTCTTCTTGAATACCTTGCTCACTCTCATGGTTGTCTTGTGTCTCTTGCCCTTCCCGTACAAGATGCACAATGTAACCTCCAGAGTTTCTTATTGCAATAGCTTCGTTATCAAACCGAACATCAGAGAACGCCATGTTGTCTGATATGTTAGTCATCTTAACCCAAATGTTTTTATCTATGGTCTTTCTTCCCCAATCAGTTCCTACAAACTGTAAGAATTTTCTTGCTGAAAAATGTTTGGTTCCGAATTTATCCATAAGAGCTAGATATAAACTTGAAGCTCTTCGTTGGTCAGTAAACCACTTTTCTGTAATCTTACGTAGTAGCGTTGCTTGAAAAAGTGTTAATACAGGTTCTTCTTTTTGTGTCTCATAGTCGTAATCAACAGGAAATACACAGGTTGTCCACATAATATCTTTTAATACACTTGCAAAACTTCCTTTTTTGTATCCATATTCAGATAGCATATCGCATGCTGAATCTTTTCCAGACTGTTTTTTACCAGTAAATCCGATTATTTTTTTCATATCGTATCAAATATATATTATTAACGTATCATTATGATACGATTTCTGCCCTTATTGGCAGTGGGTAGGGTACTTTTCCTTTTAGGAATGAAACGAAATACCCTACACACTAACAACAAGTGTTAATGCTGTACCTATTGATAACATAAAAGTTATGTAGGGGATTTAACCCATAGGTACTCGAATATGGCAACTGCTACAATATCAAAGTTACAGTTATTTTTATATCTTAACCATATCCGACCTAGGTATGATGTGATATTACCTGACATATCTAGTACAATATACTTACCTACGATTTAATAATCGTGTGAGGACAATGTCCTCATAAGTATGTTTGATTTACACAGTTTTCTCGGCCTCATCATGAGGAATACGGAGGTAAGGATTTGACGAAAGAGTCTTTGGCTCTGTGAGTAGCATATTTTTAGCTACTAAAATCGTTTTTAACTCGTATATTCACCTTACATGGTTACATTTACTGGATTTACAGCTCTACTCTAGCTTCTTCAAGTGTAATAAGTATCAATATTGATATATCCAAGGCACACAAGCCAGTCGTGTTGTAACCTTACCCTTTTAGTGTCTACCTATTCCGCCACTCCGTATCCTAACCACGAGGGTTACGTATTATTAATTCTACCACAACTCTTTAGGTAATTCCAAACATCTATTCCATAGTAATTTTCAGTTCCGTCTTTATTAATTCCTATTGTTTTTCCTTGCATGAATTTATGAAAGTCTTGGATTGAAGCATTTTTAGTTATTTCTGTGAGTTCTTGTATTTGTTGTATATTCATATGTTTTTTTATTACATTTAACACATTTATAAATTCTTGTTTTTTTGCCGTCACTATAATAGTTTACGATGATACCTTTCATTGATAGTTTTTTTATCTTATAAATTTTGTGAACCTCTATTTCATCCATTATTTTATAATATAATTCTGGATTACCTTTATAGTTCTCGTTTGTCTTAACCCCATAGGACGGAAGGTAGAGCTCGTATTTATGTTCGCAATTATTTTCTTTCATACTATTATAGACCACCATAGTCGATTAATGATTCTGGGTACATCTTTGGGTCGCTGTATACCTCTTCTCCGTATAAATCTTCAGTTGAGTCAAACATCTTATCCTCTGTTTCAATATTATCATAAGTTCTGATAATTCTTGCATATTCAGGATTTAGGTGCCACACAAATGAACCGCTTGTTTGTTTTTTTCTATAGACTACACCAAGCCCCATAAGCTCTGCTAGCCATTTCTTTACCACTTCTGTTTCATAACCAAGAGTTACCCCCATACCTGATGTAGTTACCCCCTTGAGGTATTTAGCAAGTGTTATCAGTGCCATACGTCGTTTAATAGGAATCGAACTGAAAGCAACCTTGAATAGAAATGACATATCTTCTTCTTCGAGTGAATATTCTTTGTTCTCCTGATTTTCAGGTCTGAGTTTACCCATCATATATAAGGCATCGCCAATCGTCGAAAGTTGCTCTATCATACGCGTAGGCATCTCTTGCGATGGAACGAAGGTAATATGTTTTTCTTGGAAGTCCATAAATACTCCAGAACGGACTTTTGTAGCTAAATCAGCAACATCAATTAATCGTTCTATGTAATCTGGGTCTGACCTGTGTTTATCTAAGTCTACCTTATTAAAGTTTTCAAAGAGATATTGCATGTATTCATTCATATCATGTTTCAAACCATCCCTTAACTCTGTAATCTTATGCTTATTTCTCATCGCTCTTCGTGCAGCGTCCTTACGGTCTGGTTGAGCTACTTGATACATAATAAAACGGTCCCCCATGGCTGATGAAAGCGTACCACTATTTTGATAAATAACTTCAGTTGCAGCAGCAATCGCACCAATCTTACCTGTCCATAAATGTTTTTCTTCACCACCACCATTTCCAGTACGTTTTGAATAATATCCATCGTATATTTCACGAAGCTGTGCAAATATCTTTGACTTCTCATCTGCTGAAAGAGATAACATCGTTGTAAAATCTTTAAACAAAATAATAGAACCAATGTTTGGCATACTATGTAAAAATGAAGTTTCTTGACCAGTACGCTGTAACCCAGAGATAAATGTATTTGAGGTAAGCTCAGAAATTGGATACACCATTTTCTTTCCAGTCTTTTTGAATTTTACATCATATAGCGAGCTGATTAACTCGCTCTTTCCTCCCCCTGATGGGGCAACGAACATAAGCCAGATAGGAATATCTCCTATTTGTGTCCCTAGTATGGTTGCTACTATCATTTTAATGATACCTGGGTCTTCCAATACATATACGTCTTGGAATCTTTTTTGTAGCGTTTCTATTGAATGAATCATAGGTGTTTGCCGATTATTGCGACAGCTTCACTCCAATTCACTCCATAATAATCCTGAACGAAGTCAATAACATCTCCACCTTTTCCTACTGAGTAGCACATAAATCTGTTTGTCTCTTGGTAGTAATGCATGGACGGTGTTTTTTCATTTTGGTTATATATTGAAGTTCCCTTGTTGTCTCTGCCAAACGTGTAAAAGTTGGTGATAGGTATTTGCTTAATACGAACAATGTCATAAGTAGCATTAATATCTCCTATTGGTTTTGTTATTTTTTTCCCGATGTTGTTGTATTCATCAGTAAGTGTCTTAACAATACAGTCTATTATAGTGGTATCTTCCGCGAACTGCAACATAGTTCTTCGTTGGTGCATGAGTTCATCAATAACACTTTTATAAGAAGCTTTATTCCCAGATTTTGGTGGTTCATAATCTATCGTGGCTATACGATGAAATTCATCAAGTGTTTTCCCTGACATAAAATAATCAGTGACATCCATGTTATAGAGCATAATAAATATCTTAACCTTAACACCTGCTGATAATGCAATCTTTGCACTAGCTTTCTTTCCAGCTTCATCCCCGTCAAGGCATATATAAACTTCCTTATATCCTTCAAACCATTCAGGTTTAAAAGACGAACATCCACCTGTTGATGAAAGAGCATGTACACCTTGCGACTGCATCACAAGAGCGTCAAACTCACCTTCAACAAAATATACGCGTTCATAACTTGGTTCATATCCAGGAAAGTATCCGTACACCGTATACGAACTACCTTTCTCATAAGTATATTTTGGATTCTTAGGGTCAGTATCATCAGGGTCTTTACGATATTTTGCAAAGAGCTTGTTCCCTTCTTTATCAAAAACAGGAATAACAATTTTATGGTTATCGTAGCTAATCTGTGAATATTTTTGCACTTCTGGTTTAATGCATCGGTTGGTTAAATATGTGTCTAAATTTTGTGTCATAGCCCTATTATACTTTGTTGAATAATTTTGTGCAAATTAAAATGTTGCACGACTTTTTTAATGGGTATATAATAGTCTTATGAAAGAAAAAAAACTAACCAGTATTAGGGATATACGTGACCATCGTAACTTCCTGATTAATAAACTATACCATACAGACGGCCACCCTATTACCAATATATCTGAAGTGTTTAACATTAATCGTTCTACAGTATCACGTATTATCAACACTTAATTGTGCACAGTGACGAGGTAATCCGAAGGGTTACCTTCACACTGGCCGCAATGCCAGTACAATCTATTAATAGATTGTTTAATAACTTTTATAATAAATAATAAATAATAAATAATAAACTTATGAATTACGACAAATTTTCAGTAGAAAAAAGCAAATCAATATCTTGGGGAAAAGTTGGAGACTATGTAGATGGTACTCTTATTAAAAGAACAGTAAGTACTATCCCAGATAAATGGTTTAATACAGCAATTATCTACGAAATATTAGCAGATGGAGGAGTATACCACGAACGTGAAAGAGACGGAGAAGGAAAAATTAAAACTTCTTCAAACCCTGATTCTGTTAAGGTTGAAATCCAAAAAGGTGAAATTATTACTGTTTGGGCTAAAGTGAGTCAAGAAGGTAGAAAAGAACCACTAGCTACAGCACTAGAACGATTACCAATAGGAGCATTTTGTAGAATTAAATTTACAGAAACAAAGCCTTCTGATAAGGGAAACGATGCTAAAATCAAACAAGTATTCACTGACACTTCTTCAGGAACATACAAAATGAATGAAGAGTGGTTGGAAAAACAACGTGGCGTTGCGTTTAATTTGTCTACCCCTGTTGCTGATGGTACTCAGGGAGATGAGGAGACACCCTTCTAGTCTTTTATGACAAAGAAAAATCTTTCTCCAAGCTATCTTAAACAGATAATAAGAGAGAAGATTCCTGAAGGATTAGTAGTTCCTGAACATACAGAGTATGAACACTTCTACAGGGAAACACGAGTAAATAAGCTTTACCATAGTACCACCACTAAAATGGGTGACTACGGTAAAAAGTATTTAAAAAATTGGTCTACTAAAGTTGGTGCAGATTTTCTACGTGATAACATAGAAAATATCATCAATGGGACCAAACAAACAATACTCGATTTAATTGAAGTCTCTCAGCACAAGCACAACACAGTGCTTCGTATAGCAGGGGAAATTGGTTCTTATGCTCATGAATATTTTGATAGATACATGATATTCAGAATAGAAAACCCTGGAGAAGAAAAGCGTGATATTAACCTAGATGACTTTCCTCTTAATTACATTGAGAGGGACCATATTGGTTTTAAATGTTGTGTGAACTCGTTCTTAAAATTTATGGACGACCATTTCATTATTCCGATTGCATCGGAGTTGCTGGTTGCAGATACAAAGCATGAGTATGCAGGAACTTTTGATAATCTTGTTCTCATGGCTCATGTACGTAAAAAAGGAAATGGCTCTTGTGGGCATAACTCTGAAACAAGTACCAGTAGTAAGTTACATGAATACTGGTTGTCTGGTTCAGAAGAAGACCAGAAGTATCAATGTCAAAGATGTGGACAGAAAGTCCAAATGCATCTGACAATGCTTGACTGGAAGACTTCAAACCAAGGAGAAAAATCAGAGTATGCAATGCAGGTTGCTTCGTATGTGTATGCCTTCATTAAAATGGTTGGTATTAAACCTACAAAACAATATATTGTACACTTCCTTAAAGACAAAGTTCACTACAATCTACTTAGTCTAAACAGCATTAGTGACGCAATTATTGCTTACAGGCATTTATCAGCGGTGTATGATTGGGAACAAAAATGGAAAGAAAAAGGACACTTTACTAATATCTATAAGACAAAAAAACGAACAAAAATATGTTAGATTTACAAGAAAAATTTGCACGGTACGAAGAATTATCAATCCTTAAAAAAGACATTGAAAAAGAAATTAACGACCTTAAACCGGAAGTTACCGAAGCAATGCAGGATGATGACCAATTTGATACTGAGCGTGGAGGTAAGTTTACGATTAGATTTAGGTCAAACTTTAGCTACTCTGATGAAGTACAAACAAAAGAGGATGAGTTAAAGCAACTTAAAAAGCATGAAGAAATTGAAGGTATTGCAATAGATACACCTACTCGATATATTCAATATAATTCACCAAGCAAAAAAGCAGAATAATCTGCTTTTTTGTTTTGTCTGATTTGAACCATAAACAAATCAAACTATAAGGAGAGTTTTAAGACACAAACTAACACCAAATAAACTTGCCCAGGAATAAACCTGGGCACGTCTATTATAGCATATTAATTTTATCTTGTATATTTTGAATATTTAATAAGAGAGAAGTCGATTGCATTTTTTCTAACCTTATTTAAGGTGTCTTTTTTCTCTTCATCAGAAAGTTTTTCATATACAGAGCTTTTAATTCTTCGTTCTGCTTGTTTATTAAATTCCTCTGAAAAAGTAATATACCACTCATCAACAACATCCTTTGGTGCATTTTCAACAAGTTTCTGCATTTTTATCATCTTAGACTTTGCAGGGTCCTGTATTGTTGGCATATTACCTGTTGAGTTAAGCCTATTATATTCGTTCTTAACAGTATGTACTTCATCAAGTTTAACACGAGAACCAAACAACGTTTTAAGGAGTAACTTTTCCATAACTGGGTCTTCAACTACGTAACCAAAAGCGTCATGTTTAGTATCAAGCAAGCGATTTGCCCCTGGAATACGTGAGAGTAGTGGCCCAAGTACTGGAAAACTATATTTATCTCTATCTTCAGCAGAAGATGATTGTGCTAATGTATTTAATACTGAAGGTGTGAAACGAGAAGAAATAAAGTCAACAATATCTGTTGCTGTACGTAACCCCGTCTCTTGAATAGTATGTGGAGTATTTCCCTCATCATCATCAAGTCCAAATATTGTTGCAATCTGGTCTACTACAGGAGCTTCCTTGAGACTTCCTTGTATCATAACATCCCAATAATAAGCGGTTTTATCTGCCTTATTTAAATCAGGGCTCGTTAATATTTTAACTGACATCATACCTTTAATAATTGGAGATATAGGACCTAGATAATCAGTAGATATAGAGATATTTTCTCCTCCTATTTGTAAGTTCAATGAATTAAAAACTTTTCCTTCAGCTACAGCAAGTTTTCTTTCTGATGGAGACATTGCTAAGTAACCCTTTAGGTAGTCTTCTTCGTCAAACATGGAACTAATAGCTAAGGCAATAGTCATAAATAAACCTGAACGAATCATAGGGTTGAATACGTCATTCCTTAACTCTAAGTTTCTTAATGAAATGTCTTCTGAACCAGTTGCATTTTTATATTTCTCAGTAATTCTTTTCCAATTTAATATTGGTTCAACAATAAGTGAATACCCTGTCCCGTACTTAATACCCTGTTCAACTACGTTTGCAGGAGTTTTAACGAACGGGGAAAGGGCTTCCCCAACCATTGTCCCTCCGAAAAGATTACTAATTGCGTTACGAAATCCAGTAAGACCCTTAGATAAGTTACCGTTCTCAGTGAATGTGGTTATCATGGCTTCTTGCATGGCCATCTCTTTTATACGAGATGCAGGAGAAGTATACTCAACCCCTGTTTGTGTTTCAGCAGAATACACCTCTTGCAATAAACCGATTGATTCTTCTTGTATTTTTTGTTTACTCCAACCTTCTATTTTACCAACGCTACGAACGTAAGAGATTACATAATTTTCTGCTACGTTTGCAAAAGCTGTACGTGCGAAAAACGAGTCTGGTTTACCTAGTCCTTCCCTAAAAACAACATCTCCGTATTGCTGTGTAATCGTTTTATCTACGTAGTAGTCACTAATCTTTGGTAACAATTTATCAACATCCAATTTTCTAGCTAATCTATCAATACCAAATTCTACACCTTCTGCTGATATTATTTTTTCACCCTGAATGATGTCTAACTGACTAATATCCTTGGTACGTGTTATATCAATACCTGAAGCTGCGTAGATATCTCGAGCTGCGTTTTTCCACTTCTCTGAGAGCTCTTTCATTTCTGGTGATAAGTATTTTTTATTTCCAGGAGAAATAAAAGTTATTTTAGAACCAGCACCAGCTACGGTGTTACCAATTATGTTTAAACCAAGCGTTGAAGGGTTCCATAATAATGAAGATGTTCCAATATAACGAAGGGCAACGTTAATCTTTGAGCTTGGTGCTTTACTTTTAATGTAGTTACTAATTTCGTTTCTTTTTTTGTAGAAATCAATCTGCTTATAACCTGAATTTTCAGGTAAATCAGGATGAGGTTTATCAAGAGCTCTTAGCTCATCAACCATTTTTGATAACTGAGCAAATTCTTCCTTAGTAACATTAAAACCAAAAGAAGATTCAAGGGTAGAAGCGATAATGTTATCCATTGCATTATCAGCAAGCTCAATATCTAAATCACGAATACGCTCGATATCTTTTTCAATTTGGGTATAAGCATCTTCTTTCTTTTGTTGAGGGGTAAACGTATTTTCAACCCATTTTGAAATAGCGTCAGCACGCTTTGAAGTTAGTGCTTTTTCAAAAGATTGATTTAAGTTAGTTGCCGTATCAACATTTAATACACTATCAAAAACCCCGATACGTTCGCTGGTTGTCATGTCAGATAATTTCTTTCCTTTATCTTTGATAGCTTTTTTAAGTTTTTCAATTTCTGGTTTTTCTAAACAAAACATAATATTAACAGAGTAAACTCTCTAGGAATGGGTCGCCTTCCACTACCGAATTACTAATAATTTCACTTCGTGCGTTCTTTTTCTCTCTCTTAATTGTATCACGAATATCATCTTTTTTATTGAAAACACTCAATGTATTTTCAATAAGCCCCTTCTTAAGTCTGAAATTTGCTTGTTTAAAATTCCTAAATTGCTGGATATAACTAAAAATAGAAGTGTCACCTAGACGAGATACCGATTGAATACTTTGTCCGTATTCAGTAAGTTTTAATGATTGTCTGGTAATAATCTGATTAGCAACATCCATCATCCCGTTAACTCGTGCGTATTCTCCTGCTGCAAGACCTAGATATTCTCCTTGAATACCTGATGTATCTTTTACAAAACCAAGAGAAATATCAATTGCAAGCTGTGGGTCTTTCATTACAAACTCAACAGCTTTCTGAATATTTTCTTCTCGTTTTGCTATTTCATAAGTAGCAAGTTTTACATCACTACCGACGATACCTTCTTCAACAGCTCTTTCTAATAGACGTGAAACTTTTTCACCATCTACGTCAGGATTGTTGGTGTCACCGTCCCTGTTGACTCTTTGTACTGTGGTCGGCTCTTCATTCGCTCTGATATTTCCTTCTGCTTCAGATTCCACTCGTTCATTTCTTCTGGTGTCATCTTGGCCTTCTGTTCTTTCCATTGTAGGCTCCGGTCTTTCATTGCTGATGCCATCCCCTTGTTCAGTTCTACTTTGGAAGTAGTATCCTGTATTTTCTCTTTCTTCATAATTCTTGATATCGTTAATATTTTCGTTAATAAATGTGTCTATTTCCTCTTTCATCCCAAACTCTAATGTACTTAGTGTACCACTCTCATTTTCAAATGTATAGCCTCCAATACCAAACTTATCCATGAGTTCCATAGATAGCTCATATCCTCTTGTTGGGTCATTGAACGTAATCTTGTGGAGGGTATCTTTATCTTGGAAACTATCATGAAGTATCATTACAGAGTCTTGGTTATATTCAGCACGAATATTTTCTGCAAGTTCTACTATATCTTTTATAGGAACTCTACCTGTAAGCTCAATTACCTTTGAAGGTTCTACTTGTTTATTTCCATTCTCAAAGTCTACCCAGCCACCTGAAGAATCTTTCATCGTTACCTTAAGACCCATAGATTTAGCTGATTGCTCTACGAACTTTTGAAACTGTTGCATTTGTTCAGTCTTTTGCTCTGATTGAGCAGATTCAAGTGTTGAATCTAACCCCATATCTTTTTGATATACTGGATTAGCCCCAAGTGTAACTCTATTTTTTTGCTCTTTAAAATATTTCTTTTTCCAAGCAGAACGAAGAAAATCTACAGGGTTTACATTCGTTTCTTGCGTATTCATTAATAACATTTGACCACCAGCAAGGTTTACATAATTGAAACCATTAGGTACTGGGTCAATCTTATTAATAATGAGGCCATCTTCACCAAGAAGAGGTAGTATCTTTCTGTATACATCTACGTTTGACATACCTGATTCATTTGAAATATTTTCAATTCTTCTCCCTGTAAATCCACTTATAGCAAGTCTTTCTTCACTAAGAGTAATTTGACCCCGTTGATTACCTTGTTCATTAATAGTTATCACATTTGGATTTTTTAGATTATCAAATGAAATATTCATATCACCATCATCAAAAACAACAGCCTGTGAATCTAAGAAGTCTTCAAATGAACTACTGTTTTCTGCCTTATCAAGTAATTGTGAGTACTGACTATTTTGCATAGCAAATTCCATACGTCTTTGTAGTTCGTAATCAGTAGTTGCTTGCTGTACAGTTCCTCCTGGAATACCTGTTGGTTCAATAACCATAGGAAGAAGTGATTGTGCTTCTTTGTTTTCTGAATCAGCAATAAGTTGCTCTGTTGTACGCTCACCAGTTTCTGCCAGTGCTACGTCGCTCGCCTGAAATTCCTGTGCTGGGCCGTAACGTCTTTCTGGGTTTACCTTAATATAATCTTGGAATTGAGATACAGAATCATCCATAACTCCACCAATCTTATCAACAATTTTTAAAGCGTCTTCTTTAGTAATACCGTGATTTTTAACAAACAGTTGAGCTGCTTGTTCCTTTTGATATTCAATCTCTTGTCTATCTTGGTAGTTTAACCCCCCAAATGAAGTAGAAGCTCCCCCAAACAATGCTGTCGGGAATGAATAAAGAATAGTATCTATTGTTCCATCCAGGGTATTTTTATTTTTATTGTAGTATTTGTTCTCTAGGTAATTAGATGCAGAATTTTGAATAACCTCCTCTGATAGTTGTTCGATAGTACCTTTTGCAAAGTTTAATAACTTACCTCCTTGAAATCTATTAAAAAGCAATCCGAACCCAACCTTTTCAACGGCAAAGTTTGCAAATCTTCTTGAGCCTGAAGACTGTGCTACTGCTTTTTCTGCTTGTTCTTTAGACATATCAGGGTTTGCTTCTAAGGCCCTTGCCACAGAGTCATCAAAATTTTCATTATCAGTTACGGCAAAATAACTAGAAGCTGTAATTGCTGCTGTGTTAGGGTTTTTAGTAGCTGAGAAAATAGCTAATGACATAGCTAATGAGGTAACACCACCTGCTGCGTTATAAATATATTTACCTGTTTTATCATTAGCGAGGTCTAGTCTATCAAATGATGCTTCTCTGTACGCACGAGAACCTTCTTGTACATCTTGTACGAAACCAAGAGATTTTTTATAAGCCTCTTTTTGTTGTTTTATTAGGTCGTCCTCTGATATATTCCATTTTTCTTGAAGTTTCTTTAATTCTTTTTTTGTTGTTGATTCGAAGATGTCAATACGCTCATCGTTTAGATACTCACCACTGAGCATTTTTTTAAGAGCCTTAAAACCACCGAAAAATACATCTTTTTCTGATTCTTTTTCAACACCAGCCATAACCTTATCAAAGTTCTGATTAGAAAAAAAGTTAATAGGATTTTGAATAGATGACCTTAAAGTATCTTCACCTATTTGCAATGCTTGCTCAAGACCTGTTTTTTCAGGAAGGTTTCCTTCTGCATCAATAAGATTGCTTAGGTGGTAGTATATTGCCTTATTCTTTTCAAGTCCCTGTATTCTAATAAGTTCCTCATCAATTTCTGATTCAGGAATACCTTTATTAATAAGTAATTCTCTGGTAGCTTCAGCATATTCATACTCTGACATATTTGCTACAGATTGTTGTGTTAGTGCTACCGTAGCATCAGGTACACTTGTAAACAAGCTATCTGCAATACCTTGTAATGCTTGTCTCCCTCTTTTTTGTACTTCAGTGTTACTAAATAATGAAGGCATCAATCCAGTTGGTGCTAATCCAAAATTAGTAACCGAAGATATTGACCTATCTAGCTTTTCATCAGCAGAAAAAGCAGAAAGCTGTTCGCTACTCTGTTTTTCTTCCCCTATTCCAAGGAAATTTTTTGCACGAGATAAGAAACTAGATTTTTCTTCTTCTGGTTCTTGCCTACCATTAAATATTTCCTGAAGGGTCTCTTGTCTACTTCCCCCAGATGAAGAAGGAGTACTGTTGAATATGTTTTCTAGTTTTTCTCTTCGGTTCATAATATTAGTCTCTTAGGTCTTTAAGTAATTTAGTAAGTGAAGATTTTGAAGCTTGGCTTCCGTTTGGTACAAGTACACTTACAATTTCTTCGTCGGTATATCCTGCATTGAAAGCTTGTGACATTTTATCAAGGTCAAGATTTACTTTTTCTGTATCATTCCATCCTAATTGTTCAGCAACAAGAGGGTTCTCACTAGCCCAATTTTGGGTATACGTTATTGCATCAAACGTGTCGATGGTACGTTTTACATTTGAACCAGAAGCTGTTGACGCGTTCTTTTGCTTTTCATAATTAAACTTTGTTTTATCAAATGCAAGTGATGACCATTTAAATGATTGGTCCTGCTTAAACTGGTCTGCCTGATTCCTAATCTGAGTCCATTTTTGATTATTAGCAATAATATCTTGTTCTTTTTGATATGCGAATTTTTCAAGCTCTGCAATACGTTCAAGATTTTTATTCATACGCTCGATGTCACGCTCTTGATAAGCACGTTCAGCTTCTCTTAATGCTCTATCAGCCTCATTGTTAATTTCAATTAATTCTTCAGTATGTCTTTGATTAAGTGACACTTGAGCCGCTGTACCAGAAGCTGTTTCTCCTAAATATCCACCCATACGAACTAGGCCTGACTGGAGAGTTGCGTCTTGACCTTTTTGAGATTGCTGTGCGGTTGCTAGGTTTGATTGACGTGATTGTTCAATGTCCATTCTCTGTGAGGTCAGATTGTTTCTGAGCAACCGTTCAAGACGCTTATCAGCGGCCTCTTGTGCGGCTGACAGTGGGTCTTTTCCACTATCTCGCTCATCTCTTGTTCTCTTCATTTTAGAAGAGGAATCACGTTCATCTCTTCGTACACTTGTTGATGATGAAGTAACACTACCGCTCAATAGTTGTTTGTTTTGTTCTGCTGAACCAGTATAGGTACCACCAAAAGCCGAGTTATACATAGTAGCTCGGGCTTTTTTTGATGAGTCTTTTCCTTCTGATTTTAACTTATCTACGATTGATGTACTTGTGTTTAATTTAGTTGCCATAATAGTTAGTGATTAAGTTATTGGTCGGAAGTAAGCAATTACTGTCCAGCTATGTGAGAAGGTTATTGTATCACCTGCGTTACAAGGGAAGCAGAAACTGTTTCTTTCTGAAACACTCATTGAAATAGAAACACCAGACATAACCATATTAATACTTAATGATGTAGTAGAACTAGTTCCATCTGAATATTTACCAAACCAGAAACCTGAACTTGGTGCGGTATTTGTTACTCCAGAAGTTCCAATAATTGGAACAGGTTGTCCGAAAGTTGTTATCGTTGTGTTGGTCCAGTAAGCGTCTCCCAGTGCGTGTGTAGTTACGCTTCCTGTAGCTCCAGGTTGAACAACTGAGACATGGGTCATGTCGTCTGAAATCTGAAATTTACCAGAAGTATTTGTAATCTCAGTAATTTGAACTGCGTCAGTTGCTAATTTACCTGTAAAATCATATGGGGCATCCAAATCTATGTACCAAATATTATCATTTAGTGAACCAGCAAACCAGAATTTATTTCCCCCGTCAACGAAACCAAAGCTTTGAAGTGTCCCTTCTGTTGCTGCATCAAGGTTAAATTCTATAGTAAGTGAAAAACCTGGAAGTGACCAAGCAGAAGGCATTGTGTACTTATAAAGCCTTTCTGTTGCACTTAAGTCATAAAGAAAATAAAATTCCGTACTGCTTTTAATTTGTAAATCAACAACATCATCCAGAACAGGGTTTAGCTGTGAGCTTGTTTGAGTTGCTGTCGTTGCGTCAAAAGCGGTTGATAGTGTAAATATATAAAAGTCAGTGTTTGTTCCTCCGTCTGTAGCAACAACAAGCTTTGTACCATCACTTGACATATCGAAAGCAAGGGTAATATTTGTACTTATTCTAATATCTAAGGTTGTTGATGACGCTACATCAGATACGTCATAAGCAGTATTTAATACATAAATAGTAAGAACCATTACATCAGATAGGTTTACAAAAATTAAACCATCGTTGTAGAACTTCCCCATTTCATCCAAGCCTGTAATTTGTCCTGTTTTAGTTAAACAAAGTTTAGTAAAATCAAAAGGTGCTGGGTCAAATGCTGTTAGTGGGTTTTTGTTTACGTTTGGTGTTAGTACTGATTTATAGATTTTTCCATCATAATTAACAATATCATTGATGTCGTAGCCTTTGTTTAAATTCCAATCAATGGTTGGAACCTTTGAGGGAACCACAACAAGTGGAGCACCTGTTTCTCCTACGTCTGTACCTTCTTCAATCTGTGCATCGGTTGCAATCTCAACCAATCCCATTTGAGTTTCTGATGCAGGTAATGCTCCAGCAAAAATAGCATCATTAAGTTGACCACGGTTTACTGCATCACCATCATCAGTTGAATCAGCAACGTTCGTAACCTTGTGAGTTCCCATATTAAGAGCTCCTGTCATAGTGTCTCCTGATTTTGAGACCTTGTCATCGTCTATTTCTGAAATAGCAGTATCAAGCTGTCCTTTATTAACTACTTGAGCGTCTTCGTCTGCAATAGCTGGAGTTTCACCATCGACTTCAAAAGTCCTTGGAATGATAGTAAAATCATTTTGTTTGGTTAAACGTAAAAGAGACTCTAACGCTTGTGGCGTATGAGTTCCTAATTCTACAATAGTTCCTGAAACTTCCCATGCTTGTTTTAATGTTGGTTCTTCAACTAAATCTCCATCAAATTGAAGGCCTCTTTTAAGAATGGTAATTTCTGAATCAGCGATGGTCGATGGGTCAATCTCAATAATCTCTAAACGTGTGTTATTTTTATCACGCAAAACGACATATTGAGTATCACCAAAGTTCTCAGGGGTAAGGTCTATAGCCTCACCACTTTCATTTTCCCAATTACGAATGTTGTTTAATACTAACCTATCGCTTGAAGCAGATAGGGCTTTTTTCAGTCTTTTCGAAGGAACTGAAACGAATTTTACATCTAATATACTCATATATCTATTATACTATTTAATACGGTTAGTATCAACAACCTGTCCGTCCTTAATCATTAACCCGTATCGAATTACTTCGGTCTTATAAACTGAACTTGATGTCTTGTGGCCTACTGAAAAGTAGTTCCCGTATGTATGTGGAAAATAAAATCTAACCATAAAATGCCTCATTCCGTCAGGTCCAGGTGTTTGAGAAATATTAGAAGAAATTGAACCAAGACCTAATGGGTTTGAACCTAATGACGCATTAATACTTACTCCGTCTAAATATTTTTCAGTATCAAACTCTACGTTTGCACTAAAAATTGATTGGTCAACGTTATGGTCTTGCCATATTTCGAAGTTAATTGATGCACCCTCTTCTACATATCCCTCAATAACCAAACCATTAATCGCTTGTATGTTAGCTTTTGATGGTGTTAAGTTAAAGAAATGTGTGGCATATTCAACAGAGATAGGATATCTCTCACCTTCTATTTCGTCATAAGATATAGTGGGGTCTATTTCACGTACATGGTTTTCAAAACTTTCTGCATATACAAGTTTATCTTGCCACTCCATAAATCCAAAAGAAAATATATCCCAGATACCCTCAAACGTTTTAGTCATCTTATTATAGATAAGCACAATATCGTTGTGTTCTTCTGCTGAGCTTGATTTAAGAGGAATAAGAAAACGGTCCCTATATTCAATACCTTTTCCAATAGTACTTACATCAAGTTTATTTAAAAAACTCTGAATAACATCTCCAATATTAAATGTTTCTGGTTTCAAGTCTTTGTTAGCTGCACGGCCAATAGACGTAAAACGTTTATCTGGAGTGAAGAAATAGATATCATCAGTACCTTTAATCGTTTTTCCTACTGAACCAACAGCATCTTTTAATGGTGTACGTTGTGGTAAATCTTGTGAATCAGCAGAGAAAGAAAGTGCTTCAATATAATCTTCCTTAAATACATATATAGTGTCTTCAAATGGGGTTACATCAGTTATGTCATTTCCCCCAAGAGGGGTTGATACAATATCGCCTTGACCAGCAAGTCGTGGAATTTCCCAAGTAAAATCAAAAGGGTCCTTAATCCTAGAGAAAAAATAAGAGCCAGCGGTACTGTACCCCTGTTCGGTTCCACCATCGTCTTTAGCTACAGCAGAGCGAACCCTACCGACTACGATACGTGTTAAGTAATTTGCAAATCTATTCCCCTTTGGTGCTGCTGGATACTCTACTGGATTTGAAAAAAGTAGTTCCCCTTCATCAGCCACGTGTGGTGAGGTTACAGGTATCTTGTTGTATTTAGTGAGAGTTGTAAAGGCCAACTCATTTTCGTTATAAAATACTGTACCTGTAGCATCAGCAAACTTTAGCTTGCGAATTTCAAACTCAACAGCTCCAGTAAGCCCACTAATTGTACCAAAAGTTATGCTTGTAGTCGTTGTTGCTGTAATTTTTCTAATATCTCCAGTACTTGGGACATACACCCAGAGATTGTTCCATTGGTTATCTGCCCATTTTGCATGGCTTATGGTAAGACTTGTTGTTGTTGCCGATGCTGATGTTTGTGACCAAAGAATTTCATCAGTAAGAACTGAATCAACCGTAATTTCAGTATCAGTACCAAGTACAGGGGCCGTAATCTCACAAATAACACCATCCCAACCAAAGTAGTTATCAAATCGGTTACACCCAACCACGTAATCAGTGTTAGTTGTGTTCACTAATGAGTTTGCGAAACCAAATTCTTTACCTGGAGTAAAATCTTTTTTAATAGTTTTAAAACCTTTATCTACAAATTTTTTAGAAAGTACTTGTAGTTTGTCGTCAAATGCTAACAAAATAATTTCGTCAGACTCAAAAGCTTTTTTGAAATTATAAAAACCAACAACAGCACTTTGTTCTCTTGCATTTCCTCCAACTGGTTTTGTTCCAGGTCTTGGTTGTATTCCACCTCTATCAGAAATCTGGCAGTTACGCATTATACGAGCCGCACCAAAACGGGTTTTTGAGGTATCTTCCTTTGCTTGGAAACCTTGTCTAAAATTTTCTAGGTCGAATACTACAGTTTTCATATTAATCGAATTTGTGATAGTTAGTAATCATGGTAAGTGCTCTTGAAGGGTTCTTTAAATAGTAATCAACAATCATACGGTCTAGTTTATTTTGGTGTAGCAACACTTTTTGGTCTTCTATATCTGCTTCGTCCGCTGCAAGAGTTAGTGCTGATTGGCAGATAAGTGGCCACTCTTCTGCGTCAATAATAAGAATGTCACTATCGTTACTTGCACTTTGTTTTTCTTCTAACGTAATAGAATCACGCCAAATATTTAGAGAGTAGAATTTAACATCAAAAGGTCTACCCCTGTGGATAACTATGTTATCGAATCTACAAGAATTAACTGTATATGCTAAATCATTAACTACCATGCTTAAGTTTACATACACGATTGATGTATCGTCAGGTGTCCCTGTATCTGGCATATCTACCAATGAAAATGATATAAGATTCCATCCTGATTTTAATGCAGTTCCGTCATAACGAGTGCTTGTTGTTAATTGGTGATAATTAGCTTCGCTTGAACCAATACGTAATATTACTGATGGTATTTTTTCAATATTAGGTATAAAGGCCCATACAAATAGTTCTCCATCTGTAGCAATCTCATCACTTATATCCATACCATTATCATTAATAACTTTAATACCAGCCTCAGTACCTCCTGCCGTAATATCGAAGTTTAAAGAAGCAATCCCAACCTTGAACTCACCCTTATCAGCTCTTAAATCTGTAGCGTTACCTGTAACTACCCAGTCACCAACATGGTCTAAGTTATCAAATATATAGTTAGGAGTTTCTTCATCATAAAAGTAAACATACTTTTCACCATCAATTTTTTCCATAGCAACCTCTCTGCTTAAATACCCAGAACTGTTTTCATGAAATTGCTCTGGCGTAGTCATTGAAAGTCCATAAGAACGATTAAAAGAAACACCACGTTTCATAATGTCTATAATAGCCATACCATTAATATGTTCAGGAGCCTTGAATCTATTTGTATCGTCCCCAACTGATGGGATAAGGCTCTCTACCTTTATAGTACTTGATAATTTCATGCGTGGGTGCGTAACAATATTACGAACAGCAGTGTCCATAGTTCCATTAACATCAGTAAGCATACCTATCTTTCCCTGTATTCCTTTGTTTGTGATTGTTTTTAATTCACCTAATGTATATTCCATATACCTATATTATATCATGTCGTATAATAAAAAACACACCCCGCTCCGCAGTGTGTGCTTTTCTACCTAGTATTTCAACTAGACACCTATATTTCAGATGCTTCCAAAATGCCGTAAATACGTACATTCTCGTTTTTATACCACCACCGTAGGTATTATACCATATGGGAAAATAATAATGCAAGCGATTAGACTTGCATTATAAATGCTTCATAAATCCAACGATACATTGGTCTTTTAAGTTTCCTTCTTCTTCTATTTTTGTCTTTTCCTTCAAAAGACTCAATAAACTTTTCCAAATCTCTATGACATGGAATACAGATAAGCTCAGTTTCATTAGTGTTACCATAGTGACATTTTGGTAAAACGTGGTGAGATGAAAGTTGCTTATGCTTAAGACATTTCGGGCAAGTTCCTGTTTTCATGATATAAGGTTTTGTTTTAATTATACACAGAAAAAAGGAGGGTACAAATTGTACCCCCCTAAATAGATAAACACCTTCCTTTCTATTCGTTTAAATTAAGTTGTAATTGACATGGGTCAATTTCACATACATCACAAGGGCTCTCTAGTATAGACGCGTCTTGTGAATGGGTATATACGATATGATTGTCGAAGTCTTCTGACTTGTTTAACCACCTTCCATGCTCTGTTTGAAAACGTGCATGTACACTGCAAACGGGTATGATATCTCTTTTCATTCATCTTAAGAATTTAATAGGTTGTCTGTAATACCTTTTATGTAATTCAAATCCTGTATGCTTGAAGTTAATCAATGCTTTGAACTCGTTTTTAGGCAAAGTCATTTTTCTAATATCAAGATAAACAAAACCTTCACTTACTTTATCAGGGTTATTTAATCTAAGACCACAACCGACTACACCACAACTTATTGCGATATTGACTTTGTTTTTTTCCTCGTCACTTTTATAGCTAACTATATGTGGCGTAATATTGTCAATTATTTCCTGCTGAATAGGATAATAAAGCATTGTTTTTTGACGACCCCCATAAACAATATAATG
>Ga0100390_10000424_pt1 | contig 39347 bp, 36 predicted proteins | sample CryGeymeta201514_FD_81540 | JGI IMG/M metagenome (GOLD analysis project Ga0100390, IMG submission 81540) | Groundwater microbial communities from Crystal Geyser aquifers in Utah, USA - Crystal Geyser metaG 2015-14 | ecosystem: Environmental > Aquatic > Deep subsurface > Groundwater | place... | reverse complement strand
TTCGGTCGCGAGCTGTTCGGCTGGACCGACAGGCGCGGCACCCGCTGGAAGGTCGGCTGGCTGCAGCTCGGCGGTTACGTTCAGTTCGCCGGCGACATGAGCCCGGCGAGCAATCCCGACGCCGCCTGGCGCAAGCTGCCGCCGGCCGAGCGCGCGCGGACCTTTCCCGCGCAGGCCTTGTGGAAACGCGCGGCGATCGTCGCCGCCGGGCCGGTGGTGAATTTCATCGTCGCGCTGGCGCTGATCGCCGGGCTCGGCATCGCTTACGGCAAGCCGTACACGCCGCCGGTCGTCGAAAGCGTCATGGCGGGTTCGGCGGCGGCGGCGGCGGGACTGGCGCCGGGCGACCGCTTCGTCAGCGTCGAGGGCAGGCCGGTCGAGAGCTTCGAAGACGTCCAGATGGCGGTCTTCTACCGCCCGGGCATCTCGATCCCGATCGAGGTCGAGCGCGACGGGACGCGCCGTGCGCTGGCGATCGTGCCGCGCGTATCGAAACAGGTCGACCGCTTCGGCAACGAATATCGCATCGGCCTGCTCGGCGTCGTCGGCACCGGTCCGCAACTCGCGCCGCTGTCGCCGATCGCGGCGCCGGGCTATGCCATCGCGCGCACCGGCGAAATACTTTCGCTGACCGGAAAGACCATCGGCCAAGTGATTTCGGGGCGCCGGTCGATCAAGGAATTCGGCGGCCCCTTGCGCATCGCCAAGATATCGGGCGAACAGGTAACGCTCGGCCTGTTCGCGTTTCTTTCGCTCGTCGCCCTGATGTCCATCAATCTCGGGTTCATCAACCTGTTGCCAATCCCGATGCTGGATGGAGGCCATTTGATGTTCTACGCGATCGAGGCAGTGCGGCGAAAGCCGCCGGGGCCGAAAGCGCTCGAATGGGCATTCGGCGGCGGATTCGCGTTCGTCGTGCTGGTGATGCTGGTGTTTACCTTCAACGATGTCGATTCGTTCGGTTGGCTCGATACGCTGGGAAGGGTTTCAGGCTGATTTTTGGGAGCAAGGGCTGGCTTGTCGGCACGCTTGTCGGTATTGCGACATAAATTTTCAAACATGTGAGGTTGTAGCGCGTGAGCGGACATCGAAAGACGGATAAATTTCGCCGGATCGCGGCGGTTTTGCTGGCGACTTCAACGCTTGCGGGCGCTTCGGCGGCGCACGCCCAGTCGACGTCCGAGGTTGCGGTCGATCCGCAGGTTCCGGCGGCGTCGCCCAGCGTTGCCGACCAAGCGGTGCCGGGGGGTGTTATTCGCTCGCTGACGGTCACCGGCAATCAGCGGCTCGAAGCCGGGACGGTTTTGTCCTACGTGTCGCTGCGCGTCGGGAATCAATATACCCGTGCCGATCTCGACAAGGCGCTCAAGGATCTGGCGTCGACCGAATTGTTCGCCGATTATCAAATTCGCGACGATCAGGGCAATCTCGTCATCCAGGTCGCTGAAAACCCCGTCGTCAACCGCATCATCCTCGAGGGCAACAAGAAGCTCAAAGAGGACAAGATCAATCCCGAGATCAAGCTTGCGCCGCGGCAGATCTACACGCGCTCGAAGGTCCGCGCCGACGTCGCGCGCATCATCGAACTTTACAAGCGCCAGGGGCGCTTCGCCGCCACGGTAGAGCCCAAGCTCGTCGAGCTCGACCAGAACCGCGTCGACATCATCTTCGAGATCAGCGAAGGGCCGAAATCCAAGGTTCGGCAGATCAACATCATCGGCAACGAGGATTTTTCCGACGGCAAGCTGCGCGGACAGATGGCGACCAAACAGTCGCGTCTGACCACCTTCTTTTCGTCAAATACCAGCTATGATCCAGATCGCCTGGCCTACGATCAGGCCAAATTGCGCGAATTTTACTTGGCCGAAGGCTATGCCGATTTCCGCATCGTTTCGGCCGTCGCCGAGCAGACCAGCGACAAGCAGGACTTCATCATCACCTATGTCGTCGAAGAGGGCGAACGCTACAAATTCGGAACCGTCAAGGTCGACAGCCAGATCCGCGACTTCAACAGCGAGGCCATGTCGGCGCGCCTGCCCATTAAGGAAGGCGAATGGTTCGATGCCGGCAAGGTCGAGGATACGGTCGATGGCCTGACCGAGACGACCGGCCTTTACGGCTACGCATTTGCCGACGTGCAGCCGAGCTACACGCGGCACAAAGAAACCTTGACGATGGACGTGACGCTTCTCGTCGCCGAAAGTCCGCGCGTCTATATCGAGCGGATCGACGTTAACGGCAACACGCTGACCGAAGACAAGGTCGTGCGGCGCGAATTCCGTCTCGCCGAGGGGGACGCGTTCAACAGCTTTCTGCTCAAGCGGTCGGAAAACCGCATAAAGTCGCTGGGCTTTTTCCAGGAAGACCTCGCGATCGAGCAAAAGCCGGGCAGCAGCGAAGATCGTGTCATTCTCGAAACCAATGTCCAGGAAAAGGCGACCGGCGAACTGACCTTGTCGGCCGGTTTCTCGTCGATCGAGAATTTCGTCCTCCAGGGTTCGATTCGCCAGCGCAATTTTCGCGGCAAGGGGCAGATCCTGGGTGCGAGCCTGAACTACTCATCCTACTCGAAGGCGGCCGAACTGACCTTCACCGAGCCCTATTTCATGGATCGGCCGATTTCGCTGAGCGGAAGTTTGTATCGCAAGGATCTAAACTCGTTCAATTTTATCAACAATGAGCGGAAAACCACGTTCCAGCAGACGACGACCGGCATGGCGATCAGCTCGGGCATTCCGCTGACTGAATATCTCAGCGGCTTCCTGCGTTACTCGCTCAATTACGACGATGTCTCGCTCGACGAGGGTCTGTATTTTTTCAACGGTCAGTGCGACCCGCTGCGTGCTGGGCGTTTCTTGTGCGATGCGATCGGCAAGCGGACCACGTCGATGCTGGGTTACACCTTGAACTTCGATCGCCGGAATAACTCGGTGCGACCGAGCGCCGGCTATGCGGTAACCTTGTCGCAGGATTTCGCCGGACTCGGCGGCAGCGTCAAATATCTCCGCACCCGGCTGAATGCAGGCAAATATATCAGCCTGTACAACAATTTCATTCTCGGCCTGACGTTCGAAGGCGGATATGTCATGCCATTTGGCGGCGGCGACATTCGCCTGACCGATCGGTTTTTCCTTGGTGAACCGCAGTTTCGCGGTTTCGACATTCGCGGCGTCGGGCCGCGCGTCAAACGCTATAGTTCGGTCGATATCAGCGACCCGGCCAACGCCGTGGTCAATTTCGACAACGATCGCGCGACCGATGACGCCTTGGGCGGAGAAGCCTATTATCTGGCGCGCGCAGAGGTCCAGATTCCGCTGGGCGAAGGGGCCCAGGCGTTCGGCCTGCGGCCTTCCGTCTTCCTCGACGTCGGATCGCTGTTCCACACCGATCCACCGCCGCTGACGACGCTTGGCAACACCTTCACCGATACCGACGGCAACGTGAAAGTGTTGTGTCGCGATCTCGCGACGGGCACCTCTCAATTTGCCACGCGTGGGGTTGATCCCACGACCAGTGCCCCGTTTACCACCGGCGCATTTTCGACGTGCCCCACCGGCTTCCAGTCGATCGCGCCTTTCACCGAGCGGTTTTTGGGTAATTCGGCCCAGCCGCGCGTTGCGATCGGCATTGGCGTCGACTGGAATTCACCATTCGGTCCGTTCAGGATCGATTTATCGCGCGTTCTGCTAAAGCAGGAAGGCGACGATACCAAGACATTCTCATTCAATGTAGGAACCCAATTTTGATGAAAACCATGTTCAAAGCCGCCGCATTAGCCGGCGCAGCCATCGCCGGAACAGTCCTGACTGCCGCCCCGGCCGCAGCCCAGGTTGGCGGCCTCGCCGCGACCGACCCTGCGCAGGTCGTGGCCGGCTCCAGCGCCTTGCTCACCGCCTATAAGCAGATTGCGCAGACCTATTCGGCGCAGGCAGCCACGGCGTCTCAGCTCTCGACCGAAATTCAGAATCTCGGCAAGCAGCTCGATACGAACGGCGACAATCAGATCAGCGATCAGGAAGCTGCGGCTGCACGGACGTCCAATCCGGCATTGATTCAACAGATCGACGCCAAGGAAAAGCAGATTTCGACGGCGCAACAGCCGATTTTGACGGCGCAGCTCTACGTCGTCGAACAGCTCCTCGCGCAGTTTACTGCCGCTGCTCAGCAAGTGTCTGCGGACAAGAAGATCAGTGCGATCCTGTCGCCAGAAGCGCTGATCTACGCCCCGCCCGCGATCGACGTAACGCCGGCGCTGACCGCCGCGCTCAATGCGCGTGTCCCGACGGCGTCGATCACGGTTCCCGCCGGTTGGCAGCCGCAGCGCCAGACGATGCAGATCCACCAGCAGGTCGCGCAGATCATGATTTACATGGCGCGCCAGCAACAGCAGCAGCAGGCTCAGCCGACCGCGACGCAGCCCCAGGGCCGCTAAGCGCGAAGCAACGACAGGCGGCAACGGGAACGATATGGCACCGACTTCGGCAGACGCGGCGAATGGCATCGACATTCGCGGCATCCTCGACCTCATCCCGCATCGTTATCCGTTGCTGCTCGTCGATCGCATCGTCTCGTACGAAGCGAACGAGTCGATCCACGCCGTCAAGGGCGTGACGATGAACGAGCAGTTCTTCCAGGGCCATTTCCCCGGCAGCCCGATCATGCCCGGCGTCCTCCAGATCGAGGCGATGGCGCAGGCGGCGGCGGTGCTCGCGGTCCAGTCGATGGGTCTCGGCGGCAGCGGCAAGCTCGTCTATTTCATGGCGATCGACGGCGCCAAGTTCCGCAAGCCGGTGGTGCCGGGCTGCCTGCTCGACCTCCATGTGACGATCACGCAGAACAAGGGCAAGGTGTGCAAGTTCGCCGGCCGCGCGATGGTCGACGGCGCGCTCGTGTCCGAATGCAACTTCACCGCGATGATCGCCGACCCGCCTCAGGGCTGATCGCGCGCATCGCGCTTGCAATTGGGCGAGGCCCGCGCTAGGGGGCCGCTTCCGCATTTTTGCGCCCCATCTCTCGCGTTCCGGTCGGTACCGGTCCGCCCCAGGAGCATGACATGAAAACCGAAGGCCACCCCGACTATCACATGATCACGGTCCAGATGACCGATGGCAGCACGTTCGAAACCCGCTCCACCTGGGGCAAGGAAGGCGACACGCTGCAGCTCGAAATCGATCCGAGCTCGCATCCGGCATGGACCGGCGGCAACCAGCGCCTGCTCGACGCTGGCGGCCAGGTCGCGCGCTTCAACAAGCGGTTCGGTGGCCTCACGCTCAAGCGCTAAGCGCCAAAACGAACGGGAAACGGGCGGCCATTGTGCCGCCCTTTTTCTTGGCCTCTCACTGCGCGAGCACCTTGGCCAGTGCGGCGTTCCATTGCGCAAGCCGGCGCTGCCGGGTGACGGCGTCCATTCGCGATGCGAAGCGCTCGACATCGCCGCGCATGACTTTGGCCGCCGTCGCAAGGTCGCGATGCAGCCCGGCGCCAGTTGCCGCGAGCATCGCTGCGCCGATCGCGGTCGTTTCGACATAGAGTGGCCGCTCGACCGGGATATCGAGAATGTCGCCGAGATCCTGCGCCAGCCAGTCGTTGCGCACCATGCCGCCGTCGATCCTGAGTTCGGCCCATTGCGCCCCGTCGCCGGCAAAGGCGGACTGCAGGTCGCGCATCTGGTGCGCCATCGCCTCCAGCGCCGCGCGCACGACGTGCGCCTTGCCGGTCGCGAAGCTGAGGCCGGTGATTGCTGCGAGGGCATCGGGCTGCCAGTGCGGCGCGCCGAGCCCCGATAATGCCGGCACCACCACCGCGCCGCCATTGTCGGCGACCGACCGCGCCAGGGCCTCGCTGTCATCGGCGCTGGCGATCAATCCGAGGCCGTCGCGCAACCACTGGAACAGGCTGCCCGCGACGAAGACCGATCCTTCGAGAGCATAGCGCCGCTGGCCGCCTTGCTGGACGAGGACCGTCGTCAGCAACCGGTGTTGCGAGCGTGGGGCGGCGTCGCCGGTGGCGGCCAGAACAAAGGCGCCGGTGCCGAAGGTCGCCTTGACCTGGCCGGGATCGAGACAGCCCTGGCCGATCGTCGCCGCCTGCTGGTCGCCCGCCATGCCGCAGATCGGGATGGCCGCGCCGAACAGGGCGGGATCGGTGCGCGCGATCGCGCCGCTGCAATCGACGATCTCTGGCAGGATCGCGCGCGGCACGCCGAACAGGTCGCACAGGCCCTCGTCCCAGTCGCCGGTGTGGATATCCATCAGCGCGGTGCGCGATGCGTTGGTGGCATCGCTGGCGTGCATGCCGCCGGTCAGGCGATAGAGCAGATAGCTTTCGACGGTGCCGCAGCGCAGCCGATCGCCCGCCGCGCGCAATTGCGGCCAGCGGTCGAGCGCCCAGCCGATCTTGGTCGCGCTGAAATAGGGATCGAGCAACAGCCCGGTTTTCGCCTGGACCGCATCCTCGTGCCCCGCCGCGCGCAGTTCGGCGCAGCGATCGCCGGTGCGCCGGTCCTGCCAGACGATCGCGGGCGCCAGCGGTTCGCCGCTGGCGGCGTCCCAGAAGACGATCGTCTCGCGCTGGTTGGTGATGCCGATCGCGGCGATCCGCCCGGCGCCCCCGGCGTGCGCCACCATCGCCTGCGCGCACGCCAGGCTGCGCTCCCAGATTTCGGCGGCGTCGTGCTCGACTAGTCCGGGCCCGGGATAATGCTGCGTCAGGTCGCGCTGCGCGACGCCGAGCTCGCGTCCGTCCGGCGCAAACAGGATCGCGCGCGTCGACGTCGTGCCTTCATCGATGACAAGGATCGGGTCGCTCATGCCGCGAGCTTCGTCGGCTCGACGACCAGCGTCAAGCCCGCGCCGGACGGATCAGTCGGGCGATTTATCGCCGTCGATCCTGTCATAGCGCGGCTTGAGCTCGGTCCAGATCTCGTCGACCGTGATGATCCGCGCTTCGCTGGGTTGCAGGTCGTCGGGCAGGTTGGTGCGGTTGAGCAGGCGGACGCGGACCTGTGCCTCAAAGCCCGCAGCGCCCGTCGTTCCGCCGAAGCCGTTGACATAGACGCGCTTCATCGACCGGTTCGACAGGATCACGAAGCTGTCCTTGCCCTCGCTGCGCGCATAATTGGCGACTGCGAGCAGCATCATCTCTTCGACGATCGGGATCGTGCCCATCATGGTTTCGTAGCGTACGGTGCGGATATTGCCGTTGTCCTCCTTGTCCTGCGAATAGCCCGATCCGTCGTTGAACAGCCATTTGCTCGCGCTCGACGCGAATTTGGGGACCAGCGGCGGCGATTCGGCATCAGGTATCATGTCGAAAAGCTTCGCCCGATCGATATCGATCAACATATGGCCAATGCCGTTCTGGCTGCGCTCAAGCGCGTCTTTGATGTCCGCGGATACTTCACCCTGATGCGCCGCCAGCGTGCGCATCAAATCGATCCCCAACAGGGGATCTTCGGGTAACTCCTTTTGGTGGGCAGCGAGAAATTCTTCGCGGCTCAGCATCTGCGCTTCCGTCCTGAGGGCTATGCCCGTTGCCCAATCGTCGACGATCTTGTTGGCCGCTTCGGCGCCGCGCTTGCGTTCGCTGTACTCGCGCAATTTCGTCGGGCTCGGTACGCGACTTTTCTCGAACGGAGAGGTGCCGAGGAATGCGACGATATCGGCGCGAACGTCGGCGATGATCTGTTCGGCGCGCGCCGCTTCGCCGGTTGCCGCCAGCGCATAGGCATGCATCATCTGGAAAGCCGCGCGCTGACTCTGCTGCTCGCCTTGGCTCGGCCCGTCGATCAGGCTCCAGCTGCCGTGCAGGGGGGGGTCGATCAGCGAAACCTGATCGCCGATCGCCGCAGCCTGGTCGAGTTCACCGCGCAGGACATAAAGCGGGATCAGCGAGCGCAGCGAATTGGGGTCGATCGGCGCGCGCTTGATCCGCGCATCCATCAGCCGCTCGATATCGTCGGCAAGAAAGGCTTCCATGCGGTCGATCGGTCCCATGATCGACGTCGAATACGGTCGCCTGGCACGCAATTCGGTGAGCAGATCGAGCGCCTCGGGCGTGCGACCGTATTGGCCGAGGATATAGGCCTTGATGAGGCCGTTGCCGATCCCCGTACTGTCGGCGAAAAGCGGATTGCCCTGGGTCCTCCCGATGGTTTCGGATTGCGTGACGGCGTCGAGCGCCATGGCCGGGTCATCGAGCGCGATCAACGCCAGGGCCCGGCGTTGCAGCACGACCGCGCGATTGTCCGCCCTGATCGTCGGCGCGACCGGCATCGCCAGCAACGCGTCGCATGCCCTCAGCGTGTCCTTGGCCAACCAGGCGGATTTCAAGCCGCCGTTGAAACAGGTCTGCGACAGCGCGATCTGCTTTTTCGTCAGCGCCTTGGCGGCCTTCTTGTCGCCGGTCGGCCAGGCTTGCGACGATAGTCCAGGCGCCGGATCGTGCGTGGCCGCCGGCATCATCTTGACCCCGCCGGTCGCGGCAAGGATGCGCGGTATCGCGGGCGGTGCGGGCGGTGCGGGTGGTGCCGGGGTCTTTACTGCGGGGGCTGGATTGGCCTGATCGCCCTTGTCCTGGCCCGATGCGGGAACCGATACTAAAACCGCAATGGCAAAAGTGCCGACCCACAAGCATACTTTCATCGCAAATCCCCCTTGAGAATAGTGCCCGGCATTGCCCCGGCCCGACATGGTTGCTGACTTAGCTAACCGCGTCGGTCCGACCGTGCAATATGGCTTGTTCTGCGACCAGCTTTCTGATTTCATGGCTCAATTACTATCCGGCCGGGTTCAGCACATGGACGCGCCGGCTGGGGGGAATAGCAAAGGTTAGCAAAGGGGGGTGTGGCCGTGGGTTCTATCAGATATTTTTACTTGCTTGCGATCATCGCGCTGGGGTGGCCGCAAGTCGTGTTGGCGCAGTCGGACGGCGACGTTCGATCGACCCCTGCTCCGCCGGTGGTTTACATACCGAAACCGCCGCCGGTGTATATCCCCGTTCCCACCAGGACGGCGGCGGATATCGAGACCGACGCCACCGGCCATGCGGCGTTTCTCCGCTCGGAATATGCTGCTGCGGCGCCGTTGCTCGAAACTACCTGCAGAGATCGCAATGCGCTGTCGTGTTTCTACCTGGCCCAGCAATATGCTGCGGGCGTGGGGGTCGCAAAGGACACCGCGAAGGCGACTGAGCTATACCAGGCGGGTTGCGATCTCGGCTTAGCCGGGTCCTGCAATTCTCTCGCCGTCATGCTGATTCAGGGCGACGGCGACGATGCCGATCGCGCGCGCGGACTGGCGCTCTACAACCGCGCCTGCGATGCGGGCGAAGGGCTGGCGTGTTCCAATCTTGGCCATCAATATGAAACCGGCGGCATCGTGCCGGTCGATAAAGAGATGGCGCGCACTTATTATGCGAAATCGTGCGATCTCGGTGCCGGAAGGGGATGCGGCAACATGGCGATCGTCCTGCGCAAAGGTGTAGGCGGCAAAAAGGATCGCGATGCAGCTGACGATTATGCCCGCCGCGCGCGCACGTCCTTTAAAAGCGAATGCGAAAAGGACGAGATGAGTTCGTGTCAGGCGCTCGCCTACCTGCTGGATCATGGCGAGGGTGGTCTCAAGGACGAAACCAAGGCCCGCGAGCTTTATATTCTCAGCTGCAAGAACGGCGTGACCGAGGCATGCAACAATACCGGTATCATGCTGGAAACCGGGAGCGGCGGCGACAAGGATCTGAAAGCAGCGGCAAAATTATACGATTTCGCCTGCAATAATGACAGTGAGACGGGATGCCAGAACCTCGCCCGGCTCTATCGGGGCGGCATGGGGGTTGAGCTCAACCCGATCAAGGCGCGCCAATATTATGCGCGCGCGTGCGACCTCGGCGCGCGCGACGCCTGCCGCGAGGCGAAACGCTAGGCAGCGCTCGCCCAGTCGATCCCGGATTACATCGCACGCAAAGCCGGTTGCGCGATACGGTTTTGACCCTCGTTCGACAGACGCCTAATGTCCACGAGCGGGCGCGAGTTTGCGCCTCGCGGGATAGAGAGGAAGCGTGATGATCGCCGGCGACGAAGCCCTGTTACTGGCCCGAATCCAGTTCGCGTTCACGATCAGCTTTCATTTCATCTTTCCGGCGTTCTCGATCGGGCTGGCGAGCTACCTCGCGGTGCTCGAGGGGCTGTGGCTGAAAACCGGCAAGCCGCTCTATCTCGATCTGTTCAAATACTGGCTCAAGGTCTTCGCCATCGCCTTTGCCATGGGCGTCGTGTCGGGCATCGTCATGTCGTATCAGTTCGGCACCAACTGGTCGGTCTTTTCGGACAAGGCGGGGCCCGTCATCGGTCCGCTGATGGCGTATGAGGTGCTCACCGCCTTCTTCCTCGAGGCCGGTTTCCTCGGCGTCATGCTGTTCGGAATGAACAAGGTCGGCAAGAAGCTGCATTTCGCCGCGACGCTGATGGTCGCGCTCGGCACCGCCGTCTCGGCGTTCTGGATTCTCTCGGTCAACAGCTGGATGCAGACCCCCGTCGGCTATGAGATCGGCGCCAACGGGCAGTTCCTGCCGGGGCCGAGCTGGTGGGCGATCGTCTTCAACCCCAGCTTTCCCTATCGCCTCGTCCACACCGTGATCGCCGCCTATCTCACCACCGCGCTCGTCGTCGGCGGCGTCGGCGCGTGGCACTTATTGAAGGACAAGGGCAATGCGCACGCGCGCAAGATGTTCTCGATGGCGATGTGGATGGCCGCGCTCGTCGCGCCGGTGCAGATTTTCGCCGGCGACCTTCACGGCATCAACACGCTCGAGCATCAGCCCGCCAAGGTGATGGCGATGGAAGGGCATTTCGACAGCCACCCCGACGGCGCCCCGCTCTATCTGTTCGGCATTCCCGACCAGGCGAACCAGCGGCTCGATTACGCGATCGGCATCCCCCGCCTCTCTTCGCTGATCCTCAAGCACGACCTCGACGCGCCGCTCGCCGGGCTCGACACGGTTCCGCGCGAAGACCAGCCGCCGGTGGCGATCGTCTTCTGGAGCTTTCGCATCATGGTCGGCATCGGTCTGGCGATGCTCGGCCTTGGTCTGTGGAGCCTCGTCGCGCGGATGCGCGGGCGGCTCTACGACTGGCCGTGGCTGCACCGGGCGGCTCTGGTGATGGCGCCGTCGGGCTTCGTCGCGGTGATCGCCGGCTGGATCACCACCGAGGTCGGGCGCCAACCGTTCACCGTCTATGGTCTGCTCAGGACCGCCGACAGCGTCAGCCCGCTCGCCGTGCCCGCCGTCGCCGCGTCGCTGATCGCCTTCGTCGTCGTCTATTTCGCGGTCTTCGGGGTCGGCGTCTGGTATATTCTCAGGATCATGTCGTCGCCGCCGCATGCGGGCGAACGCGGCGTCAAACGCACCGAACGCGGTCCAATTCGCAGCGCGGGCATCACCCCTGGTCCGACGCAGAACCCGACCGCGCGCGAGGGTGGAGAGACGCTGATCGATGGCGATGGGGTGGCCGAAAGAGACGGGCCGACGGGGGACGAACGATGAGCGTGAACGTCGATCTCACCACCGTCTGGGCGTTCGTTATCGCTTTCGCCGTCATGATGTACGTCGTCATGGACGGTTTCGACCTCGGCATCGGCATCCTGTTTCCCGCCTTCGCGCCCGGCGAGGAGCGCGACCAGGCGATGAACGCGATCGCGCCCGTGTGGGACGGCAACGAAACCTGGCTGGTACTCGGCGGCGGCGGGCTGATGGCGGCTTTCCCGCTCGCTTATGCGATCATCTTGCCGGCGACCTATCCGCTGATCGTCGCGATGCTGCTCGGCCTCGTGTTTCGCGGCGTCGCGTTCGAATTCCGCTGGCGTGACCCCGGCCATCGCGCAATGTGGGACTTCGCATTCACCGCCGGATCGGTGATCGCGGCGATGGCGCAGGGCATGATCCTCGGCGCGCTTCTGCAGGGTATCGAGGTTGCCGGGCGCGCATATTCGGGCGGCTGGCTCGACTGGCTGACGCCCTATTCGGTCCTCACGGGGATCGGCGTCGTCGCCGGTTATGCGCTGCTCGGCGCGACCTTCCTCGCGATCAAGGTCGGGGGCAAGGCGGAAGACCATGCCTATCGCCTCGCGCGGATCACGGCGTTTGCGACGCTCGCCCTGATGGCGGCCGTCAGCCTCGCGACGCCGTTCCTCGTCGGCCAGTACTGGCAGCGCTGGTTCACCATGCCGAGCTTCCTCTTCGCCAGCCAGGTGCCGCTGCTCGTCGTCATCATTGCGTTCTTCCTGCTGCGCGGCATCGCTAGGCGGCGGACCTATGCTCCCTTCGTCCTCAGCCTCGCGCTGTTCCTGCTCGGCATGATCGGGCTCGGCGTGTCGATGTGGCCGCACGTCATCCCGCAAAGCGTGACGATCTGGGACGCCGCCGCGCCCGAACGCAGCCAGGTCTTTATGCTCGTCGGCGTCGCCATCATCATGCCGATGATCCTCGCCTATACCGGCTGGGCCTATTGGGTGTTCCGCGGCAAGGTCGACGATGCGGGCTATCATTGATTGTGGCTGACCGTTGATGCGGCTCGAACCCAAGCTCGACGGCGGCGACGAGGGCGATGCCCGTCCGTTGTGGCAGCGGCTCGCCTGGCTGGCGCTGATCTGGGCGGCCAGCGTCGCCGTCCTCGGCGTCATCGCCTATGCGCTGCGGCTGTGGATCGCCTGACTTGCCCGGCGCGCGCCGCAGCAACGCCCGCAACGAACGCGATGTAATATCTTTGCTGCAACGTCGTTCGCTCGACCATGACCATGCAACCGCGACGACGATCTTAAACGATTAGCCGTTTGCCGCGCTCTATCGCGAGGATTCGCGCCGCCGCACAGTTGTCGAACCAAAACAACCGCTTCGCGCCTGCCCGAACGCAAGATGAATTTGACAAATCGCCAAGTCATCGTGTTTAAATGTCGGCGATGGGGACAGCGGGATCCCTTGCGGCGGGGGAGGTCACGATGTCGGGTTCTTTGAGGCGGCGGCGGTTGCTGTCCGGTTTCGGAACCTTCGGCGCGGCCATCGCGCTGGCGTGGAGCGGAAACGCGCACGCGCAAAATAGCGACTCTGACTATCCGACCGCCGCGCCCGCTCCGGCGCCTGCGCCGACACCCGCGCCGGCGCCGAAACCGTCGTCGTCGCTAAGCACGCGTCCGCGCGGTTCGACCGGAACCACCGACCCCAATGCGGGACTGACCTTCGGCCGTCCCGCTGCGACCAAGCCCGCGGCAACGACCGTCACCCCGGCGCCAGCTCCGACGCCAGCGCCGACCGCCACCTCCGCCCCGACGCGATCCCCCAATGTGCTCGCGAACCCGACCATCAGCACCGCGCCGCCTGCGGGTTCGGCGGCGACCAGCGCGGCCGGCGCCGCGCCCGGAACACCGGCGGGTGAAGCGGCAAGTGCCGGATCGCCTGTCGCGGTCGCGGACCAGCCGCTCGACCCGAATGCGGCCGAACCGCTGCCACCTGCGGCGGCGACGGGCGGCGAGACTTCGCTCGAGCCTGCCGCTGCGTCGTCGGGCGGTGGCCTGTCATCGTTGATGATCGCGCTGATCGCGGCGGCGGTGGCGGCGCTGGGGGCGGCGCTGCTGACCGCCAAGCTGTTGATGCCGTGGCCGCGGCCGCGATTGAGTTGCGATTACGAAGTGATGCCGGCGGGCGTGGTCGACGGCGCGCTCACGCTGCATGCGCCCGACATCATGGTCAGTGCCGAGGCGGCGCACGATGCGCCCGCGATATTTGGGGACTTTACGATCGAAGGGGAAGAGTGGCGGGATGGCTGAGAGTTTTCGCGTGAGCGTCGTCGATCTCGACGACAAGGATACGGTCGACCAGCTCGGCAGTGCGATCAAGGAGGCGCTGGCCGAACAGGGCAAGGGCAAATGGGTCGGCACCTCGAGCGCCTGGCTCGGCGTCAAGGCGACCGAGGCGATCGACGACGCGATCGGCGGCATCGACCTGTTCGAACTGTTCGGCATGGCCTGGACCAATGCAGCGGCGATCCAGGAGCGCGCCGATCCGGCGAAATACCCGCCCGACAAGCCCAATTACGTCAAGCTGGGCAAGCACACGATCAATTTCGACGTCAGACCCAAGGTGATGGTGTCGGTCGGCCCGTGGTCGAGCCAGCCGATCGAATTCGTCATGGCGCTGTCGGCGGTGATCAACGCGATGGAACTGAAAATCAGGGCGGGGCATATCGAGGCGATCAGCGGCGGCAAATGCGACCTCGGCGTCAGCATGAAGCTGGGCGGCAAGGAGGTCATGAAGCGCAAGACGCTCAAGAGCTTCGAACTCGATGCCGAGCACCGGTTCAAGGAACCGGGACTGAGCATTACCGTACGCAAGGTGCCGGTCGCGAGCTGACGGCGATTTGGGTGGCCCCAAGGGCGAGGGGGGTCAGCGCGCCGCGGCGGCCGCCCTCTGCGCTTCGAGGCCGAGCGCCCGCTGCTGGCTTTCCTCGGCCCCGTCGGCGCCGCTGAACATCGCCTGGACATAATAGCGGCCGGCGGCGGCATAGTCCTTCGCGGCTTCGGCGCACACACCCTGATTATAGGCGATCGAGGGATGTCCGGCGGCGCCCGCGCCGGCAAGCGCGTCGAACTGCGCGCAGGCGGCGCTAAGATCTCTTTGCGTCTGCTTGATCGCGGCCTTGAACGTCTGTTTGGTCGGCTTGTCGAACCCTTTGGTGCTTTCGAGGAAGCGGACCTTGTAAGTCTCGTTATGCGGCGCGGCCAACATGCGGAAATCGTGCGCGGTCGCATCGATCATCGTCCGCACCGCGGTTTCTACTGTCGTCTGCGGCTGGGCGGCGTCGCACCAGGAGATCTCCTCGCGCTTCGGCATGGCCTGCGAAAAGACGATGCCGCTGGTGGCGTTGTCGACGACGCGAATGTCACTCCGCAGCTCGATCACGCGGCGAATGCATTTGTGCTCGACGACCGTCGTGGCGGTGCACTTGCCGCTGGTCCAGGTCGTGCACTTGTCCTCTTTGGTCGTATAGTTGGTTTCGGTCACGCCGGTCGTGACGACGCCGGAGATGATCCCGTCGGGCGCGGCCTGGCCGCCGGCGGTCGCGGCATAGACGGTGAAATGCCCGTCGGCGGCGTTCAGCGCGCGCTCGATCGCGATCGACAGCGCCGGCCCGTCGGTGCCGGTGAACGGCAGCACGCCGACCGAACGAAACGCGCCGATCTTTTCGTTGCCCGCCGGGAAGGTCCCGTTCAGCGTCACCGATTCCGCCTGCGCCGATACGCCAACGACCATCAACGCCGCTCCGATAAGGTATTTCATAAGACCCCCTGACTATCCGGACGCACGGCCGGAATGCCGCGCCTGTATTTCCCCAATGAAAGAAAAACTATTATTGGCGCAGACCCTTGGCAAGTAAAAGTTTTCTGCCCCGCGCGCGTCCCGGCGAAGAGTATATTGACGTGCCTGAGCGACGATGGCCGACCTTCGCGTACGGCGAGTGCGAGCGATTGCATGATCGTGCGAGGGGAGAAAATGGTGGACGCTGTAGGGTTCGAACCTACGACCCGCTGATTAAGAGTCAGCTGCTCTACCAACTGAGCTAAGCGTCCACGCCGTCATCGAGGTGACGGTTCGCCGAGGGGAGAGCGAGGCTTCCCGCGTGGCGAGCGGTGCCGCTATCATGGCGCCATATCCAATGCAACGGCGAAATGACGCGGATGCGAAGAAAGCCGCGCGGCTCAGGCCAATCCGCCCAGTCCGCCGCTCCTGCCGCGATCGCCGTTGCGCTCGATCGCGAGGATGATGCCGACGCAGATCATGATCGTCATCATCGACGAGCCGCCGTACGACATGAACGGCAGCGGGATGCCGACGACGGGGGCAAGCCCCATCACCATCATCAGGTTGATCGCGATGTAGAAGAAGATCGTCATCGTCAGCCCGGCGGCGGTGTAGCGCCCGAACTTGGTCTTGGCGCTGAGCGCGACGCCCGTCGACCAGCGCAGCAACAGGAAGAACAGCGTGAGCAGGACGAGCCCGCCGAGCAGTCCCCATTCCTCCGCCATCGTCGCGAAGACGAAATCGGTCTGGCCTTCGGGCAGATATTCGAGATGGCTCTGCGTCCCGTTGAGGAAGCCCTTGCCGAACAGGCCGCCCGACCCGATCGCGATTTTCGACTGGCTGATATGATAGCCGGCGCCGAGCGGATCGCTCTCGGGATCGAGAAAGATCAGGATGCGCTTCTGCTGATAGTCATGAAGGAACGAAAACAGCACGGGAACCGCGGCCGCCACCGCGGCAAGTCCGCCGATGAAATAGCGCAGCGGCAGCCCGGCGAGGAACATGACGATGATGCCGCTCGCCGCGATCGCCAGCGTCGTGCCGAGATCGGGTTGCAGCAGCACCAGGCCGCAGGGCAGGCCGATCAGCACCAAAGCCGGCCAGATCGCGGCGAAACGACTGGTCTCGCCCGCGGGCAGCCGCGAATAGAAGCTGGCGAGCGCCAGCACGATCGCGATCTTCATCAGTTCGGACGGCTGCAGGTTGAACGCGCCAAGGCTGATCCAGCGCTGGCTGCCGCCCTTCACCTGTCCCAGCAGCTCGACGAACAGCAGCAGCAGCAACGTCCCGACATAGGCGGGAAACGCCATGTCGCGGATGAAATCCTCGCGGAAGCGGGCGATCACCAGCGCCATCACCATGAACAGCGCAAACCGGACGAGGTGCATTCCCGCCCATGGCGACATGCTGCCGCCGGCGGCCGAATAGAGGACGACCCCGGCGAAGCTCGCCAATGCCGTCGTCAGCAGCATGACTTTCCACGGCAGGCGCGCGACGGTGCTGGGAATGACGCTCATTCGCCCGGTCCCAACGCTGTGGCGGGCGGCGGCGGATTGGCCTTGGCCGAGCGGTATCGCGCCATCGCCGACGCCATGCGCTGTTCGACATTGCCGCCCCATTCGGCCTCGAGCGGGAGCAGCACGTCCATCGCCTTTTGCCGGTCGTAGAGAAAGGTCATGACGTCGCGCGCGATCGGATAGGCGGCGCCCGACCCGCCGCCGTGCTCGATCACCACCGATGCCGCGAAGCGCGGATTGTCGAACGGCGCGAAACACACGAACAGGCCGTGGTCGCGATATTTCCACGGCGCGCTGCGCTTGCCGTTGGAAACGCTCAGGCTGACGACCTGCGCGGTACCGGTCTTGCCGGCCATCAGGACCTCGTCGAGCGGCAGCCGCGCGCGTCCCGCGGTGCCGCGGCCGTTGACGACCTCGCTCATCGCGGCGCGGACATAGGCGATATGCTCGTCGGTAAAGCCGAGCGACGGGGCGGGTTTGCGCGATCGGTCCATCAACAGGTGCGGCATCAGCTTGCGGCCCGTCGCCAGCCGCGAAACCATCACCGCGAGTTGCAGGGGATTGGCGAGATAATAGCCCTGGCCGATCGAGGCGTTGACGGTGTCATAGGGCTGCCATTTGCGATCGAATTTCTTTTCCAGCCAGGCGGGGCTGGGGACGGTGCCGAAAAACTGGCTCGACACCGGCAGCGGGAATTCCTGGCCCATGCCGAGCAGCTTGGCATATTCGGCGACCTTGGCGAAGCCGACGGCTTGCGCGAAATGATAGAAATAGCTGTCGCAGCTCTGGTAAATGCCCTTGGCCATGTCGACCTGGCCGTGGTTACCCCAGCAGTGGAAGAACCGGTTGCCGATGCGCCGGCCGCCGCCGCAGACGATCGTCTCGTTCGGCTGCACGCCCGCTTCCATGAACGCCATCGCGTGCATCGGCTTGATCGTCGATCCGGGCGGATAAAGGCCCTTGAGCACCTTGTTACGCAGCGGCACATGGTCGTCGCCCGACAGCAGGTTCCACTCGTCGTGGCTGATCCCGTTCGAGAAGCTGTTGGGATCGAACGAGGGCATCGATGCCATCGCCAATATATCGCCGGTCAGGCAGTCGATGACGACGACCGAGCCCGATTCCTGCCCCAGCCGGCGCGCGGCATAGGTCTGCAGATCGGCATTGAGCGTCAGCTGGAGCGGCCGGCCGGGAACGTCGGTCGTCGTCGTCAGTTCGCGCACGACCTTGCCGCGCGCGGTCACCTCGACGCGCTTGGCGCCCGGCTTGCCGCGCAGCACCTGTTCGAACTGCTTCTCAAGGCCGTCCTTGCCGATCTTGAACCCCGGCGTGATCAGCAGCGGATCGCCCGATTCCTTGAATTCCTCTGCCGAGGCGACGCCGACATAGCCCATCAAATGGCCGACTGCGGCACCCGAGGGATAGTTGCGCGTAAAGCCGCGCAGCGGCGATACGCCGGGCATTTCGGGCAGCCGGACCGAAATTGCGGCATAGGCCGCCTCGCTGATGCCGTCGGCGACCTGGACCGGCTGGAAGCCACCGGTGCGGTCGAGCTCGCCATTGATCCGCTCGATCTCCTCGGGCGGGAGATCGAGGATCGTGCGCAGTTGCGCCAGCGTCGCCTTGCGGTTCTTGAGCCGGTCGGGAATGATATCGACGCGCAGGTCGACACGATTGTCGGCCATCGCCTGGCCGTAACGGTCGATCACCCAGCCGCGCCGCGGCGGCACCGGCGTGATGTTGAGCCGGTTGCTTTCCGACAGCATCTGGTAACGCTCGTTCTCGGCGACCGAGATATAGCCCATGCGCACCGCGAGCAGCGCGCCGATCGTCGCCTGGAGGCCGCCGACGAGCATCGTCCGTCGCGAAAAGCGCATCTGCTGCGTCGCTTCGGTCAGGATCGGGCGGGTGCGGGCGGCGCGGCGCCTCATCGTGTCGGCCTCGTCATCGCTTGAGCCGCCAGCGGTCGAGGGTCGCGACGAAGCGTCCGGCGAGCGGATAGATCAGCAACGACCAGCCCAGTTGCGGCAGGACGACGCGATAGGAAAGGTCGAGGCCGGTCAGCGCGAGCAGGGCGACGCCGCCGAAAACGGCAAAGGCGAGCGCGGCGGCGGCGAGCAGCCAGTCGATCCACTGATCCTGCCACAACAGCCGATAGTCGACGAACTCGAACGCCAGGACGATGATCGTCCACAGGAACATCGCGCTGCCGATCGGCATGCCGCTGAACAGATCGTCCCACAGGCCGAGCGGCAGGCCGATCCAGGCCGACCACAATTCCGGTCGCAGCCGACGCCAGGCGACGAAGGCGATGAGGCCGAGCGGGGGCAGGGCGGGGAAGGTCGCAATCATCGGCAACATCGCCGGCAGCGCCGACAGCAGCATGACGCTGATCACCGGCGTCGCCCGCATCCGCAGGCTCGACGGGCGACCGAAGCTGATCGAACGCGGCGGCACTATTCGTCCCCGTCCCGTTCCCCCTCGGCAGGAGGCAACGCCTTGACGTCGGCGCTGTCGCGAAACGCCCGTTCGACCATCACCGCGCTGACGCGGGCAGGGTGCGCGAGCGGGCGGGCGACAGCCCCGTCCGACTGTTTGGCGACGACGATCGCGACCGGGGTGTTGGGCTGATAGAGGCCGCCGGTGCCCGAGGTGACGAAAATGTCGCCGCGGGTAAAATCGCTGACCCCGGTGTTGAGCGCGCGGATATCGACATTGCCGTCGCCGCGCCCGATCGCAAGCGCGGGCAGGCCGTCGCGCGATCGCCGCACCGGCACGACGTTTTCGGCATCGGTCAGCAGCAGCACGCGCGACACCGTGGGCCCGACGTCGAGGACGCGTCCGATCAATCCCTCGTCGGCGCGGATCGGCATGCCGATCGCGATCCCGCGATTGCGCCCGGCGTCGAGCGTCGCGTAGCGCCGCGCGCTCGATCCGGTCGATCCAAGCAGCCGCGTGACCGCGACGGTTTCGACATTGTCCTTGGCAAGATTGAGCAGTGCCTTGAGCTGGCGGTTCTCCTCGCGGATCGCGCGTGCCTCGAGGAGCTCGCGGCGGGCGGCGGCGAGTTCCTTGCGGAGTGCCTTGTTCTGCGAACCGGCACGCAGATAGGCCGCGGCGGTGTCGTCGATCGAACCGACCGATCCGGTCACATTCTCTCCGCCGCGTGCGACGGGGGCGAAAATCTCCGCCGCGCCCTGGCGCAGCGCGCGAAAGCCCGAGGGGTCGAACCGCGACAGGAGCACCAGCAACAATGCGAGCACGGCGCCGACGACGGCGATGACGTAGCTCGCGAACAGGCCGATCTGCGCCTTGCGGGAATAGCCCGGGCGCCTATGTCGCGGCGGCGCCACGACGCGGGCCTTAAGCGGACATCAGCACGCCGCGGAAGACGGGGTCTTCCAAGGCGCGACCGGTCCCAATCGCCACGCAGGTCAGCGGGTCGTCGGCAACCGAGACCGGCAGGCCGGTCTCGTCGCGCAGCAGTTCGTCGAGCCCGGCGATCAGCGCGCCGCCGCCGGTGAGCACGATGCCCTGGTCGACGATGTCGGCGGCGAGTTCGGGCGCGGTGTTCTCGAGCGCGATGCGCACGCCCTCGATGATCGTGCCGATCGGTTCGGACAGCGCATCTGCGATCTGCGCCTGGTTGATGCTGATTTCCTTGGGCACGCCGTTGACGAGGTCGCGGCCCTTCAGGTTGATCGTCTGGCCGACACCGTCGGCGGGGGCGCGCGCGACGCCGAAATCCTTCTTGATCCGCTCGGCGGTGGTTTCGCCGATCAGCAGGTTGTGATGACGCCGGACATAGCTGACGATCGCCTCGTCCATCTTGTCGCCGCCGGTGCGCACGCTGGTGGTATAAGCGAGGCCGCGCAACGACAGGACGGCGACTTCGGTCGTGCCGCCGCCGATATCGACGACCATCGATCCGATCGGTTCGGTCACCGGCATGTCGGCGCCGATCGCGGCGGCCATCGGTTCCTCGATCAGCCACACCTGCGATGCGCCCGCGTTCGAGGCGGCGTCGCGGATCGCGCGGCGTTCGACGCTGGTCGATCCCGAAGGTACGCAGATCACGATTTCGGGCCAGCTCGGCAGGCGACGCGGGCCGTGGACCTTGTGGATGAAGTGCTTGATCATCTGTTCGGCGACGTCGATGTCGGCGATGACGCCGTCGCGCAGCGGGCGGATCGCCTCGATGCTGTCGGGGGTCTTGCCCATCATCAGCTTGGCGTCGTTGCCGACCGCCTTTACCTTCTTGATGCCGTTGATCGTTTCGACCGCGACGACCGACGGTTCGTTGAGGACGATGCCCTTGCCGCGAACATAGACGACGGTGTTCGCCGTACCGAGATCGATCGCCATATCCTGCGACGAGAATTTGAAAAGTTTGGAAAAGAACATTGCCTGGTAATTCCGCCTGTGCCGTGGGGTATGCAAAGGGCGCAATGGCGCGTCTTGCCCCCGTCATGAACGTTATGCGCGCCTTCCTTAACAGATTGCCACCGCGCTCGCCCGAAAATCTTCAGGGGGGATGAGCCGGATATGCGAGGAAATAGAAAGGTCGCAGGTAGGTTTCGACTGCGCTAAGGCCGGGTCCATGTCAATACGCCGCCTCCCCGAAACGCTCGTTAATCGCATCGCTGCCGGTGAAGTGGTCGAAAGACCGGCCAGCGCGTTGAAGGAGCTCGTTGAAAACGCCATCGACGCGGGCGCGAATCGGATCGATATCGCGCTCGAAAACGGCGGCATCGGCCGCATCGAAGTCGCCGACAACGGATCGGGCATGACGTGCGCCGACATGATGCTGGCGATCGAGCGCCACGCGACCTCGAAACTGCCCGATGACGCGATCGACAATATCGCCACGCTCGGCTTTCGCGGCGAGGCGCTGCCGTCGATCGCAAGCGTATCGCGCTTCACGCTCGAAAGCCGGGTGGCGGCGGGAGCGGGACGGGGGGGCGCCGACGGCTGGCGCCTCGTCATCGACAATGGCGCCCGCGCGGAAGAGGGGCCCGCCGCCTTGCCGCCGGGCACGCGCGTCGTCGTAGAAGCGCTGTTCGCCAAGGTGCCCGCGCGGCGCAAGTTCCTGCGTTCCGAACGCTCCGAATATGCCGCCTGTCTCGACATCGTCAAACGCCTCGCGATGGCGCGCCCCGACATCGCTTTCGCGCTCCACCACGACGGCAAAGCGAAATTGCAGTTGCAAGGCGGGCAAGACCGGCCCCAACGGGTCGCCGCGCTGACGCAGGCGGGCTTTGCCGAGAACAGCATCGTCGTCGATGTCGCGCGCGAAGGCATGGCGCTCGGCGGCGTCGCCGGCCTGCCGACCTTCAACCGCGGCATCGCCGATCACCAGTATCTCTTCGTCAACGGTCGCCCAGTGAAGGACCGGCTGCTCGTCGGCGCGCTGCGCGGCGCCTATGCCGACCTGCTCGCGCGCGATCGCCACCCCGTCGTCGCGCTGTTCCTCGACATCGATCCGGGCCTCGTCGACGTCAACGTCCACCCCGTCAAGACCGAGGTGCGCTTTCGCGAACCCGGCGTCGTGCGCGGCCTGATCGTCGGCGGCCTGCGCCGCGCGCTCGACGAGGCGGGTTTTCGCAGCGTCCAGCGTCCCGCCGCGGGCGCGCTCGGCGCTTGGCGGCAGGAGCCGATGGCGCCGCAACCCTCGCGACCCGGCTTCTTCACCCAGCCCGCCGGCTTCGGCGAGGCGGCGGTGATGGACCGCCGCACCGAATTTGCGCAACACTCCGATCAGCCCAGCCCGCTCGGCCGCGCCGAGGTGGCAAGCGAACCCGTCCCCGTTGCGCGCGACCATCCGCTCGGCGTCGCGCGCGGGCAGGTGGCGAAGACCTATATCGTCGCCGAGGCCGAGGACGGTCTCGTCATCGTCGACCAGCACGCCGCGCACGAACGGCTCGTCCTCGAACGGATGCGGCGCGGGGTGGAGGGGCAGGGTGTCGCGTCGCAGGGGCTGCTGCTGCCCGACGTCGTCGAACTCGACGAGGCCGCGTGCGACCGATTGGAAGCGCGCGCCGAAGAACTCGCCGCCTTCGGGCTCGAGATCGAGCGCTTTGGTGCGTCGGCGATGCTCGTGCGCGCCACGCCGGCGATGCTCGGCCAGGTCGATTGCGCGCGGCTGCTCACCGACCTCGGCGACGAGCTCGGCGCGTACGACGAGGCGCTCAGCCTCAAGGAACGCATCGACCTCGTCGCCGCGACGATGGCCTGCCACGGCTCGGTCCGCGCCGGCCGCGTGCTATCGGTCGCCGAAATGAACGCGCTGCTGCGCGAGATGGAAGTCACCCCCCATTCGGGCCAATGCAACCACGGCCGCCCGACCTGGGTGAAAATGGGCCTCGGCGATGTCGAGAAACTGTTCGGGCGCAAATAGCTGCGTTGGAACAGCTTCGGTATCCGACCGTTTAGGTCGGCATGAGACACGTACTTCTCGCCGCCGCCGCCATCGGCCTTGCCGCCTGCAGCCCCGCTTCCGCGCCGGACGACCAGGCCGACGACAACGCCCAGACGTCCGCCGCCGACACCACCAGCGTGGCTGACCGAAAACCGATGCCCGCCGCGCCCGATCCCGAGGCGGTCGCCGGCGATCGCATCGATCTGCGGCCGCTGACCGCCGCCGATCTTGCCGCCAATCCGCTGGAGGGCGAACTCGGCTGCAGCTTTACTGCCACCGGTGGGTCGGGTCCGCTGCTCGTCGCGATGGGCGTCGTCCAGACGGGCAAGACGATCTTCGGCCTCGTCAAGCCCGGCGACATGGTCGAGCGCGTCGGGGCGGCAGGCGATTTCGGCGATCTGACGCGCGGACTGAGGCTGGGCGGGCGCGGCATCGACGTCACGCTCGACCGCGGTGCAGAGCGCGACGATGCCAGCGAACAGACAATGCACGACGCCACGCTGCGCGTCGATCGCGGCGACGGGTCGCGGCGCGATTATGCGGGCAGCTGGACCTGCGGACCTTAAAGGGAGCGATCGATGAAGACAGCCATTGCGATGGCGACGCTGGCGTTGCTCGCCGGCTGCCAGCCGAGCGAACCGACCGACAATAGCGTGTCAGCCTCGGTCGAAGGCAATCGGCCGATCCCGGTCGAGCCCGATGGCGGTATCGGCGATACGCCGGACGTCGAGCGGCCCGCGCCCGCCGGGCCGTTGTTGCAACCGATCTCCTACGCCGAATTCTCTCCGGTGGTCGCTGCGGGCCTCGGCTGCAGCTTCACCAGCGACGACGATCGCCTGCTGTTCGTCGCCACCGCGCCCGACGACCGCACTGTCCGCGCTCAGGGCGCGGTCAAGTATGGCGGCACCGTCGGCGTCGTCAACGCGACCAAGCCGGGCGGCTATGCCGCCTTGCAACAGGGCGGGATCTTCGCCGGCAGCGACATCACGCTCAACATCGGGCGCGGCGCGGGCGAGGGTGTCCGCGACGGCGACGAATCGACGAAATGGCCGGCGACGCTGACCGTCACCGAACTGTCGGTCGGCGATCGCAGCTATCAGGGATATTGGAGCTGCGGCGCCTGACCTAGGCGCTCGCCGGCTCGCGCCGCTGCATCAGCACCTTGGCGACATAGCTCATCACCGGTTTGTCGTCCTGGTTGAACACCACCGTCTTCGACCGGAAAAACCCCATTTCGGGCCGTCCCGGCCACGGCGCCTTGTCGATGATCTCGGTCTCGACGCGCAACGTGTCGCCGGGGAAGACGGGGCGGATCCATTTGAGGTCGTCGATCCCCGCCGCGCCCAGGCTCTTGGTGTTGGCGACATTATCCATATTGTCGACCAGCATCCGCATCGTCATCGCCGCGGTGTGCCAGCCGCTGCACGACAGCCGCCCGAAATGCGTCGCGGCGGCGGCATCGTCGTCGAGGTGGAACGCCTGCGGGTCGTATTTGCTGGCGAACTCGAGCGCCTCTTCGCGGGTGACGTGATAGCTGCCGAAACAGTTGCGAGTGCCGATTTGCAGGTCTTCGTAATAGGTCATGCCCCGTCCATCCTATCGCCGCGATAAAATGGCAAGGGCTATCGCCGGGGCTTGGCAGCGGTGTCGAAATATGGTCGATCAGCCCGGAACGATCACACCATCGGGGGAAGAGCGAGATGAAAAGGTTTTTTGGAACATTGGCGGGCGCGGTTGCATTGGCGGCGCTTTCGGTCCCGGTCGGCGCGCAGGACGCAAGCGACGCCGACGTCGCGCGCATCGTCGATGAAGGCATGAACCGATCGCAGGTCATGCTGACCGCCGCCCAGATCACCGACCAGATCGGCCCGCGGCTGACCAACTCGCCGGGCATGCGGCGCGGCGAGCAATGGGCGCTCGATCGCTTTGCCGCGATGGGCCTGGCCAATCCGCATCGCGAAGGCTTTGACTTCGGGCGCGGCTGGGAAATCATCTCGTCCGACGTCCGCATGGTCAGCCCGCGACCGATCGAGCTGACCGCGATCCCGATCGCGTGGAGCCCGCCGACCGACGGCACGCTGCAGGCGCCGATCATCGTCGCGCCGATTTCGAAAAAGGAACATTTCGACGCCTATCGCGGCAAGCTGCGCGGCAAGATCGTCCTCATCGACCTGCCCGGAACGGGCGACGAGCCCGACAAGCCCGCCTTTCGCCGCCTGACGGGGGACGAACTGGGCAAGCTCGACCAGTATCGCCAGCCTGATTACGATCCCGACGGCCTCGATCGCCGGCTCGAACGCGTGCGCTATGCCAAGCAACTCGACGAATTCCTCGCCGGCGAAGGCGCACTCGCGGTGGTCAGGAAATCGTATCGCGACGGCAAGCTGCTCCACGGCAGCGGTTATAATTTCCGCGCCGACGACACCATCAGCCTGCCCGCGATCGAGGTCGCGGCCGAGGATTATCGCCGCCTTGCGCGGCTCGCCAAGGTCGGCCCCGCGCCGGTGCTCGCGATCAACAGCAACGTGCGTTTCCATGACGAGGACATGCAGGCCTACAACATCATCGCCGAAATCCCGGGCAGCGATCCCAATGCCGGCTATGTCATGGCCGGCGCGCATTTCGACAGCTGGGCGGCGGGCGACGGCGCGGTCGACAACGGCGCCGGCAGCGCCGCGGTGATCGAGGCGGCCCGACTGATCAAGGCGATGGGCAAACGGCCCAAGCGGACGATCCGCTTCGTCCTGTGGGCGGGCGAGGAACAGGGGCTGCTCGGCAGCCGCGCTTATGTCGTACGCCATCTCGCGACGCGCCAGGGGGCGAGCGGCGAGGGCATGGAATCCTTCTATTCGTGGCCCTACAGCTATCCGATCGTACCCAAGCCGGGGCATGGCGAGCTCAAGGCCTATTTCAACATGGACAATGGCTCGGGCAAGTTCCGCGGCATCTATGCCGAGGGCAACGCGGCCGCCGTGCCGCTGCTGAGGAAATGGCTGTCGCCCTTCGCCAGCATGGACGCCGGCCGCGTCGTCGCCGGCCCGACCGGCGGCACCGACCACGTCTTCATGCAGCAGGTCGGCATTCCCGCCTTCCAGTTCATCCAGGATCCGCTCGATTACGGCGCGCGGCTCCACCACACCAATATCGACACCTTCGACCATATCCAGGCCGACGACATGCGCCAGGCGTCGGTGGTGATGGCGGGCGTGCTGTGGCAGGCGGCGAACGACGACAAGACGCTGCCGCGCCAGCCGCTGCCGAGCCAGCCCGACGCGACCGATCCGTTCAAATACAGCTATCCCGACGAAGACTAGGCTTTATCGGGCCTGATCGGGTCAGCGCCGCACGATCCCCGCCAGCGTCGCCGCATCGCCGTCGCTGGCGAGCGGGGCGACGCCGATCAGGCGCGCGAGCAGCGGATAGACGTCGACATTGTCGAACGGCTGATGCGCGCCTTGCCCGATCGACGGCCCGGCGGCGATGAACAGCGCGCGCATTTCGTCCCACTGATTGTCCCAGCCGTGACTGCCGCCGGCGAGCGGATATTCGGCCGGGCCCGACAGGATGCTCCAGCCGTTTTCGGCAAGGCAGAAGATCGCCGCGACCCGGGCGTGCGTGCCATAGCGAAAGTGCGGCGGAATGTCGGCCTTGCGCCAGCATTGCATGTGCTCGTGCGGTCGGAGGAGCGCGTCGAAAACGCGCTCGTCGGTGCCGACCGCCGGTTCGATCGCGGCGAACGGCCCGGTGTCGACCGCGACATAGGCGGCGCGCTCGATCAGCTCGTCGAGCTGGACGACGCGCTCGGGCGACACCGCCGCCATGCCGTGATCGCTGACGACTACGATATTGGCGGGCCGGTCCATCGCAGCCAGGCCCGCGACCAATCGCCCGATCGCCGCGTCGACGTTCGCGATCGCCGCGTCGAGCTCGGCGCTGCCCGCCGCATGGCGATGGCCTGCCGTATCGACGCTCTCGAAATACAGCGTCACGAAGCGTGGACGGATATCGGCGGGACGACGCATCCAGTCGAGCACGGTGTTGACGCGCTGCAGATTGCCGACATGTTCGTCGTATCGCGCCCAGTCCTGCGGCCGGACGCCGCGAATCGCGACCTCGCTGCCCGGCCAGAACATCGTCGCGGCGCGCACGCCCGCCTTTTCCGCGGTCACCCACAAGGGTTCGACCTGGTCCCACCAGAACGCGTCGAGCGCCTGTCTGGCATCGCCGAGGCTGAACGATTTTCCCGGGCGCATCGGGTCGATCATGTTGTTGCTGACGATGCCGCTATGGTCGGGAATCCGCCCGGTGATCATCGCGGTGTGATTGGGAAAGGTCTTGGTCGGGAAACTCGGTCGCATTTCGGCGATCGTCCCGCGCGCGGCGAGCGCGTCGAGATGGGGCGTGTTGCCGCTGCCCAGGTAATCGGGGCGAAAGCCGTCGATCGAGATCAGGATCGTCGGCACCGCCGGCTGCTGCGCGAGCGCGCTCTGGCTGGTGAGGGCGGCGAGCAGGGCGAGCACGAGCGGGACGAATCGGGTCATGACCCCTGACTAGCCCGCTCGTGCGACTTATCAATGACCCAGGCTGAGTTTCGCGAACAGCGTGTATCCGATCGGGCTGTCGCCGTAGAACGGATCGAGCGCGGCCGGCTTGGCGAAGGCGCTGACCGTGCCGCCGAGCGCGAGGCCGAGCGGTCCGCCCAGCGACACGCGATAGGCATAGCCGGCCTGGAATTTCGACACGCGAAACGCGGTGTCGTGCAGCGGGCTCGCCGGATCGGGAAACAGTTCGGCATTCTTCACGTTCTCGGCCCGGCCGAACACTGTGTGATGCGCGTCGATGTCCCAACTCGCCTCGGCCAGCCAAGCCGTGAAATCGCCTTCGCCGAAGATGTGCTTGTTGCTGAACGCGGCCATCGCCGACAGTCCCTTGCCATCGGCATAGTTCACGCTCGCAGTGGTGCGAGCCTCGTCGTCGCCGGGATGCGATGCTTCGGGCGAGTCGATCCGCGCATGGCTGACCTGAGCCGCCCAGGCGGGTGTCGGCGTCCAGGTCGCGCGCAGCGCATAGCTGTCGAGCTTCGGCGTTTCGATATTCCAGCGATATTCGTCGGGTTCGCGGCCGCGAAACGCCGATGCCTCGACCTGAAACCGCGGCGATGAAAAGCCGGTGGTGACGACGCCGTAAGTGATATGCGTCGCATCGAACCAGTGATGCGTGTTCGGCGCCTCGGGATTATAGGTCGCGCTGCCGCGGTGCATGAACGCGCTCGGCCCGATCGCCGGCTCGCCCACCGGGCCGCCATAGACGAAGATCGATGCGCCCTCGCCGACATCGACGTCGACACGGGCGGCCAACTCCATGAACAGGTCGTGCGGATGCTGGCGGTCGACCAGGGGGACGCCATAGGCGACCTCGCCAGTGGCGAACAGATTGGGATAGCCGTCATGGCGCATCAGCGGCTCGAGGCTGAGCATCGATTTCGCCTCGATCCGGCCCCAGGACGTCGTCTTGCTCGCGGTCAGCATCGCCATCGACTGGACGTAGAGCTTGTCGTCGCCGCGCGGACCGCTCTGGTCGGTGTAAACGCCCCAGGCATAGCCGTGTGCCATCGCCATCCAGCCGCCGCCGACGTCGACATGAAGCCCCTGCATGCCGCCCTCGTTCCCCGGCAGGCGCGATGTGCCCGAGCCCGCAGCGGGGCCCTCGGTCGCCATCGCCGCATCGCCGGCCTTATGGTCCATGCCCGGCATGTCGCCCCTATCGCCATGGTCCATCTGACCGTGATCCATCGGGCGATGATCGATCGCCATGCCGTCGCCGGCCGGAGCGGGGATTGCGGACGGGGCAGGAGTTGGCGCAGGAGTTGGCGCAGGCGCAGGCGAAGGCGCAGGAGTTGGCATCGAATGGCCGCCATGATCCTGCGCCAGCGCGGGAGTCGACAGCAGCAGCGCAGCGCCGATCGCGCTGCCCGAAAGCAAAATCTTCATGTCATCTATCCTGAAATATGAGGTTGAACCCGGGACTGGAGGGTTCAGTTCCGCGGCGGTGGCGGATCGAGCGCGATCGCGATCGCGGGCAGGACGCCGACTCGAGGACTGGTGTGGAGGGCGGGCAGATCCGCCGTCGCCCTGACCAGCGCGCCTGCCTGACCGGGCAGCGAACAGCCGAGGCAGGTGTGCGCCTCCGTCGTGGCATCGCGATGATGCGGCGGTGCCTTGCCCGCCATCGTCATCGGCGCGTCGACGGTCGGATCCTGGCACGCCGAGGCCGCTGCCGACAGCGGCATCGACGCGGCGACCAGCGCCAGACACAGCAGCAACCAGCGGATCATGTCGCCGCCATCCAGATCGCCATCGCCACCATCATCAGGTTTTCGGTCAGCGAAACGAAGCCCAGCGGCACATTGCTCGATCCGCCGACGCACGCGCATTTCAGCTCGCGCCGCTCGATATAGACCGCCTTGAACACGCTGATCGCGCCGATCGTGCCGATCGCCAGGGCGACGGGTATCGACAGCCAGTCGAGCCAGTGAGCGGTCATCAGCACGCCCGCCAGCCCCTCGGCGAACGGATAGATGCTCGCATAGGGCACCCAGCGCCGCGCGAGCAGGTCGTAATTGAGGAACATCGTCGAAAATTTGGCGACGTCCTGCAACTTCAACAGCGCCAGCACGCACATGCTGATCGAAACGAACCATTCGCCCGCCATGATCGTCAGCGGATTGCCGTAGACCGCATGACTGACCGCCAGCGCGATCAGCGCGGTCATCGCGAACAGCGCGATGACCGGCGTGTAGCTGGTCGCGCCGGGCTCGGCGACCTTCAGCCCGAAATGGCGGCGCAGGTCGTCATGGCCGCCGATGCGCTCGCCGTCGATAAAGCTTTGCGGCGTCGTTTCGACATCGTGCTTGGCCTTGAACGCGTCGGTCTGCTCGCGCGTTTCGAGCCAGCGATCGTCGACGGCATAGCCGCGGCTTTCGAGCAAGTGCTTCGATTTGAGGCCATAGGGACAGATATGGCCGGGCATGACCATGCGATAAAGCGTTGCTGTCCTTGCTGCGGCGGTCTTGGCTTCGTCTATCATTGCGCCCATATAGCGTCTGTACCAAGGTACGGAGTCAAGCCATGCCGACGCTTACCATTTCGCAGCTCGCCGCCAGCGCTCAGGTCGGCGTCGAGACGGTCCGCTTCTACCAGCGCCGGAAACTGCTGCGCGCGCCCGATGCGACCGAAAAGGCGCGCGGCATCCGCCATTACGACCGCCGCGACGTCGATCGCCTGCAATTTATCCGCAGCGCCAAGCTGGCCGGCTTCACGCTCGCCGAGATCGGCGAACTGCTCACGCTCGATGCCGGCAGCGATCGCGCCCGCGCGCGCGTCATGGCGGCCGAACGCATCGCCGACATCGACCGTCAGATCGCCGCGCTGACGAGGGCGCGCGCCTCGCTCGCGCGGCTGGCGAACGAATGCGCGCGCGACGAGGCGGGGCCGTGCCCGATCATCGCCTCATTCCAGCAAGGCTAGCGGGCGGGGCGGGGTTTGGGTCCGGCGATGCCGGTACGCTAGTCGGCCTGCGCCGGCGGCGTATCGCTGGCGCGAGAAGGCGGCAGGTCGGGTGCCCCCGTGGGCGTGGGGTTGGCTTCGAGCCGCGCGATCATCGCTTCCATCTCGGCAATTTCGCGCACCTGCGCATCAATGATGCCGTCGGCGAGCTTGCGAACCTCGGGATCCTTGATGTGCGCGCGTTCGCTGGTCATGATCGCGATCGAGTGATGCGGGATCATCGCGCGCATATAGGCGACGTCGTCGACCGTTTCCTGGCTGCGGACGAGCCACAGCGTGATCGCGAAAACCGCGACGCCGCCCAGGACGATGGCGATGTTGTTGGCGCGGCTCTTGTACATGCCCCACATGAAGGCGATCATCACGATCGCCATCACCGCGCCCATCAGCAGCGCCATCCACATCCGCGTCTGGCTGAAGAAGACATGGCTGGCGGCGTAGGTGTTGAGGTACATCAGCGCGAACATGATCACCGTCGAGGCGGCGATCATCGCGGCAAAGCGACGATAATTCATAAGCGATCTCCCTGTGACGAGGGAAATCTAGCCTCCGTACCATGGTCCGGAGTCAAGCCCGCGGACGGCCGTCAGACGTTGAACTTGAAGTGCAACACATCGCCGTCCTTGACGACATATTCCTTGCCTTCCTGGCGCAGCTTGCCCGCGTCGCGCGCGGGCCCCTCGCCGCCGAGCGTGATGTAATCGTCATAGGCGATCGTTTCGGCGCGGATGAAGCCGCGTTCGAAGTCCGAATGGATCTCGCCCGCCGCCTGCGGTGCCTTGCGGCCCTTTTCGAGCGTCCAGGCGCGCGCTTCCTTGGGGCCGACGGTGAAGAAAGTGATGAGGTGGAGCAGGTCATAGCCCGAGCGGATGACGCGCGCGAGGCCGGTCTCGGAAAGGCCGATCTCGCTCAGGAACTCGATCCGCTCGTCCATTTCCATGCCGACGAGGTCGGCCTCGATCGCCGCCGAGACGATCACCGCATTGGCGCCCTCGGCCGCGGCCTTGTCGAACACGCGCGCCGATAGCGCATTGCCGTCCGCCGCCTCGTCCTCGTTGACGTTGCAGACGTAGAGCACGGGCTTGGCGGTCAGCAATTGCGCCTGCGCGAAGATCCGCGCCTCTTCCTCGTCCTTGGGTTCGACCAGCCGCGCGGGCTTGCCTTCGCGCAACAGCTCGAGTGCCTGGCCGAGCACCGATGCGGCGATCTTGGCCTCCTTGTCGCCGCCGGTCGCCTTTTTCTGAAAGGCGGGGACGCGCTTCTCAAGGCTTTCGAGGTCGGACAACAGCAGTTCGGTCTCGACCGTCTCGGCATCGGCGATCGGATCGACCTTGTTCTCGACATGCTGGATGTCGTCGTTTTCAAAGCAGCGCAGGACGTGGACGATCGCGTCGACTTCGCGGATGTTGCCGAGGAACTGGTTGCCCAGCCCTTCGCCTTGCGACGCGCCGCGCACCAGCCCGGCGATGTCGACGAAGGCGAGCTGCGTCGGGATGATCTTGGCGCTGCCAGCGATCCGGGCGAGCTCGTCGAGCCGCGTGTCGGGCACCGCGACCTGGCCGACATTGGGCTCGATCGTGCAGAACGGATAGTTCGCCGCCTGCGCCGCCTGCGTGTCGGTCAGCGCATTGAACAAGGTCGACTTGCCGACATTGGGCAGCCCGACAATCCCGCATTTGAAACCCATATCCGTGTCTTTTCCATTGTCTGTGTTCGCTCGCGCTGGGCCTTAGGCGAGCGTTGCGGATATCGCTAGTGCTCACCGTTATTCGTCACCCTGAACTCGTTTCAGGGTCCATAGGCTCCACCGCCCGAAAGACTCGCAACCGCCTTAGCTTATGGATGCTGAACCAAGTTCAGCATGACGAGATTAAGCGGCAGCGCGATCAGTGCCCGACCGTGCCCATCGTCGTGAACGGCCGTTCGAATGCGCCGTAGCGATCGACCAGCGTCGCGCTCGCCTCGTTGAGGCCGGTGACGTGGACGCTCTTGCCGCCGCGCTCCAGTCGCGCGACGATCTTGTCGAGCACGCCGGTCGCCGAAATGTCCCAGAAATGCGCGGCGCCCAGGTCGATCTCGACGCGCGGCGCGTCGTCATCATAGAGGATTGCGCGCTCGACCCGGTCGATCGAGGCGAAGAACACCTGGCCCGAGACGATGTAGCGGCGCAGATCGCCCTCGATCCGAGTCTCGACGGTCATCAGGCGGCGGACCTTGTATGCGAAGAAGATACCCGACAGCAGCACGCCGACGAGCACGCCCTGCGCAAGATCGTGCGTCCACACGACGACGACCACGGTCGCCAGCATGACGACGCTCGACGGCCACGGGTGACTCTTGAGATTGGCGAAGCTGCCCCAGCTGAAGGTGCCGATCGACACCATGATCATCACCGCGACGAGCGCGGGCATCGGCACCTGCGCGACGAGCGGGCCGAGCACGACGACGAGGATCAGCAGCGCGATGCCCGCGACGAGCGTCGACAGGCGCGTGCGCCCGCCCGATTTGACGTTGATCACCGACTGGCCGATCATCGCGCAACCGCCCATGCCGCCCAAGAGCCCGGTGATGAAATTGGCGATGCCCTGGCCGCCGACTTCGCGCTGCTTATCGCTGCCCGTATCGGTCAGTTCGTCGACGATCTGCGCGGTGAGCAGCGATTCGAGCAGGCCGACCGCCGCCATCGTCAGCGAATACGGGGCGATGATGCGCAGCGTTTCCCACGTCATCGGCACGTCGGGCCAGGCGAAGAACGGCAGCGAGGACGGCAATGTCCCCATGTCGCCGACGGTGTTGACGTCGAGCCGCATGCTGATCGAGATCGCTGACAAAACGATGATTGCGATCAGCGGCGACGGGATCGCCTTGGTCAGCCGCGGGAGCAGGTAGATGATCGCGAGCCCGCCCGCGACCATCGCATAGGTGATCGGCGTGACATCGGTCAGCTGCGGCAGCTGCGCCATGAAAATGAGGATCGCGAGCGCATTGACGAAGCCGGTGACGACCGACTGCGAGACGAAGCGCATCAGCAGGTCGAGCCGCAGCAATGCGGCGATGATCTGGAACACGCCCATCAGCAACGTCGCGGCGAACAGATAGCCGACGCCGTAATCCTGGACGAGCGGGACGACGACGACCGCGACCGCGGCGGTCGCGGCGGAGATCATCGCGGGGCGACCGCCGGTAAAGGCGATGATCGTCGCGATCGAGAAGCTGGCGTAAAGCCCGACGCTGGGGTCGACGCCGGCGATCAGGGCAAAGCCGATCGCTTCGGGGATCAGCGCGAGTGCGACGACGAGGCCGGCAAGGACATCGTTACGCGGGTTCGACAGCCAGTGGCGGTGGAACTGGGATGATGGGGTCATGATGGCCCTGCGAAGAAGACGGCATCGTGCGCGCGGCCCGCATGGGGTCCAGGATCGATCGACTGCCAAATTGTCCGGGGGATAGGCGCCCGGCCGAGCCACCCGTGCGAGACGGGTCCGACGAAGCGTGAGCGGTTAGACGAGCGCGCGCCTGCCCGCAAGTGCAGCATCGGGATCGGCGCGGCTCACTCCTGCATCCGTGAGGCAACATCGCTCATGAAGCGCGGATCGTTGCGTTCGGCCAGCCAATGGGCCTCGGCGGCGATCGCGCCGAGCAAATCGGACAGCGGCTCGAACTCGGCCTTGGCGTAATTCGACAGGACGTAGCCGTGGACGCGGTCCTTGTGCCCCGGATGGCCGATGCCGATGCGGACGCGGCGATAGTCCTCGCCGATATGCTGGGTCGCCGATCGCAGGCCGTTATGCCCCGCCGCGCCGCCGCCGGTCTTCACCTTGACCTTGAACGGCGCGAGGTCGAGCTCGTCGTGGAACACGGTGACGTCGCCGGGTTCGAGCTTGTAGAAATCGAGCGCGGCGCGGATGCTCTCGCCGCTGCGGTTCATGAAGGTCGCGGGTTTGAGCAGGACGATCTTGTCGGATCCGATCCGCCCCTCGCGCGTCCAGCCCTTGAACTGCTTGCGGTCCGCGGAAAAGCCGTGCGTCTCGGCGATCGCGTCGATCGCCATGAAGCCGACATTGTGTCGGTGGAGCGCATAGTCCGCGCCCGGATTGCCGAGGCCTACCCACAATTGCATGGCGCGGGGAATAATGATTACGGTGCGTTTGCCAAGCTCCATCATTGGATACAGAAAATTAACCCGTCTGCGTAGGCCACTGGGCGACGATCGCTCGCTAAGTCGTATGGTAGCATACGAGAGATGACGGTCTGGCGACAAACAGCGAGGGCGACATAGCGTTTTTAAAACTGGGCTTTAATTTGATGAATATGTCAGTCCAGATTGCGTTGACATGGGTATAATACGACCTTAGCTGGCGACGAGTTTCTCTGACGAGTGGGCGAACTATGTTCGATGGGCTACGAATATTGCTCTTGGCGGTTACACTGTTCGCTGGTGCGATGACCGGTTGGGCCCAGACCAAGACTTGTATTCCCGAAATCGCGCAGTTCACTGACGAGGTGTACGATCCCTCTTTGGGCAATATCGATACGCTCGATAAGGCCGAGTTCTTTCTTCGTGGCCAGCTCGCCAAAGGCTATTCCGACGAGGATGCAGCAGAGGCGATTGCCCGCTTCCTGCGAGCTCGCTTCTACCATGGATTTTCCGAGTACCGCATCTGCGAAGACTGGATCAGCCGTTTCGCTGGTTTCGCCAATCGCCAGTGGTTAAGCCCGATCCGTCCGGAAAAGATCATGCGCTATAAAAGCGCCGGGTGCAGCCAGAACGCCTTGGTTTTCCAAGAGCTTCTCCGGCGGTTCGGCATATCGTATGCGACGGTGTCGTTCTGGCACCCCTGGCACCGCGCGACGGCGGCCAAGATCGATGGCGACTGGTATTTTTTTGACGCCAACATCGAGCCCCATCGCCCGCGCCTCGTTTCGATGAAAGAGTTATTGCAGGGCGACGTTCTCCGCGACATGTATCGCGGCAAACCCGGCGTACCCGGTTACGGGCCAAGCCTCGATCTCGGTTTGCAATTTCAGCAGGCTGCGAAACTCGGGAAGATTACCTTTACCGATATCGATCATTATCCGGCCGAGCGCGGCGCGATGGCGCATCGAATCGTTGCTTGGCTCAGCGTATTTGGCTGGCTCGTCGGTCTGGTGATCTCGTTGCTGGCGATTGCCGTAGGTCCGCAATCGCGGATCGGGTTTTTGCGTCGCGCCCAGGCTCTTTTGCGCCGCAACTAGCAGTCACTGACTGTTTCGACGCACAGCGTAACGTATTGCCAAACGCAAAGCGCCGGCCGCGGATTTCTCCGGGCCGGCGCTGATTTCGCGTGGGAGAGTGGTTATTCGCCCTTGTCGTCCGACTTGTCTTCCCGCTCCTGCGCGGCATCGGCGTCTTCGCCCTGCTCGGTCGCGGGAACGGCGTCGGCATCGACCTCTTCTTCGCCTTCGGCCGCTTCGGTCTCGTCGTCCTGGCTCTTCAGAGCGGACGGGGCGACCAGCGTGGCGATGGTGAAGTCGCGATCGTCGATCGCCGATTTCGATCCCTCGGGCAGCTCGACGTTCGAGATATGGATCGAATCGCCGATTTCGAGGCCGGTAAGATCGATGTGGATCTCGTCGGGGATCCTGGCCGCGTCGCACATCAGTTCGAGTTCGTGACGCACGACGTTGAGCACGCCGCCGCGTTTCAGGCCGGGTGCCGCTTCCTCGTTGTGGAAGACGACGGGGACGTCGACCTGAACGGTCGAACCCTTGGCCAGACGATAGAAATCGACGTGGAGCGGGCGATCGGTGACGGGGTGGAAGGCGACGTCCTTCGGCAGCGTCCGGTGGGTCTTGCCGCCGGCGTCGACCATGACGACCGAGTTCATGAAATGGCCGGTCATCAAGTGCTTGACGAGCGCCTTTTCCTCGACGTGGATGGTAATCGGGTCTTCCTTGCCGCCATAGATAACGGCGGGTACGCGGCCTTCGCGACGTAGCGCACGGGAGGCTCCCTTGCCTGCCCGTTCGCGAGTCTCGGCCGACAGCGTCAGCTGATCGCTCATAATTGTTCTCCAAAAGAATTCAGGTTATGCCGCCACGCCTCCAGGGATGACCATGGCCGTGCAAGCGCGGCGCTATAGTCGGCGGTCGCGCGATATGCAAGCGCGCGCCGCCTATTGCAGGCGCTCGACCGTCAGTCCGGTCGCGGCCGTCAAATCTTCGATCACCGATTGCGAGCCGACGAGATGCGCAGCGCCGACCGCGACGAACAGCGTGCCGGGCTGGTCGAGCCGCCGCGCCAATATGTCGGCCCAACGGCGATTGCGGTTGGTGAGCAGCACCGGGGCAAGGCCGGGGATGGCGCCGACATCGTCCGCGACCAGCGTTGCCAGCCGATCGACACGACCGCCCGCCCAGGCGTCGACCAATGCGGTCATCCGCGCGTCGGAATCGCCCGCGGTGGCGATCGTGCGGATCAGGAAGGCGCGCTGCGCCGCATCGGGAAGGCCGTCGAACAGCGCGAATTGCTGGGCGGTCGTCTCGAGTGCGGAGACGGGCTTCCCGGCGATGCGAAAGCGCGCGTCGAGCGCGGGTTCGATCCCGTTGGCCTGCGCCAGGCCCGCCCGCTCGCCGATCGCATTGGCGATCAGGATCGCCGCCGCCCAGTCTTCCATCGTGTCGAGCTGGCTGCGGCTCAGGTCGGTTTGCGCCACCGTCTTGCCGAAGGCCTCGACGAGGTCGCGGTCGATGCGAAAGATCAGCGGCTCGTCGGGCGGCTCGTCGGTCGCCATGCGGCCGAACAAAGCGGCTTCGTCGACCTGCTCGCCATCGGCGATTTCGAGCACGAGCTCGTCCGATGCGTCGATCGCGGCGTCGATCGTCTCGCTGCGCCAGCGATAGTTCGCGGGCAGGGCATGGATCGTGCCGAACAGGTAGATCGTGGTGTCGGCGTCGGCGATGCGCCACAAGGCGGGTCGCGCGATCGTCGCGTCGGCCTTGGGGGCGGGGGCAGTCGGCCGATCGCGCGTCACCGCGATACCGATCGCGACCATCGCCAGCAGCGCGATGACGGCCGCCAGCGATGTTGCCGGCGCCAGCCGGGCCCGCCGTTTCCAACCGGGCTTCAATAGTCGATCCGCTGCGCGGTTACGCCCCGCTCGGCGAGCATCGCCTGTACGCTATCGCCGCCCGCGAGATGCCCCGCGCCGACCGCGATGAAGACCGTGCCCGACCGCTGCATCCGCTCGTCGACCCACGTCGCCCAGCGCGCGTTGCGATCGTGCAGCAGCGCGCGGTCGAGCGTCGGCGTCGTCGACAGCGTGTCGTTGAGCAACGCCGCGAGCCCTGCGACATCGCCCGTCGCCCAGGCGCGGACCATGCGGTCCATCGTGATCTGCATCTCGGACAGGCTGTCGATCACGCTCATCAGGAACGCGATCTGGTCGGCCGGCGGCAGCGAATCGAAGATCGCGATCTGCTCGTCGAAGCTTTCGAGCGCGGAAACCGTCATGCGCCGCGCGCGCGCCTTGTCGGCGATCGATTTCTCGACGCCCTGGTCGGGGTCGAAGCCCAATCGCTGCATCGGCGCCAGCGACAGCGAGATCGCCGCCATCCATGGCTCGAACTTGTCGTAGGTCGCCGTCGGGAGCTTGTGCGCGGCCATCGCCGCGTCGTATTTCGCGCGCTGCTCGGCGTTCAAACGGTCGCGCAAGGCGATGCCGTCGGTCGCGATCGCGCGCGACAAGATGCCGCGCTGTGCGGTCGCGGCGTCGGGCTCGATCATTTCCAGAACCAGCTCGTCCGACGCGTTGAAGGCATCGGCAACGGCATCGTCGAACCAGACGAGATCGGGCTCGAGCAGGTGGATCGTGCCGAACAGATAGATCGTCGTGTCGGCGTCCTTGATCACCCACAGGGCGGGATCGGCATCGCTGCGGTCATAGCTCGTCGCGATGCTGGTGGGCGGCGCCAGGCTGCGTGTCCCGGGCGCCGCCGCGCAACCCTGCAGGCCGATGAGCAGCGCTGCGAGTGCGAGCAGGAACGGGGGACGCAGGGCCATCGGGAAATTTCCTTATCGGGAACGGGCGGTCGATCACGGCCTATATCGGCTAAACCGCCCGCGCGCAGCCTTGATTTGCCCGCCCGCCTACGCCAAAGCCGCGACCATGACGCCCACCGCGCCCGAACCCGCCTCCAGCGCCGCCGCTGCCCCGCCGCTCAGCTTCCAGGACCTGATCCTGACGCTGCACGCCTATTGGGGGGCGCATGGCTGCGCTATCTTGCAGCCCTACGATCTCGAAATGGGGGCGGGGACCTTCCATACCGCCACGACGCTGCGCGCGCTCGGCCCCGATCCGTGGAACGCCGCCTTCGTCCAGCCGTGCCGCCGCCCGACCGACGGCCGCTACGGCGAAAATCCCAACCGGCTCGGCGCCTATTACCAGTACCAGGTGATCCTCAAGCCCAGCCCGCCCGATCTGCAGGACCTCTATCTCGGCAGCCTCGCGGCGATCGGCA